>JFJP01032870.1_pt1 | contig 17847 bp, 19 predicted proteins | sample 431651 | NCBI WGS metagenome assembly JFJP01 (sample SAMN02602958, study PRJNA72255) | Microbial mat metagenome, whole genome shotgun sequencing project. | biome: fresh water; feature: sink hole; material: water; isolation source: purple microbial (photo- and chemosynthetic) mats found in...
TGATAACCGCGTCGTTTGCCGTCAAAATCGATTTCAAAGTTGCGAAAATACCCACAAATATTAGGGCGACCAAATTCGTTGTTGAACGCGCTGCCGCCAATCGGGGCATCGATCATGATTTCTAACGCGCTTGCCATGCGGGATGGTGTGCCGTAATTATCTTCCCAACACTTTGAATAATCTGGAATTTTTAGATGTGAAACTGAAAATCCAGTCAAACCAGCTTTTGCTCGAGAACCCCGACCCGTTGCACCTTCATCTCTAATTTCGCCGCCTGAACCCGTTGCTGCTCCCGCAAATGGAGAAATCGCGGTTGGGTGATTATGGGTTTCAACTTTCATTAAAATATGCGAGGTTTGATCGTGATAAGAATATTCGCCATTTTTTGGATAAAATGCTTTATTTTCAAATCCTTGCATGACTGCTGCATTATCTTTATATGCCGATAAAACCTTGCCAGCATTCATTTGATGGGTATTTCTAATCATTGAAAATAGTGATTTGTTTTGTTCTTCTCCATCAATGATCCAATCCGCATTGAAAATCTTATGTCGACAATGCTCCGAATTAGCTTGAGCAAACATCATTAATTCAGCGTCGCTCGGATTGCGTTGAAGTTTCTTAAAATTTTCTTCTAAATAATCTATTTCATCGGGTGATAACGCTAATCCTAATTGACTATTAGCAATTTCTAAAGCAATTTTCCCTTCTTCTAATAAAGAAACGGTTTGTAATGCTTTTGCTGCATGATGATCAAAAATTAAATGTTCTGCTTTATCAAGCAATTGATTTATTTGAATAATTTGCGCACTCTCTAATGCAAATTCTGTCATTTTATCGTAAAGCAACGGTGTAATATCGGTTAAATTAGGAGAATCCTCAAAAAACCATAACAAACCACGCTCGATTCGATTAATCATTTCTAAACCACAATTTTGAGCAATATCAGTCGCTTTGCTTGCCCAAGGAGAAATCGTTCCAGCGCGAGGAATCACTAAAAGAACCGTCATTGCAAATTGAGGAATCGCGACCATTTCTTCATTGATTTGATAATGGAGCAACTGGTCTATTTTAGTTTGCTCGTCCTCAGTCAACTCCCGACTGCTCTCAATAAAATGCACAAATTGCGCACTTAATGTTTTAATATTCGGCTGTTTCTTTTGAATATTTTGTAATAGTTTTTGTTGCCGAAAAGGAGAAAGTGCCAAATCACCTAAATGTTTCATAGTTCAAATCCATTGCTTAAAATTTTCAAACGGCTAATACCACCACCACTCTTTACCACTTGCACTTGTGTTGTAATGCGTTCTTTTAAAGCATCAACGTGCGAAATAATTCCAATTAGCTTACCGCCCATTTGCAATGTTTCTAATGCCGAAATTGCAATGTCCAACGTATTACTATCCAATGTTCCAAAACCTTCATCAATGAAAAGCGATTCTATGTAGGTATTCTTACCCGCTAATTCCGCCAAACCTAAGGCTAATGCTAAGCTAATCAAGAACTTCTCGCCACCTGATAAGGTTTTAATTGAACGTCGATGATTTGCCTGATAAGTATCCATAACTTCTAATTCAAGGGTATTTTGATGCGCCGTTTTTTGAATACAATAACGCGGGTTCAGTTGCTTTAAATGAAGATTTGCCAATTGCGTAAGTCTTTCTAAGGTAAAATTTTGTGCATAAATACGGAATTTATCACCTTCTTTTGAACCTACTAATTGATTTAATTCTGCCCATTGTTCCCAACGTTGTTTTTGAATACAAAATTTCTCCCTTAAAATATTCCATTCTTCTCTTAATTGTTCATCACGTTGCAATTCATTTTTAATTTGACCAATGCGCTGATAATTTTGAGCAAGTTGTTGTTCAAGTTGTTTCAATTTTAGTTTAAATCCTTCTAAATCAATGAGTTCTGCTTCAGTTTTATTTAATTGTGCCAATTCTATTTGCGTATCCGCGACTGATTTTTGCAAATTTTGAACATTATTTTCTAATAAACGTTGCTGTTCTTCTAATTTGGAGGCTTGTTTTTCATCTAAAATTGCTACCTGTGCTTCTTCTAAAGAATTTACATTTAAACATTGCAATTTCTCAACTAATTCATGATTTAACAAATGAATTTCATGGGATTTTTGCTCTAATTCTAACGCTAATTTTTGTTGTTGTTGCTCTAAAAAAGTAATTTGTTGGGTTATTTTTTCAAATTGAATATGAATAGATTGTAACGCATTTTTCTCCTTTTCTTCTGCTTTAAATAAACGTTGTTTTTCTTCTGTAGGATTTTTATTTTCAAAACGTTGTTTTCTCTCATTTTGTAATATTGAAAGTTCCTCTTTTAAAAGATTTAAATGAGTTTGTAGTTCTTCAACATGATTTTGTTTTTCTGGTAATTGTTTATTTTTTTCTTCTAAACGAATTACTAATTCATGTTGATTTTTTCTCAATGTTTCTAATCGTTTTAAAAGCATTTCTTTAGATTGAATTTGTTGAAGAATTAATTGATTTGTATCCTCTTTTTGAAAAGAAGTTGCTTTAGTTTGCAAGTGGTTGATTTCGGTTTCTAAATAACGTAATTCTTGTAATGCGTGTAATATTTGCAAATGTAAAATACTATATTCTTGTTGAAAATGCCATATTTTTTCTTGAATAAGAAATTGATTTTTATATAACTTTTCTAATGTTTTTTGATGAGATAAAATTCGATCTCGGCGATTTCTCGCAGCTTCCAATAATAAACGACAACGTTGACGATCTTTTTCTAGTTGTTTTCTATCCGTAATTTTCAAATCTAGCGCTAATTTTTCTTTTAATTGAAGAAACTGTATATGTTGGATTTCTTTTCGCATTAATTTATCGTGCCAAGTATTTGACAAATCAACTAATTTTCCCAACCAAATTAAGCGTTGATAATAGGTATCTATTTTAGAAATTAAGGTTTGTAAAGTTTGATTTTGTAAAAGAGAAGTTAATATAGTTGTTCTTTTCTCAATTTCAAGATCAAGTTTATATTTTTTACGTTGTAATTGATATAATATTTGTTGTAGTTTCTCAAGATTTTCTTCAGAAATTGCTAACTGAATAAACCTTTGTTGTTGTTCTAATAATTTTAAACTAAGATTTCTCTCGATTTCGGCTTGATTAATAAAATTTTTCTCAAGACTTTCATCAATAGTTAAAGAATATAACTGTTGTTCAGTATCAATAATTTTTTTATCTAAATCAAAGAGTTGCTGTTGAAATCTATTAATATCTTGTTGGAGAATGTAAATATCACGATTTACATTAGAAGTTGCTTTTTCTAGTTCTTGAAATGAAATTATTTTTTTATCAATTTCATTGATGAGCGTAGCCATTTCTTCTAAATGCAACAATCCTTGTTCACGTTCAACTTTAGTTTTTTCAACGAGTTGTTCTTGAGTTTGCTGGTGCTGAATTAGCGTTATTTTTGATTGTGTTAAAAGAGAAAATTCTTCACTAAACTTAATCTGTTGATTTTGAATAAATAGCAAATCTTTATTATATTGAACGAGTAATTTCAAATTAGCTTGTAAGGGTAAAAGTTTTTTATGGATTTCAAGTTGTTGTTGAAATGGTAGAAAATGGGTTAATTGTTGCTTTGCTTGAGTTAAAGAAAAAGTTAAACGAGTTGATTTTTCTAATAATTGTTTAAAGTTTTCGATTTCTTGAATATCTTTTAAAAATTGCTCTTTTTGTTGTGTTAAAAAATTGTTTTCTTGCTCTGTATTTAAAAGCGTTATTTTCAAATGTTCAATATGAGTTTCATCAAGCAATTTTAAACTACTGAATTGGTTTTCAAGTTCTTTTAATTCTTGTCCTTTTTGATTTGCGATTTCAAATATCCGCTTTGAAATATTTGAATAAATTGTATAGCCTGTTATTTTCTCTAATAATTCTCCCCGAACATTTTTATCATCTACATCTAAAAACGCGGCAAATTGCCCTTGTGGTAACAAAACAGCACGAATAAATTGCTCATAATTCAAACGTGTTAATTCTTCAATTTTCTTATCTAATTCTCGAGTTTTTTGCGTATCAATAATTGATAATAAGGTTTGTGCATCTAATAATTCTCTCTGTACTTTGAAATCAGGATTCTTTCCTTTTGTTTTATATTGTCGCCAACTTGCACAATATAATTTTCCACTAGCTTTAAATTCAACTTTTGCAAAACTTTCTTCTGTGCCATGCGTGGTAATATCCTTTATTTCACAACCGCGAGCAACTTTACCATATAAAGCTAGCGTAATTGCATCTAAAATAGTGGTTTTTCCTGCGCCAGTTTCTCCAATAATTGCAAACAAGTTGCTCTCAGAAAAAGGCGAACGTGTGAAATCAAGTTCCTCATGAACACCTTTAAGTGAAATCACTCACACAACGTGTTTCTTTAAGCACTTGTCCACCACAAATCTCAAAACATCGCTCAAAATTTGTTTGACAACCACAATCTTTACGGCAATCACTATCATTTGTAGATGTACTGACATAAGGTTCTCTTAGATTTTGACAATCTTTGTCTTTTTCTTTCCCTTTGCAAAGATTCTTTTTCTCTAAAAATTGATTTTTTTCTACTAAATAGCGATTTTGTTTAATCAATTGAGTTTCTCTCATACAAATATCATATCTTCCATCACAATTTTGTTGGCAACTTGCTCGATCTTTCTCACACTTTGATGCACAATTTTTACCTTGAGAATCAGTTGGTACAACGTAAGTAGTTTTTGTTTCATAAACAGGACCACAAGCCATTAATAAACTACTTAAAACTAACACTAAAAATACTTTCATAATTTTGCTCCTAATAAATTCACGGGAATGGGTAATTGGGCTTGATGTTGCAATAAACGAGCAAGGGTTTGGAAGCCTTGCTGATCTTGGGTTATTTTCTCTGCTTGACGATTAAGTTCTTCGGTTCGGTAGAAATCTTGAAATAATTTTGGAACATAAGGATTTTTAGTATGCCAAAACAACCAAGTTTCTTTTTCAATTCCTTCAGCAATAATAAAGTTGGGTAATTTAATGAGTAAAATCGTTTGTTTTAATTCATTTTCATGTTTTCTAATCAACCAAGCCGCATCGATGCTTTGTGTTTTTTGATAATGTTCCCAAAACTTTTGTAACATGGTTTGTTGAGGAAAAAATTGAGCAAGCGCATCACTTGCTAACCATCGAAAAAACAATTTAAGCGCGGGCGCTTTGATTTCTTGCCATGCCTTTGGATAAATCCCCGGATGACCAATGTATTGTAATAAAAATTGCGTAATTAAAGATTGCAATTCTAAGGGCGGTGTTTGACGATGCCAAGGTAACAAAATGGTATGAATCAAATCACGTTGACAAATAGGATAACGTAATTCATTTTCTTCAATGCTCCAACTGAGTATTTTATCTAATTTTAGGTATTGATCTTGAGGATTTTGTAAAAGCTGATTTTCTATATAATTTAGTGCATAACGATAAGCAGTTTGAGCAAAGCCACCGTGCATTAAATTCCCTTTTAAACCAGCAAGTTGCAGAATTTGAATGGGGTCATGTTCTAAACATAACATTGCAACCTTTTCAATACCTTGATCGGGTTGAAAAAGATGAAATTGTTGTTCAATTTTTTTCCAATAAAATAACAAAGATGCAGAGTGTGCTTGAGAAATCGCTTGATGTAAGAAATTTGCTACAAGTCGAATATTAGGACGAGATTCAGAAAAATCACGCAAATAAACATATAGCAAACGTTTAATGGCGGTGGGTTTGTTGTTTAGTTGTTCAAATAAGTAATTTAAAAAGCCAGTTTGCACCGCTGGCATAAGAAGTTCTTTACCATACCATAAAATCCAAGGGGTACGTCGCCATTCATACCAAGAAATCTCATACCACGCATTAGTTGCAAAGGCATGATTCATTTTACGATATAACGATTGCAATGCTTGTTCATCTAAACTAAAAGGCGCAATTTCAGGACAACAGAAATCCTGCAATGTATAAGACAAAGTGGAGTTTGGTAAAGGGTGCTTTGCAAAGGTAGAGAAATGATTTTTGCACTCTAATAAGGCTTTTCTGAGTTTCATGACAAATAAGATTGTGCTCTAAATAATGCAATCACAGATTTAGCATCACGAATGGTATTATTTTGAACAAGTTGTAAGGCTTCTTCAACAGTCATCCAATGAATTTCAATATATTCGTGGGTTTCTTGATGGGTTGCAACATGGGTTAACTCTTGTGCTAAATACAAATACACTTCTTCAGAACAAAATCCTGGTGAACTATACATTGAACCCAAATCATGCCATGTTTTAGCTTGTAATCCGACTTCTTCTTCTAATTCTCTCTCGGCGGTGATTTGTGGCAGTTCATTAGGTTCTAATTTGCCAGCGGGGATTTCCCAAATCCAACCGCCAACTGCATGACGATATTGACGAATTAAGCACACTTTGTTTTGATCATCGATTGCAACCACTGCCGCGCCGCCCATATGACGAACGATTTCTAGTTCAAAGGGGGGTTTGTTTTCAAATTGAATGGTTTCTAACCCCACATCAATCACGCGCCCACGAAATATTTCTTTACGTTCCATAATATTATACCAGTTTGCGTTGTTCTAAAATTCTTTCTAAGGTTTCGACAATGATTTGGGTTTGTGTATCGATTTCTACATTAATCCAATCGCCGACTTTAGAAAAACCAAAGGTTGTTAAGCGTAACGTTTCAGGAATTAAAAAGACCTTGAAATGGTTTTGTTCGACCTCACCTAAAGTTAAACTTGCACCATTTAATCCAATGTAACCTTTTGAGAACAAATATTTCTGCCAATTTGGATCAATTTGCATGGTGATAATGCAATTATTGGGAGGCGTTTCTATGTTGATAATTTGCGCTTGCGTGTGAATGTGTCCAGAAAGCAAATGTCCACCGATTTCATCACTAAATTTTGCAGCGCGTTCTATATTAACATAATCGCCTATTTTCAAATGTGCGAGATTGGTAATTCGCAAAGTTTCAATCATTACATCAAATGTAACTGTTTGATTTTCAAAGGATTTTACTGTTAGACAAGTGCCATTAATGGCGATACTTGCGCCTAAAGAAATTCCGCCGCAAAGTGTTTCTGGAAGGGCTACACTAAAAGAAGCGAACTGGTCGCGCTGCGTCCATGCTGCGATCGGCGCAACCCCCTGCACAATACCCGTGAACATAGTTGATTCCTCTTTTAAACGCCACTTATCACTTGATTTATGCCATTAAGCGTTATTTAGCAGATTTTTCAGTGATTTTGTGAAATGATTGAATTTGGTGACTATTTTAAGCAATTTTTAGTCTAGATTCTATCGAATTTCTCATTTTTTTATGAAAAACCATATTTTTATGAGATTTATCAAGGGGTTAGCATTAATCTTTTTGCTAATTATCCAAACGGGGGCTTTTTCATCAAATCCTCGATCACCCAATCGCTGGGTTGAATGTGTGTCGAATGAAAGCCCGACGATTATTTATAATGAAAACAGCACGTTACACCTTAAAGCTCCCGTTCAGGCTTGCACGATCATTGTGGTGGGTAAAAATACTCGTTTGATTGTTCATTCAAATAATTCTCATTTGTTATCGATGCCAATTAATGAGGAAAGTGGTTGGTTGCAATTAAGCGGTACGCATTCATTAAGTCTTTATTATTCAGGGATTTATGATATTGACATGCAAGGAAAATTGCAAGAAGTTTTATTACAACTTCCCATTTCAAATAGTAAAGTAATTTATGAGCATGGTTCAAATCGGGATTATCGGCGAGTGCGCAGTGCCGAGCAATTATTTGTTCCATTAGAATTTCAAAGCCATTCCGTGACGTTGCTTTCTAATGTTATTTGAACGTGCGTGCGCCCGCCCACACACTAATTTTTGCAGTAGTTTGCTCACGACATAAACGTGCAATTTCATTTACCGTTGCTCCCGTTGTCACCACATCATCAATAATAACAAGATGTTGCCAATGTGGTGAAATATTTTTAATTCTAAAAACTCCTTTCACATTTTGATGACGTTCCTTTGCCGATAAACCCTCTTGTGGACGCTTTTGTTTAATACACTCACAAATGTCGACATTTAGAGGAATTTCTAATCGTTTGCTGATGAATTTTGCTAATTCAACTGATTGATTAAAGCCTCTTTTTTTTAGATCGTTTAAATATGATGGGACTGGAATCAAAACGTCGGGTTTCTTTTCATATTTAAAATGTTCAATCATCCAGAATCCTAATTGTTTTAAAACCGCAAAGTTCTTTCCATATTTTGCTGATATAATTAGCTTATCTAATGGATATTGATATAAAAACACGGGTTTAATTTCATCAAAAAATGGAGGAAATTTCAAACAGTTTCCACAAATAGTCTGATGTTGAAACAAAGGTTGTGCGCAACGTTGACAGAAATGCTGTGGACGCGGCAGAATTTGCTCACAATTCTTACACACGGCTTTATTGCTCAATGCCCCACATAATGCACATTTTTGCAAAACAACGCGATTAAAAAATTGTTCTAATTTCATTTCAAAATCAAATAAATCATTGTTTTTTACGATAAAACTCAGGGATAATCTGGTTTTTTTTGATGCAAGCACAAAAAATAAGTTACAATTTTTGCATGTTGCACAACACAATCCGTTATAATCCCCACGCTTAGATGACGAAAGGAACACCATGAAACAGGCTTTTGAACCATTATTAGATGATGTGATTGCATTGGCGCATGCCGCTGGCGAAGCAATTTTAGACGTGTATCAGACTGATTTTAGTGTATTTTCTAAAACAGATAAATCGCCTCTCACCCTTGCCGATCAAATGGCTGAAAAAATTATTCATGATGGCTTGAAAAAAGTATCTCAATGGGCGATTTTATCGGAAGAATCGCCGTTGTCTAGTTTTGAAGAACGTAAGAACTGGGATTATTATTGGTTAGTTGATCCATTAGACGGTACAAAAGAATTTATTAAGAAAAACGGCGAATTTACCGTGAATATTGCTTTAATTGAAAACCATATTCCCGTCTTAGGAGTGGTCTATCAACCAACTACTCAAACGACCTATTTCGCCGCCCATCGAATTGGTGCATATAAACAAGAGAAAAACTTGCCTTCAAAATCTATTTCTACATGCTTATTAAAACCTGAAGAAATCTGCATTGTTGGTACTCGCTCTCACATTACCGAAGATTTAGAAAAATTCATGGCGTGTTTAGGTAATGAAATCGAGATGAAAAACATCGGTAGTTCTTTAAAAATTTGCTTAATTGCAGAAGGATTAGCTGATTTGTATCCGCGTTTAGGATTAACCTCCGAATGGGATACCGCCGCCGCCCAATGTATTTTAGAGGAAGCGGGCGGACATTTAACCGATTTACGTTTATCTGCGCTGCGTTATAATACCAAAGAATCGTTATTAAATCCTCACTTTCTGGCATTTAACCAACAACATCCTTCTTGGTTAGATTGTTTGGAACAATTTACACAAAGATAATAACTTATGAGCACTCCACTGAAGAAAATATGTTACATCGATGATGCCGATGAATTACGTTTAATGGTTACAACCGTTTTAGAAAAAATTTACCATTATCAAATTAAAACGTGCGCATGTGCGGAGGAAGCCATTGAAAATACTAAAGAGTTTAATCCAGACCTTATTTTATTAGATATGTGGATGTCGCCCAATATGAATGGTATTGACGCATTTCAAGCATTTCAACAGCAACCACATTTAAAAGACATTCCAGTCATTTTTCTAACGGGTCAAGCAGAGCACGAGGAAGTTGAAAAATACGTTTCATTAGGAGCAATTGGGGTGATTGCAAAGCCTTTCAATCCAATGCAATTAGGGAACGAAATAAATCAAATTTGGCAACAATTTCACGCAAAGGAACATCATTAAATGGGCTTAACACATTGGATTACAGAACAAGCAACGGCTCTCATTAATTGGGGTGGTTATGGGGGGGTTGCATTTCTTATGGCTTTAGAAAGCATGATTGCACCCGTTCCCAGTGAAGCAGTGATGCCTTTCGCGGGGTTTCTTATTTTTGAGCAAAAATTTACTTGGGAAGGGGTCATTTTCTTTAGCACTTTAGGTAGTTTAATTGGTTCACTTTTATCCTATTACATGGGTTATTTTGGCGGTCGACCTTTGGTAGAAAAATGGGGTAAGTATTTGTTATTAAATGTTCATCATTTAGAATTAACTGAACAGTTCTTTTCTCGTTATGGTTGGATGACTATTTTTATTAGCCGTTTTATTCCCGTTGTTCGACATTTGATTTCTATCCCCGCAGGCGCAGGAAAAATGCCATTATTACCGTTTTGTATTTATACCATTTTAGGCGCAGCAATGTGGAATGCGATTCTCACTTATGTGGGGTTTCTCATGAGAGAAAATTGGCAACATATTATGAAATATCATACGTTAATTGATGGAACGGTGGTGCTTTGTTTATTAATGGGTTTTGGCTATGTTTTCTATAAATTATATTCGGCTCAAAAACGAGCAAACTCAAATGGATAAAGTGAAATGGCTTACAGCGATTATACATTATCCAAAATAGAGGAAAAGTTTGGCATTTTCTCACAAAGAAAGAAACTATTTGATCATAACATTCAACCCATTCATGAAATTAGTGATTGGTTGAAATATTCTTTAAGTTTAATTGAAGAGTTACCTGTTAAAAGTGAGAAAGCCAAATCTGAACTCATTGTAATGCCGATTTTAATTGAAATGCGTAACAAAAACGCTAAGTATTTTACGATTTATTCGGGTGAAATGCTTAACGTTGATGAAGAATTAAAAGGCGAATGTGATTTTATGCTTTCAAAAGAAACAGGGAGCTTTGAAATCAACGCGCCAATTATGCAATTAGTTAAAGCAAAACGTCACGATGTAGAAATGGGAATTGCGCAATGTGCGGCTCAAATGATCGGGGCTCAAAAATATAATGAAAAGAAACATCAATCCACTAAGATGCTTTATGGTTGTGTAGCGACAGGCGATGATTGGTTATTCATGAAATTAAATAATAATTTAGAAATTGATACTAAGAAATATTATTTAGGTAATTTACCCGAGCTTTTAGGCGTATTTCAAAGCATTATTGATACCTTTAGAAACAATGAACATTAAACGATTTTGTGAGGTGATTTGTGAATCAAGCGCGGCGTTCTAATCGCAATCGTAAAAGCACGGATAATAAAACAATTTTGCGCACTGGATTGCGTGAAATTGTAATGTTTTTCTTCTTTTTTGCAGCATTGTATCTGTTTATTTCTTTATTCACTTATTACCCTCTTGATCCCGCGTTTTCTCACCCGACCAATGCAACACCAGAAAACATTCGTAATAAAGGTGGTTTAGCGGGAGCTTATTTTGCGGATTTGTTCTTTTTTTGGTTTGGTTATTTTGCGTATTTGTTTGTATTTATGGTGGGATATGCGGGGTGGTTGTTCTATCAAGGGCGACATCACGATTTGCTCGCCGAACCAAAGCATTTGTTATTACCAACGGCAGGCTTTGTTCTAACGATTGTGGCGGGTTGTGGATTAGCGATTGTTCATTTCGCCGCAGAAAGCGCGTTATTACCCAGTCATGCGGGTGGTATTTTAGGAACATGGGTAGGAAATTCCTTAAAAAATATCATCAGTTCTTTAGGTGCAACATTATTTCTAATGGTTATGTTTTTCTTAGGCGTTACTTTATTGACAGGCTTATCGTGGTTGAAACTAATGGACGTGTTAGGTTTTCACACTTTACGCATGTTGCCTATTTTGGGTAATAAATTAACTAAACAATTGATTCCAATCATAAAAAAACACTTAATTTCAAGTTGGCAATTAAGCAAAAAAGGTGCTGGACAAATACGCCAAACTTTACAGACAGGACGCGAGCATTTGCAACGTATTCGTGAATCTAAAATTCAACCGCCAGTTGTTGAAGATGTGATTACAGAATCTCCAAAGCCAATTCCACAACCTGAACAACCACCTGTAATGGAAGTTCAAACCCCGCCAGTTTCAAATAATGCTCACATCTCACCAGAGAAACTTCGTGAGCAATTGTTACAGTTATTACAAATGTTTAATATTACCGCATTAATTAAAAACTTTCAAACAGGACCTGTTATTACGCGCATTACATTGCAAGCATCTGATCCAGAGAGTTTTCACACCTTGCTTGAGGCACAACAACGTTTGGCAGAACGCTTAAATGCACCTCAATTACATATCGCCGATATTTCTCTGGATACCTTAACGCTAGAAATCCCCAATATTTCTCCAGAACCGATTTATTTAAGCCGTTTGCTCAATTTAAAACATTACGCAGAAATCCCATCTCCTTTGAGCATTGTGTTAGGAAAAGATAGCGGGGGTCAAGCGGTAATTGTTGATATTTCAAGAATGCCGCACGTTCTTTTAGTAGGCAGTAATACTGTAGAAATAGATAATGCTTTGCATGTTCTTTTGTTGAGTTTGTTATATAAAGCCTCGCCCGCAGAAGCGCGTTTGATTTTAATTGATTCAGCGCATAAAATGCTTTCAGAATATAATCTATTACAAAATCTCTTAACACCTGTCATTACGGATTATGCTCAAAGTATTCAAGCCTTAAAATGGTGTTTGGCAGAAATGGATCGGCGTTATCGTTTAATGGCGGATTTAGGGGTTAGAAACATTGATGGTTATAATCGCCGTGTGAAAGCAACTTCCTCTGATTCTCAAAACGGAATTCCAATGGAATTAGCGGCGATTCCTTATTTGGTGGTTGTTATGCACGAAATAAGCGAGTTATTACAAGGTGAAGCAGAGGAATTGATCACTCGACTTGCTCAAAAAGCTCGAGCATCGGGCATCCATTTAGTTTTAGCAACCCACAACGCCAAAAATGTGAGTGCCTTAATGAAAGCAAATTTCCCAACTCGTATGACTTTTAAGGTGGAAGAAAAAGCCGATTCTCGTAATTTAATTAATCAAGCGGGTGCAGAGCATTTGCTCGGCAATGGAGATATGTTTTATTTAACTTCTGGAAATAGTTCTGCGATTCGAGTGCATGGGGCGCAAATTAGTCTGCCAGAAATTCGCCAAGTCCTTGATGAACTTCGCAAACATGGCGGCAAACCTCAATATCAAGATTTAACAAATTTACCCCTTTAAAGCATTCAAAAACAAATGCAGTGAAACCCATATTTCTATTACGCAACAAAGCTCTCAGAAACCTTAATTTGATTAAAATTGATTAAAATTCCGTAAAATACTAGTAACGTGCAATGAAAGAAAGATGCTAAAAAGCAATTTAATATAATTTCCACTGCTAAACTTAGTTCAAAAGGTAACGTTATATCCATAGTTTCTAATAAAATTTGTAAAAGAGTGCTCGCGAATGGAACTATTGAAATTGCAACCGCCCCAATAATGATTGAATAAGCAACTTTTCCTTTCACTAAAAGATAGCTTTTCTCTATCGCTTCAAACATTCCCGCATTTGCGAATAAAATCAACGGTTGATAAAACATCAAATAAGTTGCAAAAATTAACCCGGGGACAAATAATGCGAGAAATCCAATTCCTACCGCAAAACCAAATAAAATCGTTGCACCTAACAATGGAAATAATTTAGTTAAAACAAAGCTATAGGTTTGTGGCAAGGGAATAAGTTTGTCTTGCATCAAATAGCCTACTCGATAAAAAATCGCTGCATTAAAAATCACTAATCCAAACACATAAAAAGGCAAATAAGGTGCAAAGATTTGTAATCCTTTTTGAAAGGCTTCAGGTGTGGGAGGATTTTGTAATTCTGGGATTAACAAAATCGGTAAAACACTAAATGACGCTAATAAAAAATTCAACATAAAACAATGAGTTAGCGTTTTTTGATACAATAACCAACTTTGTTTCAAAACGCTACTAATTGGTGGTAAGATTTTTTGAGGAAACATAATAAAACTCTAGTTAGAATTAGCTTGGCAACACAACCAACCTTCACGACCTTGAAATGAAAGCAACTCAATGCGTCCAGTAGAAATAGTTTCTATCGGTGGCAGTAACTTTCCTAATGGAACAAATTGAATATTTTTAGCCTTTGCTTTGCTTAAAAAATCTTCAAATAAATGGCGGCGACTTCTTCCTTCCACTTCCGCATGAATTGTTAAGATATTCAATTGGTTAGGATTAATTAAATCTAACAAATTATCATTATAATTGCTATCATTAATACCATTTTTTCCAATCACTTCATCATAAGTAGGCAAGGTCACGGGGATTTGTGGCGTGTAAGTTTTTCCTTGAATTAAAGGAAGGAAAATGCTTTCTCCACGACAATCGCTATTGTAATGAAAATTAAACTTTTCTTTTTCAATTAAGGTGAGTTCATTGGCTTTCCAACCCGCGACCGCAGAGCAAGTGGGTTTCACGCCGATGGTTTCAAAGGCTTGCATGCTTTGTTTCAAAATACGTTCAATGTCTTGAGAGGAAAATCGATCAATTTTCATTTGCCACGCATGATGATCCCACGCATGCAAACCGATTTCATGTTGTTGTTTAGCAGTGTTTTGAATAACGTGAGGAAGATGTTGAGCAATTTGCTTTCCTTTCCACAAAGTTCCGCATTTCAAAATCTCCCAACCATATAAACTCGTTGCTTTAGAACGAAACATTTTAACAAGAAATGCTGGACGTAATAAGCGCCACACATGTCGACCCATATTATCTGGACCGACGGAAAAGAAAAAACTTGCTTTAATATCATAGCGTTGCAAAATATCAAGCAAATAAGGAACGCCGTCTTTTGTTCCATCAAACGTATCAACGTCGATGCGCAAACCAACGTTAAGCATTAGGATTTGTCTTTGTGAGAAAAGTCATGAACGCCGCCTTGCACGACACCTTTGAACCAATCGGGTAAATTTTTGCTATGTTGAGCGGCACTTTTGTTCTCATCGCACATTTCAAGCAACTCGCGTAATTGGGCAGCTAAATATTGGCTTGATGCAATGTTTGGATTATCTAACATGGCTTTCAAATGACGCGACATTTTTTGGCGTTCGTTGGGGTTTAAATCAGTTATAAATGAAAACAAAATCAACTGCACTGCCATTAAAGCATTCATACGTTGATTTAAGGTTTGAATTGAATTGTTTTGCAACTCAATTACTTTAATCAAATTGCTATGTTGTTCGGCAATTTTTCCAACAAATTCTTGAATATCCATCACAACCTCTTAGGCTTTAGGTTCAAAAGCGGGGGCTTGGCGGCGCATTAATATCGATAATAAAGAAGCAAGTTTATCACGCATTTCACGGCGATCGATAATTAAATCCACTGCACCATGATCTAATAAAAACTCACTGCGTTGAAATCCATCAGGTAAAGTTTCTCTCACAGTTTGCTCAATGACGCGAGGTCCAGCAAATCCAATCAACGCATTCGGTTCTGCGACGTTAATATCGCCTAACATTGCAAAGCTCGCAGAAACCCCGCCCATTGTTGGATCAGTTAATACAGAAATGAAAGGAACACCTTTCGCTTGTAATCGGGTTAACACGGCGCTGGTTCTCGCCATTTGCATTAAAGAAAATAACGCTTCTTGCATGCGTGCGCCGCCGCTTGCTGCAAAGCTCACGAGAGGAAAATGATTATCGGCAGCCATGTTTGCAGCTCTCACAAATTTCTCGCCGACCACTGTGCCCATTGAACCGCCCATAAAAGCAAATTCAAATGCACCCGTTACAATTGGCAAGCCATAGAGTTTTCCTTTCATGACGACAAAGGCATCGGATTCGCCGGTTTCTTTCTGGGCTTGGGTGAGGCGATCTTTGTATTTTTTGCTATCTTTGAATTTAAGGCGATCGACGGGGGTTAATTCAGAGAAAAGTTCTTCGCGTCCTTCGATATCTAAAAAGCCTTCCAAACGTTGTCGAGCACCAATGCGAATATGATGATTACATTTGGGGCAAACGTTTAAGTTTCTCTCTAATTCTGCGCGATATAAAACAGCCTGACAAATCGGGCATTTGCTCCACACACCTTCGGGGACAGAACGGCGATTTTTAGCGTCAGTGCGAATACGGGCGGGGATTAATTTTTCAAACCAACTCATAGGGATATTATTTGATATGTTTTAAGAAAGTTAAAAAGGGAGCATTTTAAGCCCCCTTAACGTTAAAAAACGATTATTTTTGCTCGTCTTTTTTCTGACCACTCTTAATGAAAAAATAGGCAGGAAGTGCTACTACAAAAGCAATAATAGCAAAACCAACCGTGAACAACGACAATTGTCCAACTAAGTCTTGGGTCATAAGTTCAAGAAATTTCATGATGATATTCTCCTAGTGTTTGCGTGTGAAAAGGGTATTTTAGTGGATTCTAATCAAATTAGAAACTATGGCGATTTTCAATGGTTTATTTTAGCGCATCGCAGGTCGTTTGCGGACACTCCGTTGACGGCTTTGCCCGTGCGTTTGTCGATGCAAGGCGGCTTTATTGGCACAGCGGGCGGCGCTTGAACGGGGGGTTGTGGCTGTTTAATCGGGGCGGCAGGCGGGGGAACTGGGGCTGTCGGGTGCTGATGACGTGGTGGCTCATGGCGCGGCGGTTGATGGCGCGGTGGCTCATGACGGGGGGGATTATTGAGTCGATGGCAGTCGGGACTTTTTGCGGGCACGCCATGCACATAGTGCCCTGTTTTTCTATCGACACAAAGATGCTGCCTGTCGCGTTCTTGTTGATTTTTGCGCAACCATTCGCGACATCTATTGCTGTGTGGAGGAACTTTCAAATATTCACCCGAATAAGAATCATAGCAATGTTGTTTATGATGTTCTGGTTGTTGAATGATGACAGGTTGCGCAGGCTGTTGAATGATAACGGGTTGTTGAGTGGGTTGTTGGATAATAACCGGCGGCTGAGGAGAGCCATTTGAATAAACGCCTGCTGCTCCGTTCATTTCGGGAGGAATAACCATGCAACTCGTCGCTGCAATGGATAAAATAATTGCCGCTAATACCTTGATTTTATTCATAATTTTAACGCCTCAGTTCGACTTTTACCAACCATGAAACTACATTAACCCCATTATAGTCTAATTTCTGGTCACGTCGTCACCCACCTCAAAATTTAAAATGAGGTAACCAAATGAAAGGTATTAAGAGAAAATTGTCTAACTTGCATGTCAAATTACTATTGTAAAAAATGTATTTTTTGCTCTCATTTAAAAGAACAAATTAAGCAAGATTAATGTTTAATCATAGATGTTGCGTTTGAGGCGGGAGTTTTCTTCGGATAAATACGTTACTTCCCTTTTTAAATAATCAACTTCTTTCTCGCGTTCTTGTAATAAAATTAAGGATTTTTCTAATTCATGTTTTAAATTTGTTTCATTTATTTCTAATGAGGTTACATCCACTACATTTAAATATGTGGTATTAGTTATTTTAGCTTTATTAAAATTGAAAACATTTTTTTCATTTGAATTTAGTGAATCATCTATTTCCACTTTTATTTTTGCATTAAACGCTTGTGCAATTTTAGACAAACGAACCAAAGACGTATCAACTTCTCCCCGTTCAATATGACCAACCCCATTTGCAGACATTTCTAATTTATTGGCAACCTGATCTCGTGACCAACCTCTTTTTTGACGTAACTCTTTGATTTTAAGACCAACTTGTTTTTTCAACACTTCACTATCCATCTCTCCACTCTCCCAATGCACAAAAAACTCAGTTAATGAACAAAATACCTATACAAAGAATATCTTTTCCAATATTATACGGCGTTTTAGTTAAAAAACAAGGAGAACTTATTATGAAA
>JFJP01038370.1_pt1 | contig 17845 bp, 9 predicted proteins | sample 431651 | NCBI WGS metagenome assembly JFJP01 (sample SAMN02602958, study PRJNA72255) | Microbial mat metagenome, whole genome shotgun sequencing project. | biome: fresh water; feature: sink hole; material: water; isolation source: purple microbial (photo- and chemosynthetic) mats found in...
CTTTCAGTGAAAAGACTTCATGGGGAATTTGGGAAAACTTCAATTTTACTTTCAGGATCTGTTTCTAATATCTACCAACCGGATGAACTACGGTTGAATATCGTTTCGAGCGGAAGTGTGATCAATCCACCCGATGTTCCGATGTTAATGCCATACTTTGGAATTCCGGAATACAACGATCTTGGACTTATGACAATAGACTTCCAATTTGTTGGAAAACCGCTTGATTTTTTAGCGATATCTAAGATCAAATCTGCTGCGGGAACGGTTACGGTTGATGGTCAAATGGTGATTACCGAAGAGAATATTCATTACAAAGGAATTCTTGCCGGAAACGATGTCAAGTTAGAAAAGGTATTTTCTTCAAATGAATTTTTGTCGCGAATGAATACACGTATTTTCATTGAAGGAGAAGGAACATCCCTTGCAACATTGAATACCGAAGCGACCATTGAAATTGATTCTTCATCAATCCGGAATATCCAGCTGAATCATTCAAAAATTGAGTTGAAAGCACACAATAAAATAATCGATGCCGATGTTTCGGTTCAGTCACCAAGCGGAAATATTTCTGCGCAAGCGTTGGTTGATTTTTCCAATGATACAATGCCCTCCTATAATGGTCTTGTTCAAGTGCGCGGACTTGATCTTGCGCCGATTATCAACGATGAACATTATTCATCACAATTATCGTTCGATATAACCCGCTCCGGAAAAGGATTGACATTATTTGATACGCCGTCGGATACAAAGATTGATTTTTACAATTCAAATTTTCACGGAATGTCGTTCGATAGTGCACATGTGATGCTGGCATGGCTGAAAGACTCAGTCAATAATGATAAACTCATTGTTTCATCACCAATTGTTGATGGTGAAATCGAAGGAACGTTTACATTCAACGATATTGTAAATTCTATCCAAACACATCTTAAAGGATTTGACAAGATCTATCGATATCAGCGGGGAATCATAGATTCCTCATTTGTTATGATCAACGATTCTGCAAAGGTCGTTCAGACAACAAAGAAAAACAATTCTTCACTTTCCTATAATCTAAGGATGAAGAATCTTAAACCACTTTCGATCCTCTTTAAATTTCCGGAATTGGATATTTTCGGCAGTGCATCAGGAACAATATGGAGCGATTCAATCTCATCATCGTCCTCCGGCACAATTTCTATTTCCAATGGATTGTATGCCGATACATCAGCATTCATTCAAGTGCATGGAACGAAACTAGATTATTCCATAAAAAACATTTCGCCTTCACAGACCACAAAATCTGGCGATCCGCTTGAGATGCATTTGAATCTGGTCAGTGATGAAATTGGAATTGACGATACCAAACTGCGATCAACGAAACTCGATTTTGATTTTGACCGGCAGCATGGCGACTATACTATCGTAACGGATATCGATACAACGATCAGTATTTCAGCCCAAGGATCAGTAGAAGTTTCCGACTTTCGTAATCAATTCACAATCAATGATCTGTATGCAAAATATCAAGGTCTCGATATCCGCAATGCAACAACGTTTATTGCAACAGCGACTCCCCTTGGTATTCAGATCGATACATCTGTCTTTGTCCGTGGCAACGAAGAATTTATCGTCAAAGGGAAGTACAATTATCGTGGCAGTGTGAATGCAAATGTAGTGATTAAACGATTTGCATTGTCCGATATTTTCTTTGTTAATACATCTGCCGAATTTCGCGAACAGGCATATGCTCTCGGAGGTTTGGTGGATGCAACGGCAACTCTTTCAGGAACGGTTGAAGATCCCGTGATAACGGCACAATTGGAAGGAACCAATATTGCATACCGTAACAGCAATTTTGGAAATTTAGATGTTGCATTCCGCTATGCAAAAAAGAACGCTGGGTTAAAAGTGGAACTAAATCAAAGGCCCGATTCATCGAATGCCCGATCATTCAATCTTGAAGGAAACGTTCCTATCGATCTCAGTTTTACATCGATCGATGACAGAACAAGTCTTCCGGGGATGAATATTACGATTACGACAGAAAATTTGCCTGCAGAGATATTTGACATTTTTATCCCGGAGATAGACCAAATGTCCGGATTGGTTACGGGAGAAATAGCAATGACCGGTTCATTGAAAGAACCAATGCTTCAAGGAAACATACAACTTGCGAATGGTTTATTCAGACTCGAAATGACCGGGATACAATATTCGGTCAATGGAAAAATCAATCTCGATAGTCAAAAGATCATGTTTCCTGAATTCATCATCACCAATACCGAGAAGGATTATTCGCCCGGATTGGTGAATGTTGGCGGATTCATTTCAATGAAAGGATTCTCACCATCGGAGTATCATCTTTCGGCAAACGGAGAACTGCTTGTTCTTTCAAATGCTTCCCGTTCTGTCAATCAGTCGTTTTTTGGAACATTGATCGCTCAAACAGGGTCGAGTGGACTTCGATTTGAAGGAACATTCGAACGCTCACGAATTAGAGGTGAAGTGTTGGTGAATGATGCTTCATTGATATTCCCGCAGACACAACAGACCAGTTCGTTTTCAAACGCAAGATTCGATGATGTTGTTTTTTATGATGATACGTCAAAAATATTTACTGATACCACGGCTGTAAGCAATACCGTCCGACCATTTACTCAAAATGCGTCGCCCAAAAAAGCGGAGCGTACATTTTTGGATGGATTTGGGTATGAGCTTACGATTCAAACACAAGGGAATGTAAATATCAATATGATATTCAATGCTAATGCAGGAGCGTATGAAGCATTGTCTGCTGAGTTGAATGGAAAAATGGTACTCAACAAGGATGAATTCGGACAACAGTTGATCGGAACCATTAACGTTAGTGAAGGATCGAACTATAAATTCTATAAAGAGTTTAAAGCATCCGGTTCATTAACGTTTGTCGGTGATCCGCAAAATCCTCAATTGAATATCATAGCCAAATACGAAGGAACGCATTGTAAGAATACAAACGTTACCACTGGAGACTGTCTTGAATCTGAACGCGTCATAGTACGATTGGAAATAACGGGAAGTCGTTTGAAACCTAAAGTAAAGATCGGTTTAGTAACACTTGATCAAAATGATCGAGAAATTCCACGTCAAGGCGATATTGAGAACGATGCGGTAGCATTTTTATTGACCTCGTCTCCAAATACTCACGGGCAGTTTCGAGAAGATCTTTCGGCGTTCGATCGTAACAAATTAGGTGAGAAGCTTACGTCAACTTTTACAGGGACGTTCATCAATAGTATGTTATCCGATCTGGTTATGGAATTCGTAAAACAGAACAATATTCCGTTTGTAAAACGGATTGAAGTACGGAACGTTGAGCGTGCAGAACCGGACCTGAATATCAGCGGTGAGTTCTTAACCGCGGTATTTAATGTCGGCGGAAATGTTCTAACGGATCTGAATAATGCCAATATCAGTGTACAATATCCTATTTTAGGTAAACAGAATCGTAGTTTTATGGCAGAAGTTGAGCGAAAAACAGAAAATTTTAATATTATCAAACAGCAAATAACCTATACGGCACGTCTTTTCTATCGCTTTACTTTTTAATCAATCATATGAAAACAGAACAGCTGCGCGAACAAGTGCTTGCATATTTTGCAAAGCATTCCAAAGAAGGTTATAAATCACGTCAACTACGAAGGCAATTACGCGTCATCAGTGAACGGGATTTCCAAATTCTTCGCGAAGTACTTCACACAATGGTGGATAATGCAGAACTGCAATGGACAAAAACACGCGGCTATCATCTTGCAGAATCATCCAATAAGATCAGCGGAATTATTGCAGTTGATAAACGTGGGAATGGCACGGTGACAACCAGTCGAGGAATTGTGCACATTGATAAACAGTCGACCGGCACTGCACTCAATGGAGATAGTGTAGAAATTGCGGTGTTTGGTTCAAAAAAATCAAAAAGGGAGAGTGCGGCAGTGAACGAAGGAGAAGTATTGAACGTTATCTCCCGTGCTCATACTGAATTCGGCGGAACGGTTCAACGCAGTAAGAATTTTTATTTTGTCCTTCCTGATGATCCGCGAATGCATCGAGATTTTTATATCGCTCCGGAAGATCTTAATGGTGCAACATCGGGTGACAAAGTTCTTGTTGAACTATTGGAATGGGAAGATCCCTATAAAAATCCTGAAGGAAGGATCATTAAAACACTTGGCGCCGCAGGAGATCCGTTTGTTGAATTACGTTCAGTCATCCAATCCTATCGTCTTCCGACGTCGTTTCCAAAGGAAGTAGAGCAAGCCGCAGCAGAAATTCCAAAACAAATTTCGAACGAAGAATTGAAGAAACGAATGGATCTTCGTTCCACGGTAATCTTAACAATTGATCCGCATGATGCAAAAGATTTTGACGATGCACTTTCCATTGAATTGTTAGAGGGAGGATCGTTCCGTATTGGTGTGCACATTGCCGATGTTAGTGCGTATGTTACCGAAGGAAGTATCATTGATAAGGAAGCGTTTGCACGTGCAACCAGCGTCTATCTTGCCAATCAGGTGATACCGATGTTACCGGAAAAATTATCGAACGATATCTGCAGTTTGGTGCCGAATCAGGATCGGCTTGCCTATTCTGTCTTCATGAACGTGACAGAAAAAGGGAAAGTAAAAAAATATGAGTTTGCCCGGACGGTTATCAATTCCAAACACCGATTTACGTACGAAGAGGTAGAAACAATTCTTGATAATAAAAAGGGAGCATATTCAAAAGAGTTGCTGGATCTTTGGGCGGTTGCAAAGATCCTTCGCGCAAAAAGGATGAAGAACGGAAGTATTGATTTTGATTCTCCTGAAGCAAAGTTTACCTATGACAAAAACGGGAAACCTGTTGAGATATTTATTAAAAAACGTTTAAAAAGCAATCAATTAGTGGAAGAATGTATGCTGCTTGCCAATCAAACCGTTGCGGCGCATATTTCGACTTTGGAAAATGATGGAGAACAGCTTCCGTTCGTGTACCGAATTCACGACCAGCCGGACAAAGAAAAACTAAAAACACTCGAAGATTTTGTGAGAAAATTCGGCTATAAATTGAACATATCACAGTCTGCATCGTCAAAAGAATTGCAACAGTTACTGCTGCAGGTTCACGGAACAAAAGAAGAAAACCTCATCAATGAGGTTGCCCTGCGAAGTATGGCAAAAGCTGTTTATTCAGCAGATAATATTGGACACTTTGGTTTAGCATTCGATCATTATTCTCATTTCACGTCACCTATCCGACGTTATCCGGACCTATTGGTTCATCGGTTATTATGGGAATATACCGGCGGAATGAATGAAAAGCGAAAACAATTGTTCAATAAAGAACTTCCGGCAATGTGTAAACATTGTTCGGAACGTGAAAAAGTTGCTGCTGAAGCTGAACGTGATTCTATAAAGGTCATGCAGGTGGAATATATGCGCCAGCATTTGGGTGAAGAATTTAATGGAATTATTTCCGGTGTTATTCAATACGGAATATTTGTTGAGATCAACGATATGCTTGTTGAAGGGATGCTGCATGTCCGCGATTTGACTGATGATTATTATGTCTTCGATGAAAAACAGTATGCGCTTATTGGTGAACGTAATGGAAAACGTCTTCGTCTTGGTGATTCCATAACGGTAAAGGTCGCAAAAGTCACTCCGGAACGGCGTCAGATTGATTTTGTCCTTGCAGAAACAGATATTAAAGAAGAGCATAAAAAGAAGAAAGGAAAACACCGAAGGAATTAATAGGTGAATTCGAGTGTTTTACTGTAGAAGAACAACAGGGTGGATATGAAAAAAATACTATTTGCGATTTTGATATTCTCATCAATCATCATCGCTCAGGATGGGAATTTTGGTAAAAACAAAGTTCAATATAAACGATTTAATTGGTCGTTCATCCAAACAGATCATTTTGATGTATATTTTTATCAAGATGGGGCACCGATCGCAAATTTCACTGCGGTTGCAGCAGAATCTGCGTATGCATCCATCAGTAAGACGATGCGCTATCAGTTGAATAATCGTGTAGCGATTATGGTATACAATTCTCACAACGATTTTCAACAGACGAATGTTATCGGCGAATATCTTGAAGAAGGGATAGGTGGAGTTACGGAATTGTTCAAAAATCGTGTCGTCATTCCATTCGAAGGGAATTATAGACAATTCCGCCATGTGATCCATCACGAACTGGTGCACGCCGTGATGAATGATATGTTCTACGGCGGTTCTATCCAATCCATCATCTCTAATAATATTCGCATCCAATTACCGATGTGGATCAGCGAAGGATTTGCTGAATACGAAGCATTACGATGGGATATCAATTCTGATATGTTCATTCGTGACGCAACTCTCAATACATACCTTCCGCCGATAGAATATTTAGGAGGATATTTTGCTTATCGCGGCGGGCAATCCGTATTTTATTATATCGCCAATAAATATGGTGAACAAAAGATCAGTGAGATTTTACACAAAATCAAAAGTCTGCGCAATGTCGATGCAGGATTTAAAAGTTCCATCGGATTGACCGTTGAAGAATTATCTGAGCGATGGCAGAAAGAGCAAAAAAAAATGTATTGGCCGGATATTGCAAAACGTGAAGATCCGGAAGATTTCTCAACACGGTTGACCAATCACATTAAAGAGAATAATTTTTACAATACAAGTCCGGCAATTTCTCCGCAAGGCGATAAAATTGCGTTTATTTCGGACAGAGACGATTATTTTGATGTGTTCGTTATATCGACGATCGATAATACGATCACAAAAGTGTTGGATGGACAGCGGACGAATAATTTTGAAGAGCTTCACCTGTTAACACCCGGAATGACCTGGTCGCCGGATGGAAAACGAATTGCAATTGCGGTGAAAAGCGGTGAACGTGATGCTATTTATCTTATTGATGTGAAGGAAGGAGATGAAGAAAAGATCGAACTGGAATTAGAAGGGATATTTACGGTAGACTGGTCTCACCAGGGAGATAAATTAGTATTTGTTGGAAACACATCCTATCAATCCGATATTTATACGTACGAAATTGCCACCAAAAAATTAACGAATTTGACGAATGATATTTTTTCTGATTCGGATCCTACGTGGTCGTCTGACGGCAAAAAAATATATTTTGTCTCGGATCGAAGAGAGCATACATCATCAAACAATCTTCCTGCAAACTTTAGAATTGCTCGGTTCGATTATAAACAACTGGATATCTATTCGTATGATCTTGCCGCCGGCAGTATTACCCGGATTACGAACGATGAAAACAGCGATGAAACATCACCGGTTACATCGAATGATGGTAATAAAATATTATATGTGTCAGACAGGAATGGCACCGGCAATGTCTATGAACGGAATCTCCTGACCAATGAAGACAGACCGATCACCAATTCCGTTACCGGTGTTTATCAGCTTTCGTTATCAGCCGATGGCAATAAACTTGCTTTTTCAGCATTGAATAAAGCCGGCTTCGATCTTTTTCTAATGAAAACTCCGTTTGAAAAGAAATTGGATGTTTCACTGCTTGAACCTACGGAATATATCAAACGAAAAAATCCCATCAATAAGAAGATCGCTGATACCGTCGCTTTAGCAGAGACAGTGGAGAAGAAAAGTGATACGCTGAGCGTCTATGGCGACAATGTTCGTATCGACTTCAATAATTATGTTTTTTCGGATGATGCCGCTAAAGCGGTGGAGAATGATGAGCTACCAACAGTAAATACAAAACCGATCTCTATTGCCGGGAATGTTGATGACGACAGTAATTTTGTTGTGAATAAATATAAATTAAATTTTTCTCCGGATATCGTTTATGGAAATGCGGCGTTCAGCACGTTCTACGGTGTTCAAGGAACAACAATGATGTCGTTCAGCGATATGCTTGGAGATCATCAAATATTCTTTCTCACCAATCTTCTGCTCGATCTGAAGAACAGCGATTACGTTCTGGCGTATTACTATTTGCCGGCATTCATCGACTATGGTTTCCAGGGATATCACAGTGCGCGATTCTTATATCTTGAAGATCCTTCTATCGGTGTTTCGCTGTATCGTTTCCGAACGTGGGGAATTTCAGGAACTGCATCGCTGCCGCTGGATCGTTTTAACCGGCTTGAGCTTGGAGTTTCATGGATGAATCTCTCAAAAGAAAATCTGGATTTCGGTCTCGAGTCACTCAGACAAAAAAGAACATTGATCGTTCCGACACTAAGTTATGTGCATGACAATACATTATGGGGATACACATCGCCGAACAATGGTTCGCGGTATAATATCAACGCAATGTTCAGTCCAACATTAGGGAGCAATTCACTGGATTTCCAAACTTATACTGCAGATTATCGCCGATATTTCAAATTTTGGAAATCGTATTCTTTCGTGATGAGATATTCCGGCGGTATCAGCGTTGGAAAAAATGCACAGCAATTCTTTATCGGCGGCACAGATGGATGGATCAACCGCGAATTTGAGAACGGCGGAATTCCTATTCGAAATATTGAAGATTTTGCATTCCTTACGCCGGCATTACCGCTTCGCGGTTACAATTATAATGTGAAGAATGGAACAAAGTATGCGTTAATGAACTATGAATTACGATATCCATTCATCCAATATCTTGTTACCGGCGGTGTGCCGATCGCTCTTGGAAATATTACCGGTGCAACATTTGTGGATGTCGGATCGTCGTGGACAAGAGAAAGTATGTTTCGCGGTTTTGGAAAAGATACAACAGGAAAAACGGTCACTCAAGATCTGTTGATCGGAACAGGAATGGGACTTCGTATGTTCTTGTTCGGTCTTCCGCTGAAGATTGATGTTGCGTGGGCATATACCGGAGAAGGATTCTCAACTCCGAAATATTATTTTTCGCTTGGCGGGGATTTTTAAAAATTGCTAATTAAAAACACAAAATCCGAAGACATTCTTCGGATTTTGTGTTTTGTTTCTTTTTATATGTACATGTTACGCTTTTGCCATCTGTTTTTTCCAGTAAAGATAGAATGGAATACCGGCAACAAGTAAGAATAATCCTACCATAGAATCTCTGGTTTGCTCAACGATCGTATTATATACAAACCACGTTGCAACAAAAATAAATAATATTGGAATAATTGGGTATAATGGCACTTTATACGAACGCACAGCCTGAGGTTGTTTCGAGCGTAGAATGAATACCGCTACACCGCCCAGTGCATAGAATATCCATCCTGCAAAGATAACATAGGTAAAGATCTGATCGTATGTTCCGGTTAAACATAAAATAGATGCCCACGTTCCTTGAATGACCAATGATTTTGCAGGGGTGCGGAATTTAGGGTGAACTTCTCCCATTTTCTTAAAGAACATTTTATCTTTTGCCATAGCGTAGAACACACGTGCGGTTGTCATTGACGTTGCATTCACCGTTCCAAACGTAGAGATCATTACCATCGCCGAAATAATTGCGCCGCCCCAGCCGTAAAAGACAACATTCATAACATCCGCCGCAACTAATTTTGATTGCGCAATCTGTCCAATTGGAAGAATATAGAGGTATGCAAGATTTGTTGTCACATAAATGACAATAACCGCGAGTGTACCGATGATGAGTGCGCGCGGGATATTTTTTTGAGGTTCGATCACTTCTCCCGCAAGATACGTCAGTGAATTCCAGCCGTCATACGACCATAATGTTGCGATCATTGCAACACCGACTGCTGCAAGGAGAGAGCCTGAAGAAGGCATTCCCCACAACGGAAAGAAATTATCAACGCTTCCTTTTCCCGACGAAAATGCCAAAATTATAATTGCACCGATTGCCACAACTTTTAAGATAGTGAAAACGTTCTGGATCATTCCGCCGAATTGAACACCAAAATAATTGATCGTTGTAACGGTGACGATCGCTCCGATTGCAACCATTGTAACACCAATATTTTTTAATGGAAAAATGTTTCCAAGAAGTGGGAGCTGCCATGCTTCTAGTTCAGGTCCAAGATGCGGAAGATCAACGAAGTATCCGAGATATTTTGCAAACGCAACTGCAATTGCTGCAATGGAACCCGTTTGATAGACAATAAATGTTGTCCACCCATATAAAAATGCGGTTAATTGACCAAACGTGACGCGAAAAAAAACATATTGTCCTCCGGCTTCCGGAATTAAACTTGCAACTTCTGCATTGGTCAATGCACCTGCAAGCGTCAACAATCCCGTCAAAATCCAAACGCCGATCATCAATCCGGGAACGTCAACATTGGCGGCGACATTTTGTGGAGTAAGAAAAATTCCGGACCCGATGACGGAGCCAATCACCACCATAATCCCATTGGTGAGCGTTAATCGACGAGCGAGCGTAGTTCCTTGTTGGTCAGTTGACATTCAAAATCTCCGATGGTGATAATTTAGTGAATTGTTTTTGTACTTTTAAAATAATACTCATTCACATTGCAAGATGCAATGCACAGCAAAAATTAATTGAGCATTGTCAATTGTGGAGTGGGTGTTTTAAGAGGAAATGTAACCGTAAAAACAGTGCCAACATTGAGTTCACTTTCAACGGAAATTGAACCGCTATGTATATCGGCGATCCACTTTGAAATCGAAAGTCCAAGTCCGCTGCCGCCAAGTTCACGTGAACGTGCTTTATCAACACGATAGAATCGGTCGAAAATCTTTGAAATATCGTCTGCGGGAATTCCCATTCCGGTATCTTTTACTCGCACCTTCACCATACCGTTTTCACGGAAAAGAGAAATTTCCACCAACCCGTTTTCCGGAGTATATTTTATCGCATTATCGATAAGATTTAAGAATAGTTGACGCAGACGGACGGTGTCTCCAAGAATCAACGCATCATCCAAGGTACCGAGTTTCACCGTGATATGTTTATTCTCAGCAAGTATTGTACAATCTTCATATAACTCCTGAATAATTGGCCGCAGCCATACATCATTGAAATTGGCAGTCGGCCGTGCGACATCTGATTTAGCGAGGGAAAGAAGGTTCTCTATGATTGACGACATCCGAAGAGTTTCTTCTAATGCACTTGAAATTACGATCCGAAATTCTTCGGGAGAATGTTTTTTTGTTCGAAGCGCAAGCTCTAATTCACCTCTCAATATTGTTAACGGTGTTCGTAGTTCGTGGGAAGCATCGCTGGAAAACTGCTGGATCTGTGCGAATGAAAGTTGCAAACGGCTGATCATTTCATTGAATGTTGCAACTAAGCGTCCTAGTTCATCATCAACACCGGAAGATTGTATCCGTTGATCCAGGTTATGTGCTGTGATTGCCCGCGCTGTTCTTGTTATATCATCCACCGGTTTGAACGAACGCGCAGCCAGGAACCATCCGCCGCTGATCGAAATTACAATTGCAACGGGGATCAGCAGCAGGAAAATTGAGAATAAATTGCCCAGTACTTCATTGATCTCAGAGATTGGATATGCAATATACACTTTCATCGTTCGATCCTGGCTTACGGCAAGGCGTAGCGGTTGTCCCTGAGCGTTCCAAATAGTGACAAGCTTTGTGATATCCTGCGGAATATCATCAAATGTGATGTTCTCTTCTTTGCCAAGACCGGATTTATAGAGGATATCGCCGTTACGGTCCCGGATCTGAACGATCTGTTTTTTAGAGACCTGGAGTGAATGTTCGTAGATCTTATTCCATAATTCATCAAATTCAACATCACTTGAGTCGATATTTTTCATCTCAACTTCATTAGATCTCCGTACTGTTTCAGCCGCTGATTTCCTATCAACCGATGATTGAAGTTTTTGTTTTGGACGTTGCTTTTTTAATCGGACTTTTTTAGCCTGAGGTTCAATGAAATTTTTGATCGTAACAACTTCTTGATATAACGAACGATCGAGACTGGAGAGAAGATTCTGTTCAGTATAAAAATATGATGCAACGGCAAAACCAAGAAGTGTTGCGCCGACAATGAGGGAATAATAAAGTGTGAGTCTAAATCGAATTGAACGCTGAAGATTTTTCATTGATAAAAAAATATTTTATTGATCCTTCATAACATAACCGACACCGCGAATGGTATGAAGCAGTTTTTTCCCAAAATCTCCGTCGATCTTTGCACGTAAATGATTGATGTAGACATCGATAATATTTGTTCCGGTGTCGAAATTGTAATTCCAAATATGTTCCGTAATAGTGCTGCGATTAAGCGTTTTGTTCTTATTACGGATAAAAAATTCGAGCAATGAAAATTCCTTTGTTGTTAGATCGATCATTTTTCCATCGCGAATGACTTTACGGGTTACAAGATCAACCGTAAGGTCAGCAATTGTTAGAGTCGTTGCAGATTTTTCAGACCCCTTTTTTCTGCGAAGGAGAGAGCGAACCCTCGCCAGTAATTCAGTAATGGCAAAAGGCTTTACAAGATAATCATCTGCGCCGGTATCGAGTCCTTTTACACGGTCTTCCACGCTTCCTTTCGCCGTCAGCATTAATACAGGAGTTTCGATATTCGACGAACGAAAAGCACTCAGCACTTGAATACCATCTTTTTTTGGGAGCATAATATCGAGGATGATAAGATCGAAGTGCTGCTTCAGAGCCAATTGTTCCCCCTTTTCACCGTCGAATGCGTCCTCCACAGAATATTTCTCCTCTTCCAATCCTTTTCGGATCAGCGCAGAGATCTTTTTCTCATCTTCAATGATGAGTATTTTTGCTTTTTGTTCTTTCATGGGTCATTCATTTTTTAAAAGTCATTGAAAATCACAGCACCAGTGAATAAAAGTACCCGATTACAAACAAGGAAGCAAGTATTCTTCTCGGAATCGACTGATATTTCTTAAGAAATATTCATTTTAGAGGTAATAATCAATCTTGGATATTCAGCAACGTTTTTATATTTTCTATCATATGAAACACTTATTGTTCCTTTCTCTGCTTATTTTTTCGTTCTTCTCGTTGTCATGCGGAGTTGTTAATACCGTAGCCGTTAATGCAACCACAAACATTGTTGATTACGGATTAGAAGCAATTTTTGAAGAGTCCGATCTGGATTTTGCAGAAAAAGCAATCCCCGGGAACCTTACTCTAATAGAAGCTCTTTATCGCGCGAAAGACAAAGATGACGATCATCTTGCCTTTCTATTGGTACAGGGATACACCGGTTACACACTTGGATTTGTTGAAGATGTTGATGTTGAACGAGCCAAAGTATTGTATGCACGTGCGCGTGATTACGGTCTGAAATCGTTGAAAAAGAACAAACAATTCCAAGCAGCATTCGATCAGGATCAAGCAGCGTTCAAAAAAAGCCTTGAACAGTTTGATAACAAAGATGTTCCGATGATCTTCTGGACTGCGAATGCTTGGGGCAATCTTATCAATGTCAGTATTTCTGATCCGGAGGTGCTCGGCGATCTACCGAAAGTAAATGCAATGATGGAATTTGTGTTGAAGCATGATGAAGGGTATTTCTATGGAAGTGCCCATCTCTATTTTGCTGCAATCCTCGCAACAACGCCGAAAAATCTTGGCGGAAAACCGGACAGCGCCAGATACCATTTTGAAAAATGTTTTGAGATCGGTAAGAATTTATTCGTCCTGCCGCATTTGTATATGGCAAAGAGTTATTGTGTTCAGATGCAGGACAAAGAATTATTCCAAAAATTGCTGACAACTATTGAAGAAGCGTCGCTTGATTCTCTTCCCGAACAACGATTGGTGAATGCAATTGCAAAGAGAAAAGCAAGAACATTATCCGAAAAAATTGACGAATTGTTTTTTTAAACTCCAACCAAAGAAAATTTCATGAAAAAAATATTTTTATTACTTCAGTTTCTACTTATTACATCGTTATTGTTTTCGCAGGAGTATGTGATCAAGTTTGCAACACTTGCACCGGAAGGAAGCACGTGGATCAATATCATGAAAGAATATGATGCAGCCGTTCGTAAAGAAAGCGGCGGTAAACTCGGCTTTCGGATTTATGCGGGCGGTGTTGCAGGAGATGAAAAAGATGTGATGCGAAAAATTCGTTTAGGACAATTCAATAGTGCGGGTATTACCGGGTTTGGCATTGGAGAGATCGCGAAGTCTGCACGAGTGCTCGATGCACCATTTTTATTTAAGAATACAGCAGAAGTTGACCAGATCTTAACACAATTCGACGGTGAATTTACCAATGAATTTGTGAATGGTGGTTTTGTCCTTCTCGGATGGGCGGAAGTAGGTTCAGTCTATATCATCTCGAAAACACCGGTAACGAAAATCAGTGATCTGCATTCGATTAAAATGTGGGAATGGGAAGGGGATCCTGTTGCGGATGCTACATTCAAAGCGATTGGTATCAATCCCATTCAACTTTCTATCACGGATGTGGTAACTTCACTGCAAACGGGATTGATCACCGGTGCGTATGCTTCTCCGTTGGCAATAGTTTCGTTGCAGTGGAATACGGCAACAAGTCATTTAATGGATTATCCGTTGACGAATGCTTCTGGAGCTGTTGTCATTTCAAAAAGGGATTTCGATAAAATTCCGTCTGATCTGCAGCAGATCCTTGTGAAGCATGGAAAAGCATTTATGCGAAAGCTGACCGAGTTGAGCCGCAAAGATAATATCAAATCGCTTGAGGTGATGAAGAAGAATAAAATGACATTCAATAAACCTGATGCGATTGAAGTAAAATCGTATGAAGAGATCGGGAAAAAAGCGCGTCGTGCGTTGATTGGAAAATTGTATTCGGAAGATCTGTTGAATCGTGTTGAAAAAGCATTGGCTGATTTTAGAGCAAAGAATAAATAACGGACTTTATGAAACCAATACTGTTAATTGATAAATGGCTTGAAAAGATCTCTGGATGGATTTTGATAATGCTGTTGGGGATCATGATCGCCATGGCATTTGGTCAGGTTATTCTACGCAATTTTTTTGATTCGAGTATTGAATGGGGAGATATTTTTCTTCGTCATCTTGTGTTATGGGTTGGTTATTTTGGTGCGGTGATCGCAACGGGTGAAGGTCGCCATCTTCGGATTGAATTCGTCAGTAAACTGGTCCCGCCTAAAGTCCGAAAGATATTTTTCATTATTACAAGTCTATTTGCAGGAGCGATCTGTTATTTTTTGATGCAGGCAGCTGTTTCATTTGTTCAATTAGAAATGGAATCTGAGTCCACGTTAATTCTTGATCTGCAAACATGGTATTTCATCATCATCATCCCCATTGGATATGCATTGCTTACGTTTCGATTTATTGTCCGGGCATTACACTGGACTATGGAAATCGTTAAGGGTAACTGGGAAACATCGGAGGCAACTCACTAATGCCTATCATTCTCATTATCGTCGCATTTGCTGTTCTTGTTCTCATCGGCACTCCGTTATTTACCATCATCGGTGCAATTTCACTGTATGGTTTTTCTCAAGAAGGAATTGATGCCGCCGCTGTAACCATCGAATTATATCGCCTTGCCAGTCAGCCGGTGCTTCTTGCAATTCCGTTGTTCACGGTTGCCGGGTATTTTCTTGCTGAAAGCAATGCACCGAAACGGATCGTGGCATTAGCTCAGGCGTTGATCGGTTGGATGCCGGGCGGTTTGGCAATTGTGGTGCTCATCAGCTGCGCAATATTTACCGCATTTACCGGAGGATCTGGTGTAACGATCGTTGCACTCGGCGGTCTTGTGTTTCCAATCCTTATATCGGAAAAATACTCGGAAAAATTCGCACTCGGACTTGTGACAACCTCCGGAAGTTTGGGTTTGTTATTTCCACCATCGCTCCCAATTATTTTATATGGTACGTTTGCTGAAGTTTCCGTTGATGCGTTGTTCAAAGCAGGAATTGTTCCCGGAATTATTTTGATGTTAGTGGTAGCATTGTACAGTATTCAACAAGGTAGAAAAGCTCATGTTCCTCGACATCCGTTTGATGCGAAAAAAGCATGGTCAGCTACCAAAGCAATTGCCTGGGAAATACCGCTTCCGTTCTTTATCATCTTCGGAATTTACGGCGGATATTTTACTGCGACAGAAGCCGCTGCGGTAACGGCATTTTATGTATTTGTTGTTGAAGTGTTCATTTATAAGGACTTGAAATTCTTTTCAGATGTTCCGCGTGTGATGAAAGAGAGCATGGTACTTGTCGGTGCAATTCTGATGATCCTCGGCTGTGCAATGGGATTGACCAGTTATTTGATTGATCAGCAGGTTCCGCAAAAATTATTTGAATACATCAGCCAGGTTGTTTCCAGCAAAATTTTCTTTCTCGTGATCCTCAATATATTCCTGCTGATCATCGGAATGATGATGGAGATATTCTCTGCGATCGTTGTCGTTCCGCTCATTGTTCCGGTTGCAAAACAGTACGGCATCGATCCTATCCATCTTGGCATTATTTTTCTTGCAAATCTTGAGATCGCATATTTAATGCCTCCCGTTGGATTGAATCTTTTTATGGCAAGTTTCCGCTTCAAAAAATCGATCGGTGAAGTAGTTATTGCAACATTACCATTTGTTTTCGTACTCTTCATTGCATTGATCTTAATCACCTACGTACCCGAATTGAGCCTGTGGCTGGTAAAATAAATTGGGGAAATATTTTCGGCAAGCAGTACTATGGTACTATAAATTGATTACATCAATCACAAAGTTTAAGCTCTTTCCTTATGTCTAAGCAAACCACAAAATATGTCTGTCAATCCTGCGGTTACGTTTCTGCCCGGTGGACGGGAAAATGTCCGAACTGCAATGAATGGAATTCATTTGTGGAAGAAGCACCATCGCCGTTAAAATTGGTTCGCAAGAGCGGAGGAATTGCATCAAAATTGAATGCAATCTCTTTGACAGATGTTGATAGTATTGCGGATGTTCGTTTTGTTACTGGGATGGCAGAATTTGATCGTGTGCTCGGTGGTGGAATCGTAACAGGGAGTGTTATCCTATTAGGCGGTGATCCGGGAATCGGAAAATCTACATTGATGATGCAGGTCGCTCTTCATTTAAAAGATAAGGTGATCTTATATGTTACAGGTGAAGAATCTCCAAAACAGGTTAAACTGCGCGTGGAACGATTGGGAAAAGCAACGGACAATATTCTGCTTCTGCCCGAAACAAATCTGGAAACAATCACGGACGTGATCGACCGTGCAACACCCGATCTGGTTATCGTCGATTCAATTCAGACATTGTTTAACCCAAACCTTGAAAGTGCACCCGGCAGCGTTGGGCAAGTGCGTGAGTCGACCGGAATGCTAACGAGAATTGCAAAAACAAAGAATATTCCCATTATTCTGATCGGACATGTAACAAAAGAAGGAGCAATCGCCGGTCCCCGCGTGATTGAGCATATGGTTGATGCGGTGCTGCAATTTGAAGGGGAAAAACATTACGCCTACAGGATCCTTCGCGGAATAAAGAACCGGTTCGGTTCGACAAACGAAATTGGCATTTTCGAAATGCACGATACGGGATTGCGGGAAGTATCGAATCCGTCAGAGATCTTTTTAAGCGAACGGACATTTGGTTCAAGCGGTGCAGCGATCGTTGCAACATTGGAAGGGACAAGACCGCTGTTGATTGAAGTGCAAGCGCTTGTTTCCACTAGTAATTATGGAATGCCTCAACGTACGTCAACAGGATTTGATCTGCGAAGATTACAAATGCTGCTGGCAGTGCTTGATAAACGGGTCGGTGTCAATACAGGTGTGCATGATGTTTTTGTGAATGTTGCCGGCGGAATTCGGATTGATGAACCTGCGGCTGATCTTGGAATTGCAGTGTCCATCGTGTCATCCCTGCGCGATATTCCGGTCGATTCTCAAACCGTAGCAATCGGTGAGATTGGATTGGGAGGTGAGAT
>JFJP01038372.1_pt1 | contig 17842 bp, 23 predicted proteins | sample 431651 | NCBI WGS metagenome assembly JFJP01 (sample SAMN02602958, study PRJNA72255) | Microbial mat metagenome, whole genome shotgun sequencing project. | biome: fresh water; feature: sink hole; material: water; isolation source: purple microbial (photo- and chemosynthetic) mats found in...
CCCACCTACGACCTCCGCCACGCCCAGGCGCTCCTGCTGGCCAGCCAGGAGCGCGCGGCGCCGCCCACCCTGGGCGAGCTGCTGCGCGACCGCGCCCAGGCCGCCGTCCTGCCCCCAGGGCAAGACCGGCCCGTCAAGACGCTCGACATCGCCGTGGCGGCCGTCAACGGCCTGGGGCAGGTGCTCGGCACCGGCTGGAGCCTCCAGCCGCGGTTCGACGAGCAGGGCCGGGCCGTCGCGCTGGCCTTCGACTCCAGGCGCCTGAGCTTCGAGAAAACCCTCCGCCAATGAGGGAAAAGCAGCACTTCTTGGGCCTGCCAGGGCAAAAAAACAGCCCCCGCGGGCCCTCTTTTTTTTGCTGGTGAATGGATTTTCTTACTTTTGCGTGATTTTTCCCCCAGAAATGCACCCACTGAAAGCCTACATGCTGCCCCTGAACGCCCTGCCCGCGGGCATCCACGCCTACCAGTTCGAGGTAGGCGACGACTTTTTCGCGTGCTTCAAGGACGTCTCGCAAGTCAGCCGGGGCGAGCTGGCCCTGAGCCTGGAAGTGCGCAAGGACTCGACCGTGCTGGCCCTGACCTTCCATTTCCTGGGCAAGGTGCTGCTCACCTGCGACCGCTGCCTGGGCGAGTTCTGGCACCCGATGGACTTCAGCGAGCGGCTGTTCGTGAAGTTCGGCGAGAAGTCCACCGACCCCACGGAGGTGGACGACGTGCTGGAGCTGGGCCCCGAAGAGAACAGCCTGGACCTCTCGCAGCACATCTACGAGTACGTCCACCTGAACCTGCCCTACCGCAAGGTCCACCCCGAGGACGCCCAGGGCCAGGACGGCTGCGACCCGGAGATGCTGGCCCGGCTGGAGGCCCTCTCGGCCCCGCCCGAGCCCGACCCGCGCTGGGACAAGCTCAAGACCATCCTGAATTGAGCCCGATTCCGAAAATTTGTCTTTTTTTGCACCAACTATAAAAACCATTCCCTTCCAATCCAAGCGAAACCATGGCACATCCCAAGAGAAAGATTTCGAAGACCCGCCGCGACAAGCGCCGCACCCACCAGAAGGCATCCATGCCGACCATCTCGCACTGCCAGGCCACCGGCGAGTCGCACCTGAGCCACCGCGCCTACTGGCTCGAGGGCAAACTGTACTTCAACGGCGAAGTGGTCATGGAGAAAGCTTGAGGCTCGGCCCGCCCGCAAAGGTTCCGATAACCGAAAACCCAGCTTTCCCATGAAAATAGGACTAGACACCAAAGGCGGGGACTTCGCCCCCGAGGCCATCGTCAAGGGGGCCTTGCTGGCCGTCCGCGAGCTGCCTTCGGACATCCGCCTGGTGCTGATTGGCGACCAGGAGCAGGACATGGCCATCGTCAGCAGGGAAGGCGGCGACCCTTCCCTGTTTGATTTTGTCCACGCCGAAGAGGCCATCGAGATGGGCGAGTCTCCGGCGAAGGCCTTCGCCCGCAAGCCCAACTCGTCGATAGCCAAGGGCTTCGGCATGTTGCAGCGGGGCCTGATCGACGGGTTCGCCAGCGCCGGCAACACCGGGGCCATGCTGGTCGGGGCCGTCTATTCGGTCAAGGTCGTGCCAGGAGTCATACGGCCCTGCATCGCCGGCTTCGTGCCGCGGCTGGGCGCCCGGCCGTCGGTGCTGGTTGACGTGGGCCTGAACCCCGACTGCAAGCCGGACGTGCTGTACCAGTACGCCATCCTGGGCTCGCGCTACAGCCAGGCGGTGGACGGCGTGGAGAACCCGCGGGTGGCCCTGCTGAACATCGGCACCGAGGACGAGAAGGGCAGCCTTCTGGCCAAGGCCGCCTTCGAGGCGATGAAGGACAGCTCGGACTTCAGCTTCGTGGGCAACATCGAGGGGACCGACCTGTTCGGCAGCTCCTGCCCCGACGTGATCGTCTGCGACGGCTTCGTGGGCAACATCGTGCTCAAGGAGGCCGAGTCGTTCTACCACATCCTCCAGAAGCGGGGCATCCGCGACGACTTCTTCGAGCAGTTCAACTTCGAGCACTACGGCGGCACGCCCATCCTGGGCATCAACGCCCCCGTGATCATCGGGCACGGCATCTCGAACGACGTGGCCATCAAGAACATGGTCTTCCAGACGCGCAACGTCATCGAGGCCGGCCTGTCGAGCCAGTTCCAACGCATCTTCGAAAAGGGCCAAGAGTGATTCCGCTCTTGTCCCTTTTCCTCTTTTCCGTCCGAAGAACCCTCCTCTTCGACCTTATCCCCTAAGGCCCTGGCGCTTGCCTCGGCCTGATTTTTTCCAACCAAAAGCCGTTAGCTTATGAACGCGATCATCACAGGAGTCGGCGCCTACGTGCCGGATTACGTGCTCACCAACGAGGAAATCTCGCGGATGGTGGACACCACCGACGAATGGATATCCACCCGTGTGGGCATCAAGGAGCGCCGCATCGCCAGGGATCCGAACCAAGCCTCCTCCGACCTGGGCGCCAAGGCCGTGGAGGAGCTGCTGCGCAAGACGGGGACCTCTCCGCTGGACATCGACCTGCTGGTCTGCGCTACGGTAACGGCCGACATGGCCTTCCCGGCCACGGGCAACATCGTCTGCGACAAGGCCGGCCTGACCAACGCCTTCAGCTTCGACGTGAACGCGGCCTGCTCGGGCTTCCTGTACGCGATGGAAGTGGCCACGAACTTCGTGCGCACGGGCAAGTACAAGAAGGTCATCGTGCTGGGCGCCGAGAAGATGTCGGCCATCGTGGACTACACGGACCGGAACACCAGCCCGCTGTTCGGCGACGCCGCGGGCGCGGTGATGCTGGAGCCCAGCGAGGAGGGCCTCGGGGTGCAGGACTCGATCCTGCGGGTCGATGGCTCGGGCCGGCACCACCTCTACCAGAAGGCGGGCGGCTCGCTCCACCCGGCCAGCGCCGAGACGGTGGCCGCCAAGGAGCATTTCATCCACCAGGATGGGCAGATCGTCTTCAAGCACGCGGTCTCGAACATGGCCGACGTGGCCGTGGAGATCATGGAGCGCAACGGGCTGAGCTCGGAGGAGCTGGCGTGGCTGGTGCCGCACCAGGCCAACATGCGCATCATCGAGGCCACGGCCCGGCGCATGGGGCTGGAGCGCTCGAAGGTGATGATCAACATCCACAAGTACGGCAACACCACCTCGGCCACGCTGCCCCTCTGCCTCTGGGAGTGGGAAAGCCAGCTCCGCAAGGGCGACAACATCATCCTGGCCACCTTCGGGGCCGGTTTCACCTGGGGAGCCATGTACCTCAAATGGGCCTACGACCCCCAGTGAGCCGCCCATCCTACCCACTACCTTTGCCTTTCCAATCAAGAAACCTACCAGAACCTTCACCAGCATGGATTTCAAGAACCTGCAAGAATTCATCAAGAACGTGGCCAAGACCGGCATCGCGGAGGTGGTGATAGAGACCCCGGAGATGAAGATCAAGATCCGGAACCAGTTCGAGCCGAAGAAGGAGGCCGAACAGGGCTTCTACGGGCCTGCCTCGGTCCACTTCATGCACCAGGCTCCGCACCATCAGCCGATGCCCGCGGCGGCGGCTCCCCCGCCCGAGAAGCCGCGCGAGGCCTCGGACGAGAGCTCCAGGCTCGTGACCATCAAGTCGCCCATGGTGGGCACCTTCTACTCGAAGCCGTCGCCCGACAAGCCCGCCTACGTGGAAGTCGGCGGCCAGGTCAGCCCGGGCAAGGTGGTCTGCATCATCGAGGCCATGAAGCTCTTCAACGAGATCGAGGCCGAGGTCTCCGGCAAGCTGGTCAAGGTGCTGGTCGAGGATTCCTCGCCGGTGGAGTTCGACCAGCCCTTGTTCCTGATCGACCCGTCCTGAACCGGGTCGGCCCTCTGACCCAAAGCAAAAGAAAACCCTCATGTTCAAGAAAATACTCATCGCCAACCGCGGCGAAATCGCCTTGCGCGTGATCCGGACCTGCCGGGAGATGGGCATACGCACCGTCGCGGTCTTCTCGGTGGCCGACAAGGACAGCCTGCACGTGCGCTTCGCCGACGAGGCCGTGTGCATCGGGCCGGCGCCCAGCAGCCAGTCGTACCTGGACATCCCCAGCATCATGTCGGCCGCGGAGATCACCAACGCCGACGCCATCCACCCGGGCTACGGCTTCCTGTCGGAGAACCCCAAGTTCGCCCGCATCTGCCGCGAGCACGACATCAAGTTCATCGGGCCGACGGCCGAGATGATCGAGACCATGGGCGACAAGTCGAACGCCAAGAAGACCATGCGTGCCGCGGGAGTGCCCACGATACCGGGCTCGCTGGGCCTGATCGCGGACATCCAGGAGGGCCTCGGGCTGGCCCAGGAAATCGGCTACCCGGTCATCCTCAAGGCCACGGCCGGAGGCGGGGGCAAGGGCATGAGGGTGGTCTGGAAGCCCGACGAGTTCGAGCAGGCCTGGAACAAGGCCCGGCAGGAGGCCAAGGCCTCCTTCTCGAACGACGGCCTCTACCTCGAGAAGTTCATCGAGGACCCGCGCCACATCGAGATCCAGATCGTGGGCGACCAGTTCGGCAAGGCCTGCCACCTCTCGGAGCGCGACTGCTCCATCCAGCGGCGGCACCAGAAGCTGGTCGAGGAGACGCCCTCGCCCTTCATGACCGACGAGCTGCGCGAGCGCATGGGCGACGCGGCCATCAAGGCGGCCAAGGCCATCAGCTACGAGGGCGTGGGCACGGTGGAGTTCCTGGTGGACAAGCACCGGCAGTTCTACTTCATGGAGATGAACACCCGCATCCAGGTGGAGCACCCGATAACCGAGGAGGTCATCTACCACGACCTGATCAAGGAGCAGATCAAGGTGGCCGCGGGCATCCCCATCTCGGGCAAGAACTACTACCCGCAACTGCACGCCATCGAGTGCCGCATCAACGCGGAGGACTCGGAGAACGGCTTCCGCCCCAGCCCTGGCAAGATCACCACGCTGCACACCCCCGGCGGCCACGGCGTGCGGGTGGACAGCCACGTCTATTCGGGCTACGTCATCCCCCCGAACTACGACTCGATGATCGGCAAGCTGATCACGGTGGCCCAGACCCGCGAGGAGGCCCTGGCCACCATGGCCCGCGCCCTGGACGAGTTCGTCATCGAGGGCGTCAAGACGACCATCCCCTTCCACCGGAAGCTGATGCGCAACCCGAAGTTCATCAAGGGAGAGTACACGACCAAATTCCTGGAAGAAAACGAATTGTGAGCCTCCGCGCCTAGCCGGCGCGGCGCTCTTCGCGAACCGCGGCGCCCCCCCCCTCTTCGGAGGGCGCGCCCCCTTTTAAAAACCGACAGCAAAAATGGCTTGGAACAACAAAACCCCTGATGCCGCGAAAGGCGCCGAATCGCCTGGCATGGCCAACCACATCCGCCCCGGCACCACCATCGTGGGCGAGATCAACTCCGACGAGTCCATCCGTTTCGACGGGACGCTCAAGGGCAACCTCTACTCGAAGGGCCGCCTGGTGGTGGGAGCCACCGGCACCATCGAGGGCGACGTGCATTGCGTGAGCGCCGACATATCGGGCAAGATCAAGGGGAAGCTGGTGGTCTCGGACCTGCTCTCGCTGAAATCGACGGCCAAGGTCGTGGGCGAGATACAGACGGCCAAGCTGGCCATCGAGCCGGGGGCCGAGTTCAACGGCACGTGCAGCATGAACGAGAACGCCGCCAGCGCGGCCGCCCTGGGTGCCAAGAAAGAAGCCAAGCCCTCCCCGGCCAAGTGAGCCCTCGGGCGGGGCCCGCTCGGCGGCGCGCTACTCGGCCCTGTCGTTCCAGCTCGCCGCCTCGGTCGGGCTGGGCTTCTTCCTAGGGCACTGGCTCGACGGGCGGGTGGGCAACGCGAAGCCCTACTGGGCCGCGGGCCTTGCCTTCCTGTTCCTGGCCCTGGGGCTCTACCAGCTTTTCAGGGAGCTGCTGAAGAAGTGAGCCCTGGTGCCGCAAGCCATCGAATTTCGCCACCTTACGACCAATCCGCCGCCACATGGGGCAATACTTTTTCCGGGCCTTGCTCTTGGCCACGCTGCTGACGGGGCTTTTCGCCTTGTTCTTCTTTTTCTTCCCTGGCTTGTATCCGCCCCTGCTTCCGCTGGCGGTGCTCTACTTCCTGGGCCTGGGCTCGCTCTTCCACGCGCTGCTGCGCCGGGCGGAGCGCCAGCGGCCGGCGGTTTTCACCAACTTCGTGCTGGCCTCGAGCTACGCCAAGATGTTCCTGCACGCCCTCTTCGTGGGGCTGTACCTCTTCCTGGCCCAGGGGCAGAAGATTCCGTTCGTGGTGTGCTTCCTGCTGCTGTACTTCGCCTTCACGGTATTCGACGTGGTGGAGTCGAACCGTGCCCTGGCCTCCCAAGCCGCGAAGTGTGGCCCCAAGCCAGCGGATCCCGCATAGCCGGAACCTCGAAAAAAGCCGGGCTGCGTGCCCGTTGAAAATTATTTTGCTTACATTTGTGGCTTCAAAAAAACACTGAAATGTCCCAAAAGTCAAAGACCCGTTTCATGGGCGTCCTTCTGGCGGTCCTTAGCCTGTTTTCAGCGGGCCAGGCCCAGGCCAGCGGAGGCTCCTCGGAGCCTTTCGTGCCCGGCGACTTCATTTTCGACCACATTGGCGACGCGCACGAATGGCACATCCTCACCTGGGGCGAAACCCACGTGAGCCTTCCGCTGCCGGTGATCGCCTACAGCGAGTACTCTGGGCTTCATGTGTTCATGTCCAGCCACTTCCACCACGGCCACGAAAGCCACGACGGTCTGGGCCTCCGCGAGGACGGCAAGCTGGTGGAGGTGTTCGAGGGCCAGGAGCTGGTCGAGGTCCTGCCACGGGTAGGCCCCGAGCTGTTCCGCTCGATGGTGACGACCGAGGGCCAGGAGCCGGACGCCGCGACCGTGGAGCTGATCGCCAGCTTCGAGGCCGGCGAGTACGAGAAGGTGGCCGCGCAGGTCTCGAGCTTCGAGATCCTGCCCTACGACTTCTCGATCACCAAGAACGTGCTGGCGCTTTTCGTGAGCATCGGCCTGATGATGTGGCTGTTCATCGGCATGGCGCGCCGCTACCAGGCCGCGCCCGACAAGGCCCCCACGGGCTTCTGGAACCTGCTGGAGCCGCTGGTGCTGTTCATCCGCGACGACATCGGCGAGGCGTCCATCGGCAAGGCCAAGTCGCACAAGTACGTCTATTTCCTGCTGACGGTCTTCTTCTTCATCTTCATCAACAACCTCCTGGGCCTGGTGCCCATCATCCCCGGCGGAGCCAACGTCACGGGCAACATCGCGGTGCCGCTGGTGCTGGCGCTGTTCACCTTCGTGATCACGACCTTCAGCTCCAACAAGCACTACTGGATGCACATCATCAACACGCCTGGCGTGCCCTGGTGGCTCAAGTTCCCGATTCCACTCATGCCCGTGGTCGAGATCATGGGCGTGTTCATCAAGCCCTTCGTGCTGATGATTCGTCTTTTCGCGAACATCACGGCGGGCCACATCGTGCTGCTGGGCTTCTTCGGGCTGATCTTCATCTTCGGCGACAAGTTCGGGCCTGGGGCGGGCTACGGCGTGGCTCCGGTCTCGGTGGCCTTCACGGTCTTCCTCTACTTCCTGAAATTCCTGGTGGCCTTCATCCAGGCCTACGTGTTCACGCTGCTCTCGGCCCTCTACATCGGCATGGCCTCCGAGGAGCACGAGCACCACGGCGAGCATGAGCACGGCGAGAACCTGGCCCACACGCACTGAGCACTTCATTTTCCCGGCGAGACCACTCGCCGCCAACGGAACCTAGGCTAATTCAAATATCCATTAAACCCAATTCGCAATGTTGACACTTTCAGTTCTTCTTCAGGCAGCCGCCGACACCTCCATCGCCAAGATGGGCGCGGGCATCGGCGCTGGTTTGGCCACCATCGGTGCCGGTCTGGGCATCGGTCGCATCGGCGAAGGCGCCATGGGCGGCATCGCCCGCCAGCCCGACGCGGTCCAAGACATTCGTTCGAACATGATTGTCGCGGCCGCTCTGGTCGAAGGCGTCGCCTTCTTCGCCATCGTGGTCTGTCTGCTGGTCCTGTTCCTCTGATCCCTTCTTGGGAAAAGAAGACCAGAGCCCGTCCGGACGGACGGTTCCCGAAACAGCGCCTGTTCGCACGCGTGGCGGTTGGCCACGCTGCGAATGGCCTGAAAAACAGGGCCAACCTCCGCCGCCCAACGCTCTCTCTAGCCCAAAGTCAACCGCCAAGAATCCATCCTTCCCTTCCCCACCACTAAGCTCGTTTCCCGATGCAGTTAGTAACACCCGGTATAGGCCTTTTGTTTTGGATGCTGGTATCGTTCAGCATCGTCCTGGTCATCCTGAAGAAATTCGCTTGGCAGCCCATCCTCAAAGTGATCAAGGATCGCGAGGACAGCATACAGCACTCCTTGGACGCCGCCAAGCGCGTCAAGGAGGAAATGGCACAGCTCCAGCAGGACAATGAGCGCATCTTGGCCGAGGCCCGCAAGGAGCGCGAAGGCATCCTCAAAGAGGCCCGCGACGCGAAGGCCCGCATCCTGGCCGAGGCCAAGGAAAAGGCCACCGAGGAGAGCCACAAGCTGCTCGAGTCGGCCCGCTCCCTGATCGCCAGCGAGAAGGCCGCCGCCGTCAAGGAAATCCGCAACCAAGTGGTCTCCCTGTCGGTCGAGATCGCCCAGAAGGTGCTTCAGGAGCAACTCAAGGGAAGCTCCGCCCAGCAGCAACTGGCCGAGAAATTCGTCAAGGACCTGCCCTTGAACTAAGCCCGAACCTCCCCACTCCCCCGAAATGGACAACAAAGTAGCCGTAAGGTACGCCAAGGCGCTGTTCTCCCTGGCGCTCGAAAAAAACAAGCTGGACGAGGTCCGCAAGGACCTGAAGACCATCGAGATCGTCTCGAAGAGTTCGGACGACCTCATGTGGCTGCTCTCGAGCCCGGTGATCAAGACCTCGGACAAGCTCCGGGTGCTGCGCGCCGCCTTCAAGGATTTCGTGGACCCCATCACGCTGTCCTTCCTGGAGCTGGTGGCCCGCAAGAAGCGCGAGGGCCAGCTCTTGGACATGGCCCGCAACTTCAACTCCTACGTCCTCAAGAACAAGGGCATCACCAGCGTGGTCTTCACCAGCGCCGTCGAGCTGCCGGAGGCGCTCCGCAAGGAGGTGGCCCAGCGCATCGAGCGGTCGTTCAAGACCATCGTGGAGATGGAGGAGCGCGTGGACCCGTCGCTGCTGGGCGGCTTCGTGCTGCGGGTGGACGACCTCCAGTTGGACGCCTCGGTGGCCTCCAAGCTCAACGGCATCCACCGCGCCCTGGCCGATGGCAGCCAGGCCAAGATCTGACCCATTTCATCCTCCCCCTGACCCTTATCAGAAACGAAACAACCTCACAAAGACATGGCTGGAATTAAACCCGCAGAAGTCTCCGAAATCCTCAAAAAGCAACTCGAGGGCCTGACCACCGTGGCCGAGCTGGAAGAGGTGGGGACGGTTTTGCAAGTAGGTGACGGCATCGCCCGCATCTACGGCCTCTCGAACGCTCAGTCCAACGAGATGATCGAGTTCGCCAACGGCGCCAAAGGCATCATCCTGAACCTCGAAGAGGACAACGTGGGCGCCGTGCTGCTGGGCGCGTCCGAAGACATCAAGGAGGGCGACACCGTCCGCCGCACCCGCACCATCGCCTCCATCCGCGTGGGCGAGAAGATGCTGGGCCGCGTGGTCAACACCCTGGGGGAGCCCATCGACGGCCTGGGCGAGATTTCCGGGGACCTCTACGAGATGCCCCTGGAGCGCCGCGCCCCGGGCGTCATCTACCGGCAGCCGGTCAACGAGCCGCTGCAGACGGGCATCAAGGCCATCGACTCGATGATCCCCATCGGCCGCGGCCAGCGCGAGCTGATCATCGGCGACCGCCAGACGGGCAAGACGGCCATCGCCATCGACACCATCATCAACCAGAAGGAGTTCTACGACCAGGGCAAGCCGGTTTACTGCATCTACGTGGCCATCGGCCAGAAAGGCTCGACGGTGGCCAACATCGTCAAGACCCTGGGCGAGCATGGCGCCATGGCCTACACGGTCGTGGTCGCGGCCATGGCCTCCGACCCGGCGGCCTTGCAGTTCTACGCCCCCTTCGCCGGGGCCTCCATCGGCGAGTTCTTCCGCGACACGGGCCGCCCCGCGCTGATCGTTTACGACGACCTCTCGAAGCAGGCGGTCTCCTACCGCGAGGTCTCCCTGCTGCTGCGCCGTCCTCCCGGACGCGAGGCCTACCCGGGCGACGTGTTCTACCTCCACTCGCGCCTGCTGGAAAGGGCGGCCAAGATCATCAACAACGACGCCATCGCCCAGCGCATGAACGACATCCCCGAATCCATCCGGCACATGGTCAAAGGCGGGGGCTCGCTCACGGCCCTGCCCATCATCGAGACCCAGGAGGGCGACGTGTCGGCCTACATCCCCACCAACGTCATCTCCATCACCGACGGCCAGATCTTCCTCGAATCGAACCTCTTCAACGCGGGCGTCCGCCCGGCTATCAACGTGGGCATCTCGGTCTCGAGGGTCGGCGGCAACGCCCAGATCAAGTCCATGAAGAAGGTCGCCGGCACCCTGCGCGGCAGCCAGGCGGTTTACCGCGAGCTGGAGGCCTTCGCCAAGTTCGGCTCGGACCTGGACGCCACCACCCAGGGCATCATCGAGAAGGGCCGCCGCAACGTCGAGATCCTGAAGCAGTCGCAGTTCACGCCCTACAAGGTCGAGGACCAGATCGCCATCCTGTTCTGCGGCCTGAACGCCCTGGTCAAGGATGTGCCGCTGCGCAAGATCAAGGAGTTCGAGTCGGAGTTCCTGGGCTACATGCACCAGAACCACTCGGACGTGATGCAGGCGCTCAAGGCGGGCAAGTACGACGACAACCTCACCACGGCCCTGACCAACGCCGCCAAGACCGTGTCCAAGAACTACAAAGTCTAATTCCTGAAATCAACATCCCCGACCATGGAGCTCAAGCAAGCATTCGAAGAAGCCGCACGCGAAGTGCAAAAACTGTCCAAACGTCCGAGCAACGATGTTCTGCTCAAGCTCTACGCCCTCTACAAGCAGGGCAGCGAGGGCGATGTTTCGGGCGATCGCCCCAGCGGTTTCGACTTCAAGGGCGCGGCCAAGTACGACGCCTGGGCCAAGCTCAAGGGAAAGTCCAAGGAAGAAGCGCAGCAGGCCTACGTCGATCTGGTGGGCAGCTTGAGTTGATTTTCGGAACCGATTAACTTCCAGCGAACAAGCCATGGCAAGTCTAAAAGAAATACGCGGCAGGATCGTCTCGGTGCAATCCACCAAGCAGGTTACGAGCGCCATGAAGATGGTCTCGGCGGCCAAGTTGCGCAAGGCGCAAGACGCCATCCTGCGGATGCGCCCCTACGCGACCAAGCTCCACGAGGTGCTTTCGCGGGTGGTCAGCAACATGGATTCGGCCATCGAGACGCCCTACGCCGTCCATCGGCCGGTCGGGAAGGTGCTGCTGGTGCTGGTAACGTCCAACCGCGGCCTCTGCGGCGCCTTCAACGCCAACGTGGTCAAGCAGGCGGCCAGCCTGCTCGAGGGCGAGTACGCCCAGGCGCACGCCCAGGGCCTAGTGGATTTCATGATCGTGGGCAAGAAGGCCGCCGACCAGCTCAAGGCCCGCAAGCTCAAGGCCAAGACCAGCCACAACGAGCTTTGGAGCCACTTGAACTTCGCCGAGGCCTCGAAGGTGGCCGAGGAGGTCATGGCCGCCTTCGCCACCGGCCAGTACGACAAGGTCGAGCTCATCTACAACCAGTTCAAGAACGCTGGCACGCAGATTCTCGTCCACGAGCCTTTCCTGCCCATCGTGCTCGAAAAGCGCGCAGGCAGCTCCAAGGGCCGCCGCAACGACTACATCTTCGACCCCGACATGGACTCCATCGTCCGCGACCTGGTGCCCAAGGCCCTGAAGATCCAGTTCTTCAAGGCTTTGCTTGACTCGCAGGCCGCCGAGCACGGCGCCCGCATGACGGCCATGCACAAGGCCACCGACAACGCCACCTCCATGATCCGCGAGCTCAAGCTCAAGTACAACAAGGCACGGCAGGCCGCCATCACCACCGAGCTCACCGAAATCGTGGCAGGGGCCCAGGCCTTGGGCTGACGCTTCCCTTGTCATGGACTTCGTTGTCTCCTACTTAGCGCTCCGCCTCTTACGAAAGTGGCGGGGCTTTTTTTTCCTCAAATCCCCACCCCAAGATGATGAGACGACCATTCTTGATTCTTGCCTTTGGCCTTGCCTTTCTGTTTCCCGCCGTGGCCCAGCTCACGCTGACGGGCAACCTTCGCAGCCGCATGGAGTTCCGCGACGGCTACCAGGAACTGCTCACCGTCGCCCAATCGCCGCTCTGGATAGCCGACCAGCGGACTCGGCTCCAGTTCGATTACCAGGACACCCTGGCCCGCCTCCAGGTGCGCATGATGCCCCAGGAGGCCCACGTCTGGGGAAGCCAGGGGGCCATCGGCACCGGCGGCAAGTTCTCGATGGTGGAAGGATGGGCCGCCTACGAGCCGATGCCGGGCCTGTACGTCAAACTGGGCCGAATGTTCGTCGATTACGATGACCAGTTCTTCATGGGCCAGCGCAACTGGGGCGTCGGTCTCGCCCACGACATCGCCATGCTGCAACTGCGCCCGCGCCAGCATCCCTTCGAGCTCCACCTCGGCTACTCGCGCAGCAACAACCTCAACGCTATGGCCGACTACGCGGTGGAAGGCGTTGATTACAAGTGGCTTCTGGTCTCTCGCTTCCAGTATTCATTCAAAAGTTCCCGATTGGCCTTCCTCTGGCTTTCGGATACGCACACCGAGCAGGACAGCCAGGCGGACCGGAGCCGGCACACCCTGGGGGGCATCTACCTCTGGCAGCAGCCTTTCGAGGGGCAGGTGGCCCTCTACCGCCAATGGGGCCGACGGACCGACGCCTCGGGCACGCCCATCTCTGCCTGGGCATGGCGCGCGCAGGCCGGCAAGCACTGGGGAGGGAACTTCGCGCAGGCCAAATACACGAGGATCTCGGGCAACCAGGGGCACGAGCCCGGCCAAGAATGGGGGCAGTTCGAGATGGTGTTCGGCGCCCGGCACCGCAACTTCGGCCTGATGGACCACTTCCGGGCCAACCAGAGCATCCCCGAGGCCGGGCTTTCGCACTGGGAGCTGAGCCTGGCCAAAAGCCTTCCCTCCCATTTCAGCCTCAACCTGATGGCCCACCACTTCGCGCTCGCGCGGGACGTGGCATGGGTTTACCACGAACTGGCGCCCGGCCAGTGGGAGCAGCAGCTTGGCCCCGTGGATCCGGCGCTGGGGCAGGAGCTCGACTTCTTCGTCCAGTTCGACCCTAGCGAGAAAGTCCGCGTGAAGTTCGGCTACTCGGCCCTGCGGCCCAGCGCCACCCTCACCCGGCTCCAGCTTCCGCAGTCCTCAAGCCCCATGGCGCAATGGGCCTGGACCACATGGGAGTTCTTCCCGAGTTTCCTGCGCTGATCGCCATTGCGGCCCCCGTGGCCAAGAGTTGCCGACACCATAGCCCGCCAATCCCTCAACATCGCCCAACGCGCGAACTTGCCGCCCAAAGCAGCACAAAGCCGCGCGCGGCGCCTTCTCTTCCGGCGAAATTCCACCCGCAGGCAGAACCGTAATTCGGGTCGGCTGAAAATCCCCCAATCGGTTATATTTCAGCAAATTAAGGCCACGTTTCTTTGGCCAATTGCAAGATTTTGGGTGTCTTGGTCCTGTTGAGACTGAATTTGAGATCGAATGCACACCCCAGAAACAGCGCAGCCCCGGGCAGACTGAAAAAAAGATCGCTCCGAACGCGACGCCCCGGAAGGCAAGCAAAAGTACGGACATAATCCAGCAATGGCGAAACATCCTGATCAACAAAGATGTACGATGATGTCAATCTTCTTCGTCACGAATCTGTTGCGCCCAAGCCAGGATATTTTTGTGCCTTTTTCGAAAAAATGGCTTGGGATTGAAAATGTACAGCATCAACGACTTCAAAAATATCGGCCGCGCCATGTCACAGAGGATCGAAGCTCGCAGCAGCTTGGTTTTCAACAAATTCTAAGAAAAAACAAAACAAAAAATGTGTACGCAAAAAACATATCATCGCTTTTTAGACGAAGCAGGCGATACCACATTTTACGGCAAAGGAAAAATTCCTATAATTGGCACCAATGGTGTTTCGGATGCTTTTATTTTGGGAATGGTAAAAATACAACAACCGCTCGAAGAAGTCCGTTCAGCCATTGCCCAAAAGCAAAATCAAATTGCCAATAGTCCTTATTATAGAGGTATTCCGAGTGTAGTAAAACGAACTGAAAAAGGAAGTTTTTTTTTCCATGCCAAAGACGATTTGCCAGAAATACGCAAAGAGTTCTTTGATTTCCTGTTACAATTCCAGTTTTCGTTTGAAGCCGTTGTTGCTCGAAAGATAATAGGCATTTATGAAAAGAAACACAACGGAAAAGGAAACGAGTTTTATGCCGATTTGCTATCACATCTGCTTAAAAATAAGTTGAATGCTTCTGATAAAATTGTACTCAACATTGCACGACGAAAGAATAGCACCGAATACAACAATCTTCAACTTGCTCTGCAAAAGGCAACCGCCCGTCATCATAACAAAACCAACGGAAAAGAAGCCATAACAAAAGTAGTATTTAACGTTCAATCATTTACAGCCGAACCATTATTTGCCGTTGCAGATTATTGTTGTTGGGCTGTACAGCGTGTTTTTGAAAAAGGGGAAACAAGATTCTATGATTATATTCAAGATAAAATATCGCTGGTCGTCGATTTGTACGACAGCGAAAAGTACAAGGGCAACTTGAATTATTACACAAAGAAAAACCCGTTGACTGTAAAAAACAAAATCAGTCCTCAATTGCCCTAAGAAGGATACCCTTCAACGGCTTGAAGCCGACTTTCAGGCATTGCAGACTGATTTGTTTACAAATATAAAACGAAAAGATGATAAAAACAAATCGAGATAAAAATCAGAACCATAACACGTGGCTGAACATCATCCCTTATCAAAGCAGATTCCGATCGCAATGCGAAATAAAGTCTGCTGCCCCCGCCCAATCGGTTATATTTCAGCATATTAAGTCCCAGTTTCTTTGGCCAATTGCAAGATTTTGGGTATCTTGGTCCTGTTGAGACTGAATTTGAGATCGAATGCACACCCCAGAAACAGCTCTGCCCCGGACAGACTGAAAAAAAGATCGCTCCGAACGCGACGCCCCGGAAGGCAAGCAAAAGTACGGACATAATCCAGCAATGGCGAAACATCCTGATTAACAAAGATGTACGATGGTGTCAATCTTCTTCGTCACGAATATCTCGCGCCCAAGCCAAATTGACATTTGACCATGACTAAAATTATGGACTGGATTAGAGGTAAAACAATTTGGTTTCTAACAGGTCTAGCAACATTATTGGGAGGAATAACAACACGTTTAGCTACTTGCACACAACAGACAACGGTTGTTGTAACACAAGTTGCAACCCATCCGACAAACCAAATAGCAGCAGTTGAGGCAGCATCATTTATTGCAAACTTATTCTATGGTGGGCCTGACGATCCTTTTGCAACTTCAGGAGCAGGTGGAGAAATTGGAAAATTAACCCATGTAGTATTGCGCAAGGGGCAAGAACTTTTTGATGAGACAATGGCCAAAATAATCGGAAAAACTGATGAAATAATAGAGACATCAAGAAGTTGGGCAAGTCCACAGATACAAGAAGGCAAAAGAGCTTTGCAGAAAAAAATGGGACACTCAGTCGCGATCAATAGAAGCTCTGCATTTGAGGGAGTTCAACTGACTCAAGAAAATGCTGAAAATACGATAAAAAAAATTATTAAAGAGGCTGATGCTATTGTCATGCGACCAAAAAGAACAATGGTTTACCATCCCGACGGGCAAGGCTTGTCAATCAGCACAAGAACAGGAAAATTCATTGGCTTTGTTGAACGAACTATTGAAGAAGAATTAAAAAGATAAATACCATGATAACAGAAACCCTAAATGAAGAGTTGAAAAAAAATCCTTCCATTTTTTTTCCCTATGGGAAAATAAACAGAAGGGTTTTAAACGAAGAACTTCAAAAATATAAATTCAATTTCCCAAGAGAGTTAATTGAATTCTGGATCAACTATGGGGGAGGAGATCTATTTGGAACAGAAACAATTTTATCCCCAATTCCAAGTGAAAATGAATTTGTCTATGATATTGGAAACATCAATGATTTCAGGTATAAAAACGGTTTAGACAAAAGATACATCATATTTCAGGAAAATGCTTCCGAAATGACTGCCTTTGACAAAGAAACAAACGAAATTGTAGTTTTGAATAAGGACAAATGTGAAATAGAAGAGCGGTTTGAAAATATCAACAAATGGTTTATCTATTTATGGCAGCTATACAGATAACAAATAAGTGTCCAAAATTATTTTTATTATCGTTATGGCGCCTTTAATACTAAACCGCTATCGAGTTGCCTGTTCAATCCAATGAAACAGGCTCAATGATTTTACGACGTTGTTATCCAGATTTCTCAATACTTCCGCGAGCCGGTTCTCAACTTCTGCCATGCTCTTGAAGGTTGTGTTCTTGGATTCCCCCTTCTTCCTGATGTGGTGCCACAGGCTCTCTACCGGATTCAGTTGCGGGGAATAGGCGGGCTGGAACAGCGGGACGATGTTGTCCCACTTTTTCGTCATCTCGCCCGTGCGCCAGGCGGCCCTGTCCATGACCATGATTATCCTGTAGTCCAGGAAGGCGCTGGAGACGCTTTCCTGGAACACGCCCATGCACTCCCCGTTCGCATACGGCAGGATCAAGGAGTAGGACCCTCCGGTCCGCGGGCATATCGCGGAATAGGCATAGGTGTACTTGCGAATGATCTGGTTGCCCACCGTCGCCCTCTGACCCTTGGGCACCCGGCACGAGCTGAAGATGTCTATCCGCCCGAGGCGGGCCTCGTCCTGGAAAAACAGCCTTATCGGCCTCTTGTCTTCCTTGTCCGGGAACTTTAACGACTTGGATTCCAGTTCCTCCGTGAGTTTTTTTTAAAGTCCTCCCGCTCTTCGTCGCTGCCCTTCGGGTGGCTTTGCTGCGGGACTTTCTTCGTCCAGCCGTGCCGCTTGAACATGTCCCAGACGTAATCGTCCGAGACCTCCCGGCCCACCTTCTGCTCGACCGCCTCCTTGACCTCCTTGTATATCAACACCTCGCCCTTGGCGGCCTTGCCCTCGAAGCCTTCCAGGACCCCGGCTTCGTCCTCCAGGGTGAGGACGCAGCCCGCCTCCCTGCGCCCACCCCATTGGGCTCCGGAACGCCATTCCACGCCCAGCTTGTTGTAGCTCTGGATGACCCTGAGGATCTTGTACTTGTTGACGCACAGGAACGCCGCGAACTCATCCGCCTCCCTGCCCGGGTTCTTCTGGACGGAATAGATGATCAGCCAATCCTGATGGGCGCGGGGATTTGTTTGGCTATCCAGAATCTTTTTCAATTCCTCGTCGGTGCAATGGGGGTGTGTTTTCATAGTCATTATTTTTTGAAAATGTACAAAAAATCAACAAGTGTCTCGGGAGCGGTTTAGTATGAAATGAGAATCTCCTTCTTGTTCTCGTTGCCGAAAACTTTCCGGAAAGCTATGTCGTTCTTTACGTCAACAAACTTCATGGGATATGGATTTTTGTTGTTTCAAGGATGGCGCGCGGTGGTCAGAGCCTTCGCGAAGATAGATGAAAACGCGG
>JFJP01022146.1_pt1 | contig 17836 bp, 14 predicted proteins | sample 431651 | NCBI WGS metagenome assembly JFJP01 (sample SAMN02602958, study PRJNA72255) | Microbial mat metagenome, whole genome shotgun sequencing project. | biome: fresh water; feature: sink hole; material: water; isolation source: purple microbial (photo- and chemosynthetic) mats found in...
GCCCGATATTTGCCTTAACCGAACCGACAATCAATGACTTATCTTTATCTCGCTTTGTGCCATAGACTTCACCGAGTGCGCGAAGTTCAATGGGATCGCCGAGCGCGGTGCCGGTGCCGTGCGCTTCTACATAACTCACATCGTCAGGAGAAACGCCTCCGTTTCTGAGGGCTTGGCGAATGACTTCCGCTTGCGCCGTGCCGTTGGGCGAAGTAAAACTGCTGCTCGCGCCGTCGTGATTCAATGCCGAACTTCGGATCAGCGCGAGAATATTATCTCCCTGAGATATGGCGTCGGAGAGCCGCTTCAAAACAAGAATGCCGCAGCCTTCTCCCCGTACATATCCGTTGGCAGACGCATCAAATGTTCTGCATTGTCCGTCCGGCGAAAGTGCGCCTAATTTTGAAAAATAAACAAAGAGATTCGGGCTGACCATAGCATTGACGCCCCCTGCCAATGCCATGTCCCCCCTGCCAATGCCATGTCTGTTTCTCCGGTCCGCAGACTCTGACATGCCGCGTGAATCGCCACCAAAGATGAAGAACATGCCGTGTCCACAGGATAATTCGGTCCCTTCAAATCCAAAAGATAGGACAATCTGCCCGCAGCCGCATTATACATAGAACCTGTAGCAGAGTAGGCATCCATGCGGTTCGGATCCCCGGACCACAAATGTGCGCCCTTGTAGTCATCCGTGCTGATGCCCACATAAACGCCGACCTGTTTTTTTCTCAGGCTGTGAACCGGAATGCCCGCATTTTCAATGGCTTCATGAGAAACTTCCAAGAGCATCCGCTGCTGAGGGTCTAATGACTCAGCTTCTTTGGGAGACATTCTGAAAAAAGCCGCGTCAAAATTTCTGATATAAGTATCAGAGACAAAACCGCCCCATCGTGCGTAAGATTTGCCCGGCGCGTCAGGGTCTGAGTCAAAATATTCCTCAACATTCCAGCGTTCTGAAGGAATTTCGGTAATCGCGTCTTTGCCGTTTTCCAAAAGCTCCCAGAACAAATCAGGATTGTCCGCTCCTCCCGGAAATCGGCAGCCCATTCCGATAACGGCAATGGGATCGAGGATGTTCGGGGTTCGGCCCGGGCTAAGAACAGACGGGTTCGGGGATAATTCGGTCGCTGACGCTCCCGGCTCCGGCGACATTCGGGCTTTGAGATAATCCGTTAAAAGACTGATGTTCGGGTAGTCAAACAGCAGCGTACTCGGAAGAGAAATGTCCAATTCGGCTTCAAGCCGCCGCTTCAGCCGCACCGCCATCAGAGAAGTCATTCCCATTTCAAGAAAACCCGTGCGGGGGTCGTCCGGAGCGGAAATCGTCTGATTCGAGACCTCATATACCGACGCTCTGATGAGGGAGGGAAAATTGAGAATTGAGAATTGAGAATTGAGAAATAAGGGCGCGGCTTTTTTGCGCGCCTCGGCAAGTGATTTGATTTTGTTTTCGTCTTCGGGTTTGAAGTTATTCCACTCAAAAGCACAGCCTGCTGAATGCAGAACAGACAGGGATTCCAGCAGCTTTTCTTTTTCGTCCGATTCTCTTTTCAGCGTATCAACAATGAGATAATCCGATTTTTGACTCCCGCCGATTTTATTTTCAAAACATTCGTGAATAGAATCCGACAAGACCGAATGCGGCGCAATTTCAATAAAAATATTATAACCGTCCGTAATCATTTCCTGAACAGCAGGCGCAAACTGCACGGGCTGCCGGATATGATCCGCCCAATATGCACCGTTGTAGTCATCCGCGTCTGTGCTGAAAGTTCCGTGAAAAGAGGAATAGATAGGAATCTTCGGCGGATGAAGACGAATGTCTTTCAATGCAGCTTTAAATTCAGGCAGATACGGTTCAACCTGAGGGCTGTGAAAACCCAAGTCCATTCTCAGCAGCCGGGAGAAAATCCCCTTTGTCTCCAAAGAGGCTTTTATCTCTGCCAATTCTTCTCCGCCTGATAAAACTATAGATTTCGGACTGTTCACCGCAGCCAGCGACAAGCTTTTATACTGCTTCATGATTGTCTCATACACTTCGCTCACCGGCAGAGCGATAAACAGCATTTTGCCTTTGCCCTTTGCTTTTTCAATGATAAGGCTGTGATGCCAGACAATTTTAATCGTATCTTCCAGACTCAGAATCCCGGCAGTGTAAGCCGCGGGCACTTCGCCCGCGCTGTGGCCGATAACAGCATTTGCCTCAATACCCCAACTGCGGAGCAGTTCCACAAGCCCGATCTGAAGCGCAACCGTGCAACGATGCGCCACTTCAAGGCTGTCCATCGGCGATGCCGTCATGTCTTCTATTACTGACTGCGCCGTGTATCGCTTAAACAGCTTGTCGCATTCTTCAACTTTGTCTCGGAAGACTGCTTCTTTTTCAAGCAAGCCAGCGCCCATATTTTTCCACTGCGCGCCCAGTCCTGAAAATGCGAATGCTGTTTTTTTATTTGAAATTATCGGCAGACTGTTTTTAAGATTCTTTTGCATCGGGTTCAAACTCCAGGATGTTGCGTGAATCTTCTGTTTTTTTCTCACGGGAAGGCAGTATGGCGAAAGTCACGGCAAAAATATCTTTTTTGCAGAAATTACCGTGTTTTTTTTCGCATACCCCATCCTCATATTTCATATAAAAATCATTGAAAAGTTTTTCAACTTCACGTTTGAACTGAATCAGTTCTTCCATCGGCGCAGATACGGAATAACTCCCGGCAAGAAAGGGCGGCATATTGTCCCTTTCCGATTTCAGGATATTGACGCCTTCCCGATGTCTCTCGTTCATCCATGACACCATGTAATCAATGTAGTAATTCACATCGTCTTCGGAAACCACGGGCCAGTTTTCAGTGTCAACCGCATAGAGTTTCTCGGTAATGCCGTTGGGTCCCGGTCGGGTGCTGTGCAGTTTGATAATGCCGACTTCGAGCAATAATTTCACATGGTAATGCACTGCCGCATTGGACATTGTTAAAATTTTGCCGAGATCGCTCTGGGTGCGGGCTTTGCCGTCTCTGAGAATCCCCAGCATTCTGTCTCTGACCGGATGGCGGAAAATCTTCTTTCTTTTTTCCAAAAGCCGTTGTTCATCCAAATCCGCGTTTCCGTTTTTCCCGTTTAATTCAGCCTTTGTTAAAGAAATATAAGGCATCACATCGAAAATCCTCTTTAATTTTTAAACTGTCCGACAAGAAGGTTTTTACATTGACGATTATTTATTAACCGTTTATATACGATTAATAAATAATCGTCAAGCTTTTTTTTAAATTTTTTATCTTTATTTTTTTTCAGCTTTAATTCAGACAGATAGGATATGTTCCTGCCTGCATCGCCTGTATTGAAAAGTAAAAGGAATAAAAACAGGATATGTCACTTAATTCCCCCGAGCCGAAAGCCGGGGGAATTTTTTAAAATCACACTTTTCAGGCAGCCGGAGTTTCCTGCTTCATATCGCCGGCGACTTTTTCGCCTTCCTTCAGCATTTCCATATAATATTCTTTTACGGCTTCCGGATCAAAATTCAGAAAAGTTCCGCCGGATGCAAAATGCTGTGTAAACACCTTTGCTATCGCGTAAGTCACTGCGCCGGCTGTCACGGGCATAGTCAGCGCGCCGGTTGCCTGTCCTACCACAGGAATCGCTTTGACAAGGCTGCTCAGTGTAGTTCCGATGGGAACCGACATGCCTGCGCCGAGCAGAGACGCCAGCAAATTTTTTCCTTTGTCCTTGGAAAAAGGAATGCCGTAGGCTTTTGCCAGCTTTCTCAGCATATTGAGCTGAACGCCTGTCAGCGCCACAATATCAACCAGCGGAATCGGAATCAGTCCCACGCCCATGGAACCCACCACATGATTTCTGACAATCTTGCTGACTTCCTCAGTTGTTGACAGCAGTTTTTTCGCGACTTCTTCCTTTTTTTCTTCAACCTGACCTTCTACTTTTCCCATTTCTTCCTTCCTCCCATGCAAGTTAATAAATAAATAAATATGAATTCAAACACGAAGGTGAATCCTGCTTTTTTTTAACCGCAAAGTTTCGCAAAGGAAAACGCAGAGTTCCGCAAAGATATATTTTGAAACTCTGCGTAACTTTGCGGTTCGTTTTTACGATGCGGAAATTCCATAAGCGTAACTCCTATATGAATTCAAACACGAAGGTAAAACGCAAAAACATGAAACTTGGGAAAGAGCAAAAAAAATTACCACTTTTTCTTTCCTTTTTTACCCCGCTTGGGCCTGAAATCGCCTGCGCTTTCTCCATTCTCGCTGCTGTGGTCCGCGTCCGAAACGCTGATTTCTTCTGCTTCATTTCCTTCAACGCCCTGACCTGATGCACTGTAAGCGACAGGCGCATCTTCAGCTTCGGTCTCATCTTTCCGAACCGCGACTGGTGTGAAAATATCTTTCGATTTTTCTTCCGAATCCGTGTCCGCCGCTTCTGCCGTAACAGCATTTTCCGGCTGTGTCATCACGTCTGCAACGGCATTTTCTTCTTTCGGCAAAGCATCAGCAACAGAAGCAGCCGCTTCCGCCTGCATTTTTTCATCCGGCTCGGTCTCAGTCTTTTCTTCTGCCTGTTTTTCCTCTTTCTTCAACTCGGCAGCGACTTTTTCTCCTTCTTTGAGCATCTCAAAATAATATGCCTTAACTTTTTCCGGATCAAAGTCGAGGAATGTTCCGCCTGATGCAAAATGCTGTGTAAACACCTTTGACACCGCATAAGTGGACGCGCCGGCTGTAACAGGAAGCGACAAGACGCCGGCAGCCTGACCGATGATCGGAACCGCTTTGACAAGGCTGGCAAGGGTAGTTGCAATCGGTAATGAAATGCCTGCTCCGAGCAGCCCTGCCAGCACACTTTTTCCTTTGTCTTTGGAAAAGGGAATATTGTATGAACCGGCAAGCCTTCTGAGCATATTCAACTGAATGCCCGCAAGGGCTGCCAAATCCAGCAAGGGCAGCGGGATCAGTCCGACCCCCATTGATCCCATGACATGGTTTCTGATAATCTTGCCGATTTCAGCTTCTGTTGCCATATCTTTTTCCATAAGGTCCTCTTTTTCCTTTTCTTCCACCCTGACCTCCTTCCCTTTGCGAAACTGAATTTTTTTTGAAAAAACTTAGTTTCTTATCTGCTTAAAAACTCAGCTTTACCCCCGCGCTTATGGAAGTGTCTCTTTTTCTCAGACCCATGATGCTTTCAGGCGCGTTGTCATAATCTTCGTTGTAGGTGAGCGTGGCAAGCACATGCTGGGTAATCATAATATCCGCTCCCACAGACAGGTTCCACCGGTATTTGTCGCCGTCATCTGTATCTCTGAAATATTTAAGGCTTTGATTCAGGGCAACCGAGCGGGTCAGATAAAAGCGGACATCTTCATAAAGATAAACCATCTTTGATCTTTTGGTTCCCGGGTCATAATCCGGCGCTCCATCTGCTTTTTCCCAGTCTTCCAGCAGCTTATAAACTTCGTGATAGTCGGAGATGTAATCTAATTCTTCATAAGCGTAAGCCCCGAAGACATTCACCAGCAGCCTCGGTTCCCGGATCAGCGCGTAACCGAAGCCTGCATAATAGGTATATCGGTCTTTGATTTGTGCATAATCATCTTCAAGCCAGAACATGCCCGGTGAGAAAAAAAGACGGTCAGTGAGTGCGACTCTGAAATCATTGTGAATTTCATGCTTGGTGCTTTTCCTGAGTGTTACGTTCATGTCCTGTCTGGGCGGGTCGCCGCGTTTGGCAGTGTCCTGTTTGTCAAAGGTGTATCTGATATTATAGGTAAATATTTTCTTTCTTAATGTCAGCAGGGCGCTGAGTGAATGATTGTCACTGGTCTGGTTGCCGGTATCCCGGGTCCAGTCATAAGTTGCTTCCAGATGATAGAGAAACTGCTCCGGCATGGGTTTATATGTCAGAGGATTCCGCAGCCACCATTCGCCGAGGTCTTCTTTTTCAGATTTTCCGGGTTCCGATGTTTCAGACGCCGGAGCGCTCTGAGCCTGCGCCGAGGACAGTGCGGGAAAAATGAGGATGCCTGTTATAAACAGACAGATAATGCAGCCCAATACTTTTTTCATCATATTGCCTCCTGATAAAAATCAATTTCTTTTATATTCAGTTCAAAAGGTGTTACATTCACCGCAATGTGACATTTAAAGTCACAATGAATACTCACCTCCTTTGTAAACCAAGTCGAATCATACAAAACTGCACGGTTGCTGTCTATATAAATATCGTTTAAGGGAACGGACAGCCCCTTGCCGCAAGCTTTTATCACGCTTTCTTTTATGGTCCAGTATTCATAAAATTTTTCGTAAGGTCTGTCGCTGTTTTTTATATTTTCCCATTCATCGGGACTCATGTATCTTTCAAAATCCGACAAGTCAATATTTCTTATTTTTTCAATATCTATACCCACAGGTCCCCGGTCGCTGACCGCGCAGACCGCATAATCGCCCGAATGCGAGATGTTGAAAGCGATTCTCTTGTCAAGAAAAGGTTTCCCGAACTCATTGTATAAGAGGTTTTTAAGACAGTCAGGGGAATATCCGTAATTTTTCAGCCCTGCCAGCAGGAGCAGTTTTCCGAACAGACCAGCCTGCCGGTCCTGCCACCTTACATAGCGGTTGATTCTGTTTTGAATATCGCCGGGAAGCTTCGTCAAAAACCGGTTCCACACCTCATTTTCAAGCTTTGAATGAAAGCAGGCATATAAAATATCTGTCATAAAGAGACTGATCTCTACGCGACGGATTCGGATAAAATAAACGTATTTTTTACTAAAGTAATAAAGGAATATAATTTTATTGAACGATGGCTGATTGTTATATATTTACTGATTGTTTTTATTAATACTGATCTTTTTAAGATTTAAAAATATACTAAAATATATCTTGCAAAATAGCAAGCAAAAAATCAGCTTCGGTCCGTTTTTTTTGCGGTCATAAAAAAATTAAGTTCTGATACTTTGTTTCCATCCGTCCTCGTTACGAGGCTCTGCCTCATTGACTGAAATTGTTAAATATTATGATAGGCTATCTGTTTATTGTTGTCAATAACGGAAATCTGACGGGAAAAATGGTGGGGAAAACCTGCTATTCGGCTAAATTGCGGAAGCCCGATTCGCATAAAACTTAATTCGGACGGACTGTAACACAGGCTTCTATATTCCGACATATAATTTTGCACATTTCAGACAGGTATTCAAAAATAAAAAAATGTCCTCCCGGAAACTGCCTGAGCGATATTTTCCTGCTCGTTACTTCCTGCCACCGCAATGCCTCATCATATTTTGTCGTATCATTTGAGCCGATCATCACGGTTATCGGTATGTCAAGCGGGGCTGTCGGCTGATAGACATATTCCGCGACAGACTGAAAATCCGCCCGCAGGATCGGCACAAACAAATCCATCAGGTCTTTTTCCCGAATGACTTCCGCAGGAATGCCGCCGTATTCCGTCACTTTTCTGATAAATGCCTCCTGAGGGAGTAAATGCAATGTCTTCTGCTTGGGCGGCACCGTGGGGCTGTAATGTCCCGAGACAAAGAGACATAGCGGTTCGGACATATTTTCTTCCGCAACTTTCCGAGAGAGTAAATAGCCCAGCAGCGCGCCCATGCTGTGTCCGTAAACAGCGTAAGGTTTGTTTAACTCATCTTTTATCTCACGGAAGATACAGTCTGTCATTTCGTGAATATTTGTCAGCAGGGGGCTTCTCATCTTTCTTCCGTGACCGGGAAGATCAATTGCGACAATATTTACAAAATCGGCAACATATCGCCCCAAATCTCGGAAAGCGTAGGAACTTCCCCCCGCAAAGGGAATGCAGAAAAGGTTTATTTTCTGAGAATCAGTTGAGCGCTGTGTGTAAGGAGAAATCATTCGTCTTTCTTTCATTTTTTGGCAGTGGTATAGAAGTAGTAATGAATTTTATCCCTGTGTCATTTCCGAATCACCGCGTTTATACCGCTGCTCATTTTTTAACTTATGAGTTATAGTGATCCGCTTTCGGTTTTTCACGGCATATTTTTTGCATATATTCCGTATTCCGTTTTCGGACAGCCGTCTGTGTGCATCTGTGTGTGTCTGTGGCAAAAAAAACAAAAGTGGATCAGTATATGTGTCGAATTTCGTGTAGGGACACGCCGCCGGACTGCCCCTACGATTCCGTTTTTTCACAATTTTAACTGAAATGATGCACGACAGGTTTCAGTTAAGGTTTTATCACTATCGTTGCGGCATTTTCATTCTTCAGATACTTTTTCGCCATTTCGGAAACCTCTTTGACCGTGATCGCGGCATAATCTTTCTGCACAGACCGCGCCCAGTCAAGCTGTTCGGGATGCCTCAGCGAATTGATCAGCACGGTATTCAGCCAGTATTGATTGGTTCGCACCATGTCCTTTATGCCGGTCAGAATCGGATCAAGCGCCCGGCGTAGTTCGTCTTCTGACATGCCTTTTTCCGCAAGATCAGACGCGATTCGCTTCACTTCCTTTATCATTTTATCCGACATTTCAGGGTCAATGAAAAGCAGACTGTGAAACACGCCGTAGCCGCTGTATGTCCGGCTCGGTTCACTGTACGCGTATTGGGAATAGCTTGCCCCGAGTTTTTCCCGTATTTCCTCCCGGAGCCGCTCGCTGAAAACCTGTCCCAGCACAGACAGACGCCGTACCCGGTAAATATCGCTGAAATCATCTGTGAGCCATGCCACCGATGCCATGCCCCTGTTGATGGAAGTTTTCACTTTAAGATCAAGCTGTTGTCCTGCCGGAAATTTCAGCGGTTCTTTTTTCCTCTCGCTGTGTTCCCGAGCCGGAAGCGAGCCGAAATAACGCGCTGCCAGCGATTTTACGCTTTCCGAGTCAAAATCGCCGGTCAGCGATATTTCCAAAACACTGTTTTGGAAAACCGGCGCAGTCCATGAACGCGCCTGCTCCAGAGTCAATTTTTGAAATGTCTCGTAAGGCGGAATGCCGAAACGGGCGTCGCCGCCGGCTAAAAAACGCTCCCCGGATAACTCCATCGCGCCTTCAATCGTATGGGAAAGCTTTTGATACATCTGCTCAAACTGGCGCATGGCAAGCTGATAAGCGTCTTCCCGATATCCCGGGTCTTTGATGCAGGCATACAGCAGTTGGAACAGCAGCGGTATTTCCTCGGATATACTCTCTCCGGTGAGCAGAAAGCAGTTCTCTTTGACGCTGAACTGCACATCGGTATTTTTTCCGGCAAGCGCACGGTCCAATTCGTCTCGGGTGAGCGCTCCCAGCCCGCTTTGGTTCAGAACGGATTCAGCAAGAACGGCAAGCCCCGGCGCAGGCTCGCTTTGCTTTCCTAAGCCGAAACTCACCGCGGCAAGCACTTCGTTTTTCTTGAAATCCGTCTTTTTCAGATTGAGCCGCAGGCCGTTTTCATAAGTAATCTGCTCGATGCCCAGATCGGGAATTTCCATGCGCTGACGAAGCGTTCCGGGCTTTTCCGGTTCCGGCAGATAAGGAAATATAACGCTTTCTTTCTGCTCAGGTTTTTTGACTTCTGCTGCTGCGGATTTGTCAAATGTCTCGCGAATCACATCTTCCGGATTCTTTCCTTTGATTTCAGGATGCTGTGTCATTGAAAGCGACTGATGACCCGCTCCATGCTCCCTGCGCCCTGTGCCTTGCCCGATTTCCGCATTTCCTGTCACCAAAACGAGTCGGTGATCCGCATTCCATATTTTCTGAAATGCCTCATGCACCTGCTCAGGCGTCAGCGATTGAACAAAAGGAGAGTATAACTCTTTTTCCTGTTCCGGCGACTGCAAGACTTTATCATCATTGAGGTTGTCTATGATTGAAGCCGCGAGTTCGCTGCTGTCACGGGTATCTTTTTTCAACACGGCGGCGTCCAACTGCGCGATGATTTCCTTTTTGACTCGCTCCAATTCCGACGCGGTGAATCCGAAACTAATCGCCTGCCGGAGCGACTGTTCCAAAATCGCAAGCGTTTTTTCCCAGTTTTCCGGCGCGGACTGAGCGGTAATTTTTGCGATTTCCAAGCGGTTGAGAAAAACATCCGAATAAATAAAGCCAGCGGTAAAGGGATTGTCCGCCTTTTCAATCATTGCCTCCAAGCGGTGATTCATCATGCTGTCCGCGGCATAGCGCGTCAGAAGTTCTTTCTGATACGCGAAAGAATCGGGTTTCGGGACGGTATTTCGGACTGTCTGAATAGAAGAGTTGGTGTTGCCTGCTTCTTTTTCATAATGATAAAAAATCTTTATGCCTTTATGATTCACACTTCCCGGGTCCGGACATTCGCGGGGCAGCGCGGCAGCTTTCATTCCCGAAAACATGGATTTGATGATTGTTTCAGCCGCGTCCGGCTTAAAATCTCCGACCATGACTAATATCATGTTTTCAGGACGATACCATGTATCATAATAATTTTTGAGCATGGGACGATTTGCTTTTTTAATGACAGATTCCTCTCCGATGGGCATTCTGTCTGCGATTCTGGCACCCGGAAACAGAAATTTCATGGCGGAAGTGTAGGTTCTGTATTCCACCGAATCCCGATCCCGCTTCTCCGCAAGGATGATGCCCCGTTCCCGCTCAATTTCCGAATCCAGAAGCAGCGCGCCGTGTGCATAATCTTTCATGACTAAAAGCCCTTTTTCAAGGCTTTCCCTGTTTCCCGAAGGCAGCACCACATCATACACGACTTCGGCAAATCCGGTGTGCGCGTTGGCATCGTCCCCGAAATCCATGCCGATGGACTGAAAATATTTTACCAATTCACCGGGCGGAAAATTTTCAGAACCGTTGAACATCAGATGTTCCAAACATTCAGATGAATGCTCACCCGGTCCCTGGGTTCAGGATTTTCAATCATCACATAGCGGAACCCGTTTGCCAGTTTGCCGAAAATCAGCGCAGGGTCCGGCAGCAAATCACTTTTTTCATGGGGCCAGAGCGTGGAAAGACAGGGATAACTCTCTTTTGCACGAATGTCCGAATAAAAGAGCAGAACGATGAATAACGCACTGAAAACAGAAAGATATCCGATAAGGTGAAACAGACGGTACATTTTTTTTTGCATGATTCCATCCTCAAATCGATTTTTTTGTTGACGAAATTAAAAAAATATCTCATTTAATTCCGATTTGCAAGGATTAATTTTAGGAGTTATGCAGTTCAGACCTCACCCACACCTCACCCCCCGGCCCCCTCTCCGAAGGAGACCTCACCCCCCGGCCCCCTCTCCGAAGGAGAGGGGGAGTGAATACACCCTCCCCTTTGGGGAGGGGCCGGGGGTGGGGTTTCAACTGCGTAACTCTTAACTTTATTGGAATTTTATCAGAGGCGGAATATTTTCAATATGAAAAAAGCGAAAGATTATATTATTTTTCCATTGGATGTCCCCACTGTAAGCGAGGCAAAACATTATGTGACGCTGCTTTCGGAATATGTGGGCATGTTCAAAGTGGGGCTGGAACTTTTTATCAGCTCGGGACCTGAAATCATCAGATTCATCAAAACATCCGGAAATGCCGGTATATTTTTAGACCTGAAACTGCATGACATTCCTGAAACAGTGTTTCGGGCAATGAAACAGGTTGCGGCGCTCGGCGTCACATTTACAACCGCGCATTGCGGAGAAAGCCCGAAAATGCTTGAATCTGCTGTAAAAGGAAGCGGCGGAAAAACGGGCGTTCTCGGCGTGACCGTTCTGACAAGCGTATCGGCTCAGGAGATTCGCTCTGCCGGATTTCAGGAAGAATTTTATGCCGACATCTCAAAGCTTGTGATGAAACGGGCGGCAACGGCAAAAAACGCCGGCTGTGCAGGCGTGGTCTGTTCGGCATTGGAAGCGGAAAAAATAAAGAAAGAATTTGGAAAAGAATTTATTGCCGTCACACCGGGAATACGTCCTCTGTGGGATGAGGCGGTGAAAGATGATCAGGCGCGGGTCACAACACCGGCGCAGGCAGTCAGAAACGGCTCGGATTTCCTTGTCATCGGAAGACCCATCAGAGACGCGAAAGACCCGGTGCAGGCAGCGCGGCGCATCGCAGAGGAAATTTTTAATCCAGCGTCCGCCGGTAGCGTTTGACTCCCACCGTGAGGACAATCCCCCAGAACAGCAGAATCGGCCAGATATGGCACCAGCTTTGGGCAAGCCCGTTGCCTTTGAGCAGAATGCCCCGGACTATCCTGAGATAATGCGTCAGCGGCAGAATCTGACCGATATACTGCGCCCATTCCGGCATTCCTCTGAAGGGAAACATGAAGCCGGAAAGCAGAATGGAGGGCAGAAAGAAAAAAATCGTCATCTGCATTGCCTGCAACTGATTTTTCGCAACAGTAGAAAAAGTCACGCCCACCGTGAGATTGGCTGCAATAAAGAGCAGAGACAGTGCAAAAACTAACGGCAGGCTTCCCCGCATGGGAATATGAAACAGCAGCTTTGCCGCAGTGAGAATCAGGAGAATCTGAATATAACCTACTAAAATATAAGGAAAAATTTTCCCAATCATGACTTCAATGGGTTTTACCGGCGTGGAAAGCAGATTTTCCATAGTCCCGCGCTCGCTTTCCCTTGTGATAGCAAGTCCGGTGATAATCACCAGCGTCAGCGTCAGAATGACTCCCATGAGTCCCGGCACGACATTGTACTGCGTGATGCCTTCGGGATTATAATCCGCATGAATCCTGAGCGTGACCGGCTCCTCGCCCGGGAGTAAATCTGCCAGCGGTCCCTTCAGCTCCCGATAAACCGAGCGGCTGACGATTTCACGGAAGGCAGTCATGGCATTGGCAGACGCAGCCGGATCCGTTGCATCGGCTTCAAGGAGCAATACCGGCTTTTCGCCCCGGATCAGCCGCCGTCCGAACTGTTCCGGAACGGTCAGCACAAACTGAATTTCTCCTTCTGCCAGAAGCTGCTGCGCCTCGGCGCGGCTTGAAACACTCCGCAGGACATTGAAATAGCTGCTGTTGTGCATGGCTGTAACGACAGAGCGGGAAAATACGGAATTGTCAGCGGAGAGAACGACCGCAGGCAGATGTCTCGGATCCGAATTGATGGCAAAACCGAAAAGAATCAACTGAATCAGCGGAATGCCGATCATCATGGCAAAGGTGAGACGATCCCGGCGCATCTGTATAAATTCTTTGACTACCACCGCCCGGAAACGGCCCGGAGAGAAAAATTCGCTCTTCATTACACATTCCTCACTTGCTGCATGAGATGAATAAAGACTTCTTCAAGGTTAGTCTGTATTTTTGCCCAGCGGAATGACTCGGACATGTAAGGCAAAATGCTTTTTTCCATCGCGGCATGATCCTTTCCGCTTATATGCAACGTATTTCCGAAAGCGACGACCTGTTGTATTCCGGGCATATCTCTGAGTTTTTCCGATAAGTCATGGAGATTTTTTCCGCTCACGCTCCAGGTGGCAAGACCGGAATTTTCAATCATCTCCGCAACGGTTCCGGAAGCCAGCAGATCGCCGTAAGCAATATATGCCAGCCGGTGACAGCGTTCCGCCTCGTCCATATAATGCGTGCTGATCAGCGCGGTGATCCCCTCGGCAGCGAGTTTATGGACTTCATCCCAGAAATCACGGCGAGCGCCCGGATCCACCCCCGCTGTCGGCTCGTCGAGAAGGAGCAGTTTGGGGCTGTGCAAGGTACAGGAGGCAAGAGTTAATCGTTGTTTCCAGCCTCCGGAAAGATTCCCTGCCAGCTGATTCCGAAATGTCTCGAGTCCCATGCGGGCAATACACTCGTCAACCGCCTGTCTGCACTTTTTCAAGCCGTACATCCGGGCAATGAAATCCAGATTTTCACGAACCGTGAGATCGCCGTAGAGACTGAACTTCTGAGACATATATCCGACATGGGGTTTGATGCGGTCGGATTCTTTGAGAATATCGTAGCCCAGACAGGTTCCGAAGCCTTTGTCTGGTTTGAGCAGTCCGCATAACATACGGATAAAAGTCGTCTTTCCCGATCCGTTGGGTCCCAGAAAACCGTATATCTCTCCTTTGGCAACCCGCATATCTAAATTCTTTACCACGGTTTTGGAGCCGAATGACTTGCTGATGCCATGAACGTCAATGACAAATTCCTGTTCGTCCATCATTTCTCACTTCTCACTTCTCACTTCTCATTTCTCACTTCTCTCACTTCAACCGGCTGCCCGGGCTGAAAGCGTGTACGGAATCGCTCATCCGGCATGGCTTCTGCCATAAAGACCAATTTTGCACGGGTCTGAGCAGAGTAGATAATCGGCGGCGTGTATTCGGCTTGGACGGAGATATAGTTTATGGTTGCGGGAAACGGTATGTCTCCGGCATCAAAGGAAACCGTGACTAATTGCCCCACGCTGAAGCGGCTCTTGACTGTTTCCGGGAGAAAAAAGCGGACTTTTATATTTTCCGGCGGCAGGAGACAAAGAACCGGGCGGCCCGGGGCAACCCATTCATCCGGCTCATAAAAAGTATCAAAAACAAGACTGTCTTTGGGAGCGGTCCGGGTTTTCTGTTTGAGATTCCATTGCGCCTGCTCCAATCGGGCTTTGGCAGATTCCACCCCGGACTGCGCCGCGCTGACAGCATCAGACCGCCCGCCCAGCCCCGCGGTTTCAATCTCTGACTTTATTTCTTTCACCCGCTGCTTTTCCCGCTCGTATTCGCTGCGCGCCCGGTCCCGCTCCTCTGCGGCAACGGTCTGGGTTTTATAGAGTTTTATCCTGCGGTTATACTCAGATTCGGCGAGTTGGAGAGATGACTCTGCCTGCCTGAGCCTCGCGGTCAATGCCTCCATTTCGGAAGGTCTGAGTCCTTTTTGCAGATCGGCAAGCTTGCCTTCAGCCTGCCTGAGCAATTCCTCGGCATCCCGGACTCCTGCGGCTTCATAAGTCTGTTCCAGCGAAAACAGCAGTTCCCCCGCGTGAACCGTCTGCCCCTTTCGGACGGCTAATTGCTCGAGTCTGCCACCGAGCGGAGAGGAAATATAAACAAATTCTCCTTCTGCATATCCCTGAAAAGATTCGGGTTCATTCGTTTTTGTGCAGGCTGAAATGAGCGTAAGGAAAATAAGGATATGAATCTGAGCGTGAAGTTTTCTCATAAAATGTCTCCCGCTTTTTTTACTCGCAAGCGTAAGGCGGGCATGAAATGCCCGTAATTTATTTTCGTTATTTTCGTGTCGCCGGTAAAAAATTTACCGCGAAAGCACGAAAGAGATGAAAACCGCGAAAGGCTGATAAATCAACTTATTTTTGTATCTTGGCGGCAAAAATTTTTTGATACCATTTTTTATTGTTTTCAGGCATATCATGCCCGCTGTCAGGCTGAATTTTGGGGTAGTAATCTTCTCTTTCCACATCAAGTCTTGCCTGACGGATTTCGGGCTTCTCCACTGTATCTAACAATTTCCTCACATTCACTTCTTCAATTGTTACCTGACAGGTCTGTGTTTTTTTTCCTTTTTCTTCGCATTTCAATAAAAAATCATAGTCAAAGCGGTAGCTGCACTCCGGGCTGCAATTGCACGGCACTTTTTCCGTCACCCGAATTTTTCTGAAGCTTTTATGAAGCGCTGCAAAATGGGAGCGGATCAGCGAGAGAAATTCTCTTTTGTTTTCTCCCTGAATCTTAACCGTCACCGCTTTCATATAGGGATTCATCCTGACGATTGCCTGATTTTCCTTGTAGTTAAAATATGCGCCCTGATGCCAGCAGAGATGTTTTCCATTCTGCTCGATCAAAAATTCGTGCATTCGCACAATCAGGCGGGTCATCACGCCGGAAGGCAGAAATTTGTAGTGATATTCAAATAAAAGAAAATCCTTCATATCCAAAGAATATTCGGGTTCTTTTCCCGGCAGCAGTTCGGCAACAATATATTCTTCTCCCTCGCCGATGGGAAAGGCCAGTTCAAAATTTTCCATCAGGCGCAGAATGGCGGCGTATTTTTCCTGAGGATAAAGGGTCCGGTCTGTCCAGATATTCGGCAAATCCGCCTTGGATAACAAGCCGTCTTTTTCCCTTACCTGTCTGGCGTCCAAGACTTTATAGACCGCGCCTGTCCCCCATTCCGGCTTGAGAATCATCGTGTCTTTTAAAAGCACATCATTCTGAAAATGCAGAATAATTCCCAGATCATTCAGGTAACGGCTCAGAATGGCGGCTTCCCGTTCTTTCATATCATGTTTTTCACAGCATTTCAGATATTCCTGATAGGGCAGACTGTAACGGCTGTCCTTTTCCAGAATCCTGCGGACCGCGACCCATGAAGGGGGCCAGAATGTCCCCATCAGCGGCAGTTCCCATGCCTGCTGCCGAATCAGTTTCCGCAGCGATTCAATGCCCGTGCCTTTTTTCGCGCTGACCCTCCCGGATACTGCCACTTGGGGATACAACTGCTTTATATCTTTGAAATTAAGATGTTTGACCCGCTCATCCGATTTGTTCATCACCAACAGCACGGGACTGTCTTGTGCAAAAGTTTCGATGCTTTTGAGCCAGTAATCAATCCGGGCATATTCTTCTTCCTGCCGGGCGTCCCAGACCAGAATGTAAAGCGAGCGCCGGGTGAGAAAAAACTGATGCGTGGCGTGATAAATTTCCTGTCCCCCGAAATCCCAGACATTCAGCGTCATTTTTGTCTGTGAGTCATCCGGCGAAGTGGTTTCCCATGTCTGAATATGAATGCCTTCTGTGCTGGCGCTGCCTTCTTCGGAATATTCATCGTGTATGAGCCGCCTCATCAGACAGGTTTTGCCCACGCCGCCCTGTCCGAGAATCAGGAGTTTCCCTTCATAAAGGTTTTGACCGCCGCTATCCGATTTTGTCAGATAATTCATAATCGCAGGCAGTCCCTGACTGACGATTTCAACCGGCGGAAAGGTCAGCGGATTGTCTTCTAATTCCAGACGTTTCAGATTTTTCAACTCTGCGATTTCCGGCGGAATTTCATTCAGCAGATTGACTTTGACATCCAAATAGAAAAGATTTTTCAACTGCTCGATTTCTTTTGGAATCCGAATCAACTGATTAAAACCGGCATGAAGATAAATCAGACTTTTCAGTTCTGCGATTTCTTTGGGCAGTTCAATCAGCCGGTTGAAACTGAGATTCAAAAAGGTAAGATTTCTGAGACAGCCGATCTTTGCAGGCACTTCACTCAACTGATTGTGTTTCAAGTCTAACTGTGCGAGTTCTGTCAGATCGAAAAATTCATCGGGCAGCGCATTCAACTGATTTTTCATCAGATACAGTTGCGTGAGGTTTCCAAGCTGTCCGATTTCCGGCGCAAGCCTGCGGAACTGGTTGTTATTCAGATTGAACTGCGTGAGATTTTTCAGCGATACAATCTGTGCCGGCAAATCTGACAAGTAATTGCTTTTCAGATTCAGCATTCTGAGTTCGCTCAGTTCTGCAATTTCTGCGGGCAGTTGCGGCAGATGATTATAACTCAGATCAATGGCTCGGAGATTTTTCAGTTCTAAGATTTCTTTGGGAAATTCTTCAAACTCATTGTAACTTAAAATAAGCGTTCTGACATGCTTCAGCCCCGTGATGCTGTCCGGCAGCTTTTTTAGCCCGAGTTGAGACAGGTTGAGTTCGGGAGATTGTTTTTCTTCTGCTTTGCTGATGAGTTCTGATATGTTTTCAGTCATCTTGTATGTCCGTCGTTTAAAGCAATTTTTTTAAAACACGAAAGATGAAACAAGTGCATCCGGAGTAAAGTAAAACGGGTTTCAAACCCGTTCTACAGCGGGTCAGTAAAACGGGTTTATCTATTTTCAGCCCGGCCGTTTTTCAGCACGCA
>JFJP01027174.1_pt1 | contig 17836 bp, 3 predicted proteins | sample 431651 | NCBI WGS metagenome assembly JFJP01 (sample SAMN02602958, study PRJNA72255) | Microbial mat metagenome, whole genome shotgun sequencing project. | biome: fresh water; feature: sink hole; material: water; isolation source: purple microbial (photo- and chemosynthetic) mats found in...
CTTCTTTATTTTCTTCTTGATTTTCATCAGTTTTTTCATCTGTTTTTTCTTCGGGTTTTTCTTCTGGTTTTTCGTGAATTTGTTCTTGATTCTCCTCTAGATTTACCTCCTTAATTTCTTTTTTTTCTTCAGTTTTTTCCTCATATTTCTCTTCATCTTTTTCTTCTTGTTTCTCTTGAGCTTTTTCTTCCTGTTTCTCTTCTGTTTTTTCTTCTTGTTTCTCTTCATCTTTTTCTTTTTGTTTCTCTTCAGTTTTTTCTTCTTGTTTTTCTTCTGTTTTTTCTTCTTGACTTTCTTCATCTTTTTCTTTTTGTTTCTCTTCAGCTTTTTCTTCTTGTTTCTCTTCAGTTTTTTCTTCTTGTTTTTCTTCTGTTTTTTCTTCTTGTTTCTCTTCAGCTTTTTCTTCTTTTATCTCTTCAGCTTTTTCTTCTTGTTTCTCTTCAGCTTTTTCTTCTTGTTTCTCTTCAACTTTTTCTTCTTTTATCTCTTCAGCTTTTTCTTCTTGTTTCCCTTCAGCTTTTTCTTCTTGTCTCTCTTCAGCTTTTTCTTCTTGTTTCTCTTCAGCTTTTTCTTCTTGTCTCTCTTCATCTTTTCCTTCTTGTTTCTCTTCAGCTTTTTCTTCTTGTATCTCTTCAGCATTTACTTCAACTTTTTCTTCAGTTTTTTCTTCTTTTCTTTCCTCATCTATTTCTTCAACTTTTTCTTCAATTTTTTCTTCATTTTTGCATTTTTCCTCTCGCTGAAGCTCTTCTTGTTGATTTACCTCTTTTTGAAGCTCCTCTTCATTTATTCCCTCTTGTTTTGACTCCTCTTTTTGATCCAGAGGCTCCTCCTTTTGAGGTTCCTCTTGTTTAAACTGCTCCATGTTTTTTTCCATTTCAACTTTTTCTTCCAAAATCCCAATATTTTCTTTAGTATTTTTCGCATTATTTTCCCACATTTCTTCATTTCCTTTATGTTTTTTCAGGATTTCTTCTTCATTTCCCCTATTATCCTCTTTATTTTCTTCATTTTTCTCTTTATTTTCCCCGAAAAATCCCATATTTTCTTCTTCTTTTCTGCATTTCTCCTCATAAATCTTCAATTGTCTCATAAAATCTTCACAAAAAACCAATAAAACCCAAATAAACACTCGAAAATCTTGTAAATTTACTCATATTGGGTCCAACAACACTTCTTTTCTCATGAACCATTCGCAAAGCCTCTTCTCTGCTTTTCCTTTCATATTTGATCAAATATCTTAAAATTCCCCCCTTTTATTCATTTTTAACAAAAAAACAAATCACAAACGCTATTAAAAATGTCGTTGATCTCGATTTCCCAGCAAAACTATTACAAAAACCCAATAAATCTTATAGAAAACTCCAATAAATTTACCAATGAACCAGCACATTCTTTCCATTTTTCAGATTTTCTCTAATAAATTCATTGCTTTCTTCAAATAAACCCAATACATCCTGATCAATAGAATCCTTTATAATAAACTGTTTATAAAGGAATTCATCAGGAAACGCAGGCTTTATACCAGCACAAATCACGATACTCTTGATATTAGCCTTTATAAGGCTTTCTTTATTTAAAGCAGCACCAATTGAGCCTAGGAAGAGATTATCGATGATTTCTGAAGGAGTTGAGTCAGTTTTTATGTATTTTCCGGCCAAAATCATTGTAAGTTTCGTGAAAAGAACCTTGATGGATCTCTTGGTGTTTTCATCAGGTTGCTTGTCTAGGATTTGGGTAATTTTCTGAGGGAGCTCGATGAAGACTGATTGGTCATTTATGAGAAGGGAAGGGCCGATAGGGGTTGGTTGAGGGTCAAAGTCCATTTTTTTTTATAATTTTTTTTTGATTTTTTGATTTTTTTAGGTTTTTTATAAAAAATTTAAAAGCATTTTTTTTTTAAAAAAAAGGGTCTTTTTAAATTTTTTATAATTTATGTGAATAGGGTATTTATGAGGTTTAAAAGGATTTTTTGAAATTTTTGTAGTTTTAAATATTAAGTTTTTAAAATTAAAAAACTATTTTTTTTCCATCTGAAGGAATTTTGTATTAAAAATTTAAAAGCGAAAACTAAAAAAATGATTCATTAATCCTATAAAAATATTGCCTCTTGAAATTTAACGAAACCAATCAATTTCCTTCTTTCTTCATGAGATAAAACAAATAAAATTCCAAAGAAATCATCAATTCATAGTTCAAAGGTATCTATCTATAGAATTTATTTATCTAAAGACCTTGAAATAGATTCAGAAAGAAGAGAATGGTTGTTTTTTTATCATAGTACCTTCTTTAAAACATAAAAATCTTTAAATTCCGCTTAAAATTTTTTCTTCATTAAAATGATTTCTAAATATAGTATTCAAAAAATCATTAAAAAACATGATCAAAACCAAGAAAAAATTAACAAAAATCCTAATTTTTACAGCCTCCAGCCTCTAATTCATAATAAATTTTATTTGTCTTAAAAAATACAATAAAATTTAATTCATGAAATAAATAATCAAACCTCTTTTCATTTTTAATAAAATAATTTAAAAAAATTCCTATTTTTTTATTCGCATGAAAAACCACAAATCTCTAAGCACCCCCCTCATTTTTTTCCTATTTTTCCTTTCATTGGCAATAATCCCATTCACCTCTGCCCGTGATTCCTTTAGCTTTGAATATGGGACCAAACCATCAATTTTTTGCACGACCCAGGATGTGAAAAGTACCCTTTCTTTTTAACATATCAAACTCCTTTTTTTACATTAAATCTCTATCTTTTCTAATAAACCCACCATTTTTCCATTAAATCTTATATTTTTCTTTATAATTTCTTCTGATTTCTTCTAATTTCTTCTAATCAAGGCCTATCAATCACTCGAGACAACACAATAATTTCCAATTATCTTCCCCGGGAATACGCCGGCGACTCAATTTCCTCGGTTTATCTCAGCGAAGAAGGCGTAATCAACACAGTGGGTACCCTCTGGTACAACAACTACCAAGATTGGCAGAACGGTTTTATCGTTTCTTTTAACGTGAAAATTGAGAATGCAACCTGTATGATGAAGACGGTAACCCAATGTAAATTAGGTCTTTCAGGCTATTGTTTCTGGGAGAAGTATGAGACTGTTGAATCCCGATGTGGAGCTGATGGTTTCGCCTTTGTTTTACAAAGCTCCAGTCCAACAGCCCAAGGCCAGTTTGCAGGTGGATTGGGTTATAAGATGATGAGCAATGTCTTTGCAGTCGAATTCGATACCTGGGCCAATGAGAACTTAAATGACCCCATCACACAGATAGAAAGACATATCTCAGTCATTGTAAGAGAAGGACTAGCATCAGCTAATGAAGTAGATAGTATTGCATGGAATGACAACCCATTGAACTTCAAGGTTTTTTATGTTTTTCTTTTTAAATTTTATGGTTTTTATCTATTTTAATTTCTTTATATCCAATTTTTACCTTTTTCTTCAATAAAGAGTGATAGAACTGATGGATACCTACACAATCCTCTGATCCGAATCGAATATCTGAACCACAATCTCCGTGTTTTCATCAACAACGTTCTTCAACTAGCCTATTACGACGTGTTGGATATCGCTAAACTCCTTGGTATTTCCAACAATAAGTTCTATATGGGTCTCACAGCCTCCACAAGCTCCTACACCCAAGACATCGAGATAAGCAATATAAAGGTCGAAACCGTGATCCCTTCCTCCTCAACGAGTTTTGCGATATTTTCTCCTTCAAATATCGCAAATATCCGAACAAATGAAAATTTTGTGATAGATTTATATATACGAGACAGTTGTAAAAACCGATATGTGCCAATAGACTCTGACTCGATCAATGATATCAGCTGGAGAGAAGATCCCTCAAGCAATTGCAATCTCAGAACAGTGAGCATCGGCACTAATAATGGCTTCCAAGAGAAAGGACCAAGCTATTTGGTCTATTTCTCCTGTTCACAAGTCGGAGAAAAAACTATACAATTGCTTTATAAAGGAAAGCTGATTTCCAATGAAATAACGGTGAAAATCGATGCAAATGTGTTGAGTCGCGCCAAAACCGACATAATGGACCAGATTCTTTCCAATAAGATCCCAAATATCGATAAGGGCTTCGATTTCAAGCTGATTCCTTTAGATAATGGCAATAATCTCGCTATTACGACCAGTGAGGATATTCTGAATAAAGTCGCAGTAGTATGGGAAAACCCTGCAGATACTCGTAAAGACCATATCGTGACTTTAAATCCTGATGGTTCTTATAATTTCCACATAAACACTGATAAAGCAAGTGAATACAGAATATCGTCATCGCTTTTCCTGAATGAAATCGAAGGAGGCTCCTATATTATTGTAGCGAAACATGGAGCTCCCAATCCCAATAACTCCTTTGCAATGATATATGATGATTCTGATCCTAATAATCCTTTATTCTTTGAAACGACGAAGATAAAAGCAGGACAGAACGCTAAAGCCATTATCCATCTAAAAGACCGATTAAACAATACAATTTTGATAACCAAGGAGTTGAGAGCCAGTTCGAGCTTCAGTTTATATGAGAATGGAGTCGAAAAGCAGTTAGACACCACTTTTCTAGGCCAAGATAACTTACAGATGACTCTTGCGTTCAAAATGACGATAAAAGGACCGAATATGTTCGTAGCTTATTATGGATCAGAAGCCATTACATGCCTTAATTGCATTTATACGGTAAATGCTTTAGAGTCACTTTTCACAAATTCAGACCTTTTTATTTATAATACCAGTGCTAAAGCCTACATTCCGAATGAAGGATCGGTTTATCACCTAGAAAAGACTGATAAATTCGAATTTCTCATGGTTTTAAAGGATAAATTCGGGAATATTATTGATAATATCGACGTTTTTAACTACAAAGCTGAGCTATCTGGGAATTTAATGAAGCCTTTGCAACTGGTTCTAAACCCTTATACCTCTAATGGTCTCCAAGTGCTGATAAACGACACTGACTATCAATATTATCAGAATTTGGTCGGAAAGGATAATTATCTGATAAAAATCACTCAAACCTCAGACTCCAAATTCTCCATTCGGAATTTTCCCCTTACTATCATATCAGATGGTTCAGACTCTGATTCAAGTAATGGTGATATTTTACCTATAAGAACTATGATTTCATGGGCTATCGCTCCTTTAAACAATAAATGCCTTGTAGGAAAAGTCTATAGAGTTGCGATAAAACTCGTAACACAAACAGGAGCTCGGTATAATGCCTGGTTAGATAACAGCAAAATCGCTGCACAACTTGATGTTTTCTTCGCAAATAACGGTGAAATCATTTATGAAATCAGAAAAGATTTGAAGCCTGGTATGTATTTAATGGACTTTATGCTGACAAAAGCCAGTGGGAAACTAAGGACTTTAAGCTATAAAGTCAATAATATCAGTATTCTATTGAAATCAAGGTTTTATGACCTTGCAGGAGATGCTAATCAAGCTTATGTGGACAATGTAATCAGCGAATTACAAATGAAATCAGGAGTTATTTTGAATAAATACCCATTTACCTTCAGTTTATTTGATAAATACATGAATCCAGTTGATTCGAGCGCTTTAGACCTTGTTCTTAAGCTAAATAGCAACGATCTCGTGAATTTAAAGCCTGAATGTGTAAAAAATGACTTAGGAGTGTATTTTTGCAGCTTTCTGCCAAATATCGCAGGGAATTACACATTAAATTCAGGATTTTTCCTTAAAGGAAGCTATTCTATCAGCATTAATCGAGGAGCTCCAGATGCCACTTTTACTGAAGGAGGTATCTTAAATGACCTCACACAACTTATACTGGCTGGAACTGAAGTACAGTTCTATTTACTGGTAAAAGACCAACAGGGATCACAATTAAACAAAAAAGAAGTGATGAATTATGTGGAGAATTTCAATGTGAGCGTGATGTTTATCGATGAAAACATTCTTTTGGATTTGGAGATTTCACAGGGAAATGTAGTCGAAAACGGGGAAATTAGGCTTAAAATCACTTTGAAAAAAACGGGGTTTTATAAGTTTTTACCAAGTTATGATGCAAATGAGGTGAAATGCTCGATTTGTGCGATTAATATCGAGGCGAATATCGTAGATGTGAACAATGTGAAAATAAGCCTTTTAGCAGGAGATTCTTCAATGGTTTTAAAGGAGAATTCCACAATACTTCTCGATAATAACCAAATAGTGCCTACTTTTCTAATGGAATTTTACGATATTTACCAGAATAAAATGAAGATTGTAAGCAATTTCAGTGATTTTATAGCGATTTTGCATGTTTCGAACTCGAATTTCAAATATACCTTTCTCGGAAATCCTTATATGGGGAATATCTTATTTACGATGGATTCTGAAGAAAATAAAGGGTATTTTCAAAAGGAATTAAACAATACTAACTGTTTTATCACTTTCAATGGTCTAAGTGTTTCAGATCAAAGAAGAATCAATAAAACCTTTCAAATAACCCTAAAAGGAGGAGAATTCGATGAATATTTCACTTATGATGACCCAGATCCCGATAATATCCTTTTAATTCCCACAAAGGTCTCAAGAATCGCAGGGGTTTTTATCAGTGTTTCTGTTGAATTAAGAGCCAAAAACGGTAAATTGTTCTATGATCAGAGTAACAACGGGTTTTATCCTGATAATTTAATAGCTTTTTCACTGATTCCAGAAGATGAAACCACTGGTTTTTCGCTGCAAATTTACAAAGGAAAACTGAATGGGACTTATATTCTGACCTTTAATGTTACAAAAGCCTCTTATTTCCCTACTAATGTGTATCTTTCCTATGCAAATCATGATAATAACAGTGTCTTTATCAAGGCGAAAAGCCCTTTAATTTTAACAGTTTTACCTGCGAATCCTGAGTTTTTAGTGGTTAAAGACCAGAAACAATTACAAATGGATTGCATTTCAAATACCCGAAAAGTGGTATATTGTGAGGTTTTTGATCGCTTTAACAACAGGATCTATAACGTTGAAACTGGGATTTTAGGCTTGAAATTCCTTCAGGAAAACACTACTATTATCCCTAGTTTAAGCCAAAACTTGGAAGGTGTCTTCGCGGCTATGCTGTGTAAAAAAGCAGGAAAAGTGGTGTTTCGTGGTCTTTCCTTTAGAAATGAAGGAATTTCTGTTGAGAATTACACTTTTTCTATTGTTTCTGGCGATCCAGAGCCTTCAACTTCTTTAGCAACTTTGAATATTAACGAGATAAATGCTGGAGAAAGTGCTGAATTTCGCATTTTCCCATTTGATTTATATGGAAATAAGATACTTATTGAGAAAAGTTCAAGTTTTATAACGATTTTCACTAGTTCGTTCATTAGTCCAAACAGTCTTTCAAGCCAAAATCTCACTGTGATCAAGGTTTCTGATGATAAGAACTATCTGTATTTTTCAAATGTTTTTGATATCGCAGGCAGTTATTCGTTCAAAGCATATTACAATAATCTTATGGTCTTTTCAAACAATTTCGTGCTAAAAGTCAAGCCTTTAGTAGCTAATTGGGATAATTCAAAGCTTTCGACACTTGATATATTAACAGGCTTTTACAATGAATATGAGCAAGCAGAAGTGATAATACAGAGTATTTTCGCATATCCGGAATTCATGATAAACCTATACGATATTAAAGGTAATTCCGTTGATAAAATCCCTGAAAACTGGCTTTTAAGTGTAAAACTCTCTGAATCTGATATGGATTACCCATTAATTTTCTGTGAAAAGGCTTCAAAACCCGGTAGATTCGTGATGTGTGAGGATAATAGCCTTCAGTCTTTTTTAGCCAAATCGCCTAAGAAACGATGGGACGAATTGGTTCAGAATAAGACTTATGAGATGTCTATAGGAAATAATGGTGTTTTTCGTTTTGGAGGCTTTTTGAATGTAACGGGCAATGATAGTGATACTGGCACTTCGAACCTCCCTATTGATATAAATAATACAATAATCACCCCTTTGACGCCTTTGATCACGAATGCAGGGGTTTTTATCAGTTTTTCAATAGAATTAAGGACTACTAATAAGAATTTAAGACCAAATTGGTTCTATAATGAGGCAAATAGCAATATTTCCTTTGATTTTAAATATGATAATGATAAAAAAGGCTCGGTTTTTAACACCAGCGTCAAAAGAGCAGAAAAACATGGGAAATATCTCGCTTCTGTGCTTTCCTATAAGACTTATCTTGAAAAAGACCCGAATACCATCAATTTGAGTTTTGATAATGTGAAATTCCTACAAAAAGTACCTGTTTTTATCGTGAATCCAGGAGAAATACACAGGATTCAGCCTTATGATGCTGATAAAAACGAGCTTTTAGCTGATTTATCACAAGGAAACGCCGATAATGTCTATTCAGTGAATTTCAAGGCTTTTGATGTTTGGAACAATGAAAAACCGATAAAAGAAGCCGATTTCTTACAAATCGCTTTGTATTTTTCTGATGATTCTTCGATAAATTTCGAGAGGAAGATATCTGAAAATGGGCTTTTACAAGTGAATTTCCAGCCAAAAAGTGTGGGAAATTACACATATGTGGTGGCTTTGGGGGGTAATTATACCTTTGAAGTGCTTGAAGGTGAGGTTTCTGCAATAAATTCCTTTGGAACTGTGAATATAACCGCGAATTCTTCAGTAAAAGCCGGTAATTTCATTGAAATCTCTGTGAGTTTTTACGATAAATGGGGAAATACCATCACTATTTCTGAGAATTTACTGAAGAAACTCTATGTGAAATACTATTACAAAAGGCCAGATGTCACTGAAGGATATATCATAGGGAATAATTCAGTCAAATTCCTTGAAAATTCCACGAATAGCCTGTTTTTCCTTGAAAAAGTAACGATAAAAGGTACATATTCCTTTAAAATCACGATAAAAAACCTTGAAATCCCTATGAAAGACTCATCAGTAAAGGTAATTCCTTCAGTAATATCCCTTAAAAACAGCAATCTTCGTTATTACGATACGGGTTCTTCACAATATTTGCTTATGTTGATAAATAATGCGATAAAGGAAGATAATCTACACACAACCCCCTCTTATACACTAGAATTAGCTGATTCCTATAGTAATACCTACGATATTTTCCCTGCTGAATTCATCACGAAAATCACATTTTTACTCTTCGGCAACGATTTCGACGAGATTTTGAACCCAATTCCCCTGAATTCGAGCTTTTTATTAGGAAATTCCCTTTATGCGAGCATCAACGATACGAACAACTACCTCCGATACCAGGCTGCCGTTTATTGCGAAAAGCCCTATTCTTTAAGAATTTCCTTAGAAATTACAAATGAAACGGTGATTTTTCCAATAATTCTCTTAGGAAATGGCCAGAACGATTCTGATGCTGCCAGCGAAAAGCCCTTAAATCTTTCATTAACAGTTTTTTCAAAGAATTCCCTCAATTTCAAAGCAGGTGAATACGATAGTTTTATTGTGGAATTACACGATATTAACAATAAGCGAAAAGTTGATATAAATCCAAATTTCTCTTATAATTTCATGGAATTTAATGGACTTTCTCAAGGGAATTTCTCAGGATTTGCTATTGCGGGGGATTTACGAGGAAGATTCAGAATTACGATAAATGGGACTAAAGCGAATATAAAGACCGGTCCTACGATATTGAGACTATCAGTCAACGGTGAAGAAATATCACAAAAAGTCCTTTGTAATATCAGTCCAAATACTTTGAAGAAAATCGAGATTCCTACCAATCTTTCTACGAGAATCACTACTGACAACACTTTTTCCTTTGAGGTTTTCCCTTATGATAATTACGAGAATCTTGTAGAATCCGTTGAATCTGATGTGAATTTACTGGTAAAATACCCAGGAAATCGCAGTTCTTATACTACAGTAAAGGATTTACTGGTCGGAAAATTGATTTATACAGTGAATTGTCGCGATTCAGGAGTTTATTTCATACAAAGCCCTTTGTTGGATTCTATTAGGAATTTCTCTGTTTTATCAGGAAAACCCAGTGCTGAGACTAGTTTAGTCTCTATAGATCTGATAAGCCTTATCGTAGGGGAAAATAGCACTGTGTATATTATCCCAGTCGATGCCAATAATAACCGAATTTCTCCTTGGAAAAATCCCGAGATTTTATCACAATTTTCGCTGAAAATCGAGACTAGAGTCACAACAATTGCTTTTTCCTTTGAAATCGATGGGAAAAATGATCGATTATTCAGCACTTTCACCACGAATATCACAGGAGTCGCTTCAGTAATTCCTTCAGTAAATTCGCAGAAAATCATTTGTGATACTTGTTCAGTGGTCTTTAAACCAGGTCCTTTAGACCTTTCCAAGACCAAATTCTTCACACATTCATATGATGAAAACTTTATCGAGACCAATACAATCCAAATATCATACGGATCAAGCCGTTTATCCTTTATAGGCTATTTATTTGATAAATACAACAATGCCATCTCTTCGACTAATGATAGCGAAACCTTCCAAATGACGCTTTCTGGCAACAATATGCTCGTTTTGAGACTAGAAGTTTCAAAGCAAAATCCAAATATCTTGCTATTTGACTTAAATACAACGGATTCTTCAGAATTTTCCAGTATTGTGCCTGCTTTGAACTATTCATTAAATCTCACCTATTTACTGGACAAAAATCCTAAAGGAACTGATCGATTAACGCTGCAAATCATTGGACAAGACAATGGAGCTGGTAATGGTGAATGGGCTTGGGTACAAATCGATCCTTTACCTACATTGAAGTTGATAGCTGGTGTAGAAGGCTTCTTCAGAATGGTCTTCTTTACTGATCAAAACAGGCGATATAATGGAATTATCGACCCCAATACCGTGAGAATATACGATGATTCTAATATCTCCTTCACTTCTCACGAGACTCTAAGCATGAAAGTCTATTCCGGAGATGCCAACGGCAAGATTAGCTTAGGTTTCCTTGGAAAAATAGCCATTTCTCCACAAAAGCAAAAGAACATAAGCTTCACTGTTAACGGCAACACTGTGAATCAGAAGCTTTTTATCTATATAATTCCCAATGCTCCTGACCTAATGTTCACAAATGTGACTAATGGTCTTACAGTCTCATCAGTATCAGGAGTTCAACAGAGCATAACCCTTCGGTTTTTCGACGCTTTTCTCAATGCTTTTCCAACAGCAGGCCTTACCAATAAGGTCTTTGCCTCTGTACAAAAGGGATTAGCTAATTTCTCTGATACGATATCACAGAATGAATACACCTTTGTAGTCCCAATAACCCCGATATACCCTCCTTCCCAATTACAGATCATGATATTCTACAAATGGAGCGATACGATAATATACCCTATTCTTTCAACTCCTTTAACAACCTATGTCTATACATATCTTGATGCTAGCAAAACAGAGATCATTGGCAATTCTTTACCAGGAATTTCCACTGATCAAGAATTCAAATTCTATGTGCTTTTAAAGGATAAAGCAGGATATTGCTTTGAAGAAAATAAGAATGTGACATTATATATCTCCGGTCCGTTTATTGCAAATTCGCCCAATCCTTTAGCATCAGTTTTCACGATGTCTCCATTATACATGAATGCCAGTGAAACAAGCATGAATTCCAGTAAAATGACTAACACTACTTATGCCTGTCAAAAGCTTTATTACGGGTATTTACAGCCTGAAAGCTTACAAAAGGAAGGATATTATAAGATAGAAGCTTTTATTGAAGGAGAACTTGGTGGAAAAGCTGTAAAAAGTCTGAATTATACCTATGTAGCTCCAGGGCCTACTGCTCCTGAAAAGTCTTTGCTCAGTGTACCGGCTTTATTGAATAGAGGAAGAACTCCTTTGGATTTAGAGGTTAATAGTCCTATTTTATTTAAATTGAAATTATCTGATAAATTCTCGAATATTCTATCAGAAATACGAAACACTACACAGCTTTCAGCGAAATTAACAGGTTTCAATTACACAGATTATAAGCTTTTGATCACAAATAACAGTGATGGGAGCTATACTTTGAACTTAACAGTGCAGAAAACTGGGACTTTTAAGGCTTTATTGATAAATCTGAATGGAAAAGAACTGAAATACGAAGATTTACAAAAATTCGATGTGCCAGAATCCATTGAAATAATCCCTGGTCGTTGTTCAGCTAAGAAGGTTTTAGTCGAAAATTCCGTGTTTTTATCAACAAATGTCACTGTTGGAGAGACTAATACGTTCATTTTACAATGTAGAGATGAGTTTGAAAACATAATAACTCGTGGAGGTGAAGGCTTCCAAACGCTTATGGCTGGTTCGAATTTAGATGTGGTAATCGTGAGCTATGGATCTACTTTGATAACTGATGAAAATAATGGGAAGTATACTTATACTTTCGTGGTCAGTTGGGCTGGAAATTACACTATTACGATAGATTTAGCAGGAGATCCCGTTAGTCAGCCTTTTTATGTGTTCGCTACTCGTTTGAGGTGTAATGATGTAAATAAGACCGTTTATTGTGAAAACAAAAATATTTGTGCAAAAAGCTCTTTGGATTGTGAGTATAAGTTCTTTGAAAACTGTTCCGACCCCTTGAAACCGTATAACTGCAAGGTGAATGGGGAGTCTGCTTGTGTAGCAGGTCATTTCGAATGCGATTGTGATGAAGGCTATTATAAATGTCCAGCTGATAATAAATGCATATTATTTGAATTTGCTGATATTTTATGCTCGAATGTCCTCATGTTAAATTGTCCTAGTGAATATCCCCACAATTGTCCAGCAGGCTCTTGTCGTGTCGATCCCCTTTATTGTCCTTCCCAGCCAGGATGTCCTCCAGGCTACAGTCTTTGCGCCGATCAGACATGTGCTTCAACCACAACAGGTTGTAAAGATTTCAACTCAAATTTCTATGAATGTCCTCAAACTGAACCATGGAAATGTGAGGACCAATCATGTGTCGAAGACCCTAGCTTATGTCCTACCCGAATAACCTGTAATAATCAAAACGACGTTATATGTCCTGATAAGACATGTGCTTCAAGTGAATTGAATTGCAGACCTCCTGCAAAATGTCCTGGCATGGATTTATGTCCCGATCAGTCCTGTAGACCTTCACGCGATGATTGCCCGAAAGCCATTACTTGTCCTAATGGTTATGCCCTTTGTGAAGATAAGACCTGTAAGACTGAGTGCAATAATCTCCTCAAAAAAAAATTCAGAATGTTGCAAAAACTGAAGAATTCTCATAATAATAGAAGATTATACGATACGGTGACAGTGCAAGAATGTGCTCAAAACTATTCTGTCTGTCCAGGCGGTGAATGTGTTCCAAATGTTTTCCTTTGTCCAAGTGTTCAATCATGTGGCCCTAATAAGCGTGTATGTCCCGATTTCTCTTGTGCGGGGACTTCAGAGCGATGTATCGTGAAATCATGTGGCAATGCTCAAGTGCTTTGTTGGGATGGTAAATGTGTTGATTCTTTTGAGAAATGTTCAACAAGAACGACATGTCCTTCTGAGTACCCTATCAAATGTCTCGACGGTTCCTGTACAATGAGCACAACAGATTGTCCAACAGACATCAAATGTCCTGCATATTACCCTTATCGATGTGCAACCGGTGAATGTCGAGCCAATCAAAAGGAATGTCCTACATTGATTACTTGTCCCGAAAATAAGCCTATCCAATGTACTGATGGGTCCTGTGTGGCAACTCCTTTCAATTGTCTGAATGTGACTTTATTAAGAAAATGTGATTATAATGAGATATTATGTCCAGATGGCTCCTGCGCATTGAGTAAGCTCCTATGTCCTCCAATAGCTTCCTGCAATCCAAATCAAATCCGTTGTTGGGACAACACATGTGTGAACAATATAACCGATTGTGATCCTTTAGAGCCTACCAGAGACGTATGTCCAATAGATAAGAAGCTCCGATGCCCCGATGGCTCCTGTAGAGCTTTTCTAAAGGATTGTCCAACACAATTGATATGTCCAGTAACACGACCAGTGAAATGTGATGATGGGACTTGTAAACAATCAATAGAACAATGTGCTTTAGGCACTGAATGTGGCTATGGTCTGAAGCGTTGTCCTGATGGTTCTTGTACAAGCAATGAAAATCTATGTGGAACTCCTATCACTTGCTCACGAGCTTCTCCATATATCTGTTTTGATGGCACTTGTAAAAAAGATCCAAGAGATTGTGCAACTCCTCCTACCTGTTCACAAAGCGTTCCGATCCTATGTCCAGATGGGACTTGCACTTCCCAAAGAGTCAATTGCAAGCGATTAAGCAAATGTGATGCCAAAACTCCGGTTAGATGCCCGAATATGAACTGTTATGCTTCAGTAGACGATTGCAATGCGATAGACGGTTGCCCAGCTGGCAAAGTTATGTGTGAAGACGGATCTTGTGCGTCTTATGTCTCATATTGTCCTTCGAAGAAATGTCCTGATCATTTAAGTCTTAAATGCCCTGATGGTCTTTGCGTTAATGACTTATCACTTTGCGATAATAACAGTACTGGATGTCCTTATTCTAAACCCCATAAATGTCCCGATGGTCAATGTTCAGTAAATAGCACTTTCTGCCTTAATCCCAATGCTTCTTGTCCTAATGGTTTATTCCTATGTCCTGATGGATCCTGTGCTTTGGCTAATGGTTCCTGTCAAAACATCTTCGGTTGTCCATGGGAATCTCCAATGTTATGTGCTTCAGGTGAGTGCATCGACCCTAGTAAAGGTTCTTGTCCAGTAGCCAGTTGTCCTAAAGAGACTCCAGTGAAATGCATGGACGGTCTTTGTGCGAATTCTATCACAACTTGTCCATCTTTCTTCACTGCTGTAGAAATCAGCCAGTGTTTAGATGATCCTAAAGGCAATATGATACCATGTGCTGATGGCCGTTGTGTTACGTCCAGTGAATTATGCAGACCTTTATTTAAATGTCCTAATGGACGAGTTCGTTGTGGAGATGGCAGCTGTAGATCAATGCAAGCATTATGTCCACTTATCAATAGCACTTGTCCAAAAGTTAGGTCTTTTAGATGTAATATAGGTGCTTGTGCAGCTAGTCAAGAGGACTGTCCTAATGAAAATAACGGATGCCCTTTAAAAGCTCCTGTTAAATGCAGTAATACCGGGTCTTGTATGAAGACTCAAAGCGATTGTGAGGACTATAAGAACCGAACGATTCTTCTGAATAATTGTTCAATGGAAAAACCTTTCCTTTGCCATAATGAGAGCTCTACAGATAATAAGTCCTATTGCGTTTCTTCGCTCTCTCAGTGTGTGAACTCCCTTGCCCAATGTCTTTCAACACAAATCAAATGTCCAAACGGTCTTTGTGCATTAAATGTCTCGCTTTGTAAAGCAAATTGTCCAGTTTTAACCTGCCCTAACGGGCGATGTGGCAATGATCTAAAAGATTGTCTTGCAGAGAACGGATGTCCTTTACACACTCCTTTCCTTTGTAATGATGGATCCTGCAAACAGACTCCTCTTGCGATAAACGGTGAAAAGGGTTGTTTACCAAATCTCGTCTGTCCTGAATATAAACCTTATTTATGCAGTAATGGTGAATGTCAAGGGGCTCCTTCTCAATGCCAAGTCCATAAGCCCTGTCCTGAAGAGAAGCCTTTCCAATGTCCAGATTACAGCTGTGCAACCAATGAAAAAGAGTGTTATGGACAGAACCTTTGTCCTATAGCGACTCCTATTCTTTGTGGGTCAGGAAGATGCGAGAAAACTCCGATGGAATGTCTTGATAGTGCAACGAACCCAATGTATTGTTCTGATGAGAAACCAGTGCTTTGTGCTTCGGGTCAATGTGAAAAATATGCTTGGAATTGCACTGATAAAGAAACAAGAACTGGAAATCTGAAGAAAGCAAGGATTTTATTATCGAATGGGGATACTAGAGTATTAGCAGAAGGCGATACTATCACTAATTTAGCGGTTTGTTCAGACGGAAGCTTTAGAACTAATGTGAAGAATTGTTTGATAATCCCCAGTTGTCAACCAGGACAATACAGATGTAATTCGAGTGCTTGTGTGGATAAAATCCAAGAGTGTCTCACAAGCGAATTATTGATCAGTGTTTGTGTTTCAGGCAGCATTCGATGTTTAGATGGGATTTGTCGAGAAAAATGCTTAGATTATCAGGGATGTCCTTTTGAGAACAATTATCATTGTGGCAATGGTCTTTGTGCGAAGAATGAAGGAGAATGTGCAGGAGACTCTGTGTGTGAGACTGGTTTCTTTAGATGTATTGATAATCGCTGCGTAAATGACGTTCGAACTTGTTCGATTCCCCTAAGAAATTACTTAGCAGAACAGTTTAAAATCACCGTTTCCCCTTTGATGACAACTTCGATCAATTTCATTCAACAAGGCACTTCTTCGATAAAACTTGCAACTTTGACTTTACCAGCAGGAGCTTTATTGCCAAATCAGCAAAACCTCAATAATACAAGCTTCAGTTTGCAAGGATTAGGACTAATGATCAACCCAGTTTCACATAGCAAAATCGTGAATTACACAACAGTGATAGAACCAACAAGAATCAATTATGTAGAAAAGATCTTCCCTTATAATGCAGGCTATATAGGGTTCCATCAGACTGTAAGAGCTCCTATCGTGAATTTAGAAACGATAAACCGAGCATCAGATGCTTATAAATTCCCATTATTATTAGAAATTTCAGCGGATGTTATCACAAATACCAATAAAGCCGAAGATTATTGCCTGGCTACGATAAATAATTACACAAATAATTGGGAATGTGTCAGTAGACAATTATTGAATAATGATGAACTTACGACGAATAAATTCACATATCCTGTGCCGCAAGATGGTATTTATACTGTGGTCTTCTCTCCTGGTGAAAAGATTGAAGTTTCAAATGATGAAGAGTGTGGATGGTTCTGTCAGAATAAATGGACGATTTTATATGTGTTTATCGGCATTATCATTGCTGGACTTATTGGATCTTATGTGATTTGGAGAATTTCAAGATATGTGAATAAATATAAGGCTGCTAAGAAACAAATGGCCGATTTCAGAGAACAGATCAATGAGATGGAAAAGGCAAAAACTGATGTGTTGGGACAAACTTTAAAAGATAAAATCGAAGGTATTAGTTTTACAACAAACCCTGCTTTCAGAAAAGAATCTTCAGCCTGTAATTTTTCTATTTTTTTAGTTTTTTTCTTTATTTTGCATTTTTTTAGCGGCGAAAGAAAGAGAAAAGAAATTGTTGGATTCTATCAATGAGATTCATCAAAAAGATAAAGCTCTAGAAAAGTCGAATAAGGATTTAACAGAAAATAACCAAAGCTTGTTGGAGAAGATTGAACAATTGAAGTGTGAACTTGGAAAGAAAAAGGTTTATGGAGAATCGATGGATATCAAGCAAATTGAACGAGAAGAGTTTGAATAAAAAATTTTAAAAAAATTAAAAGAGGATAAAACTGCTAAAATCTTTAGTTTTTTAAATAATTAACAAGAAAATTACAAGCAAAATATAATGAAATTTCAATTTATTAAACAAACTTTTTAATTTTCTTTTTTTTTATTTAAAAATTTTCTTTCTTTTTTTAATTTAAAATGTTAGTCAAATACATTAATACTCCCCCAAGTATTTCCACAGCATCTATCTCTCCCTGAATTTATCAAAAACATCAGTTTCTGGTATTTTCATTGTGGTTTAAGTTTCTTTTACTTTTGAATTTTGTGAGCTGAAATTTTTTTTTAGGTATGTCTTTCGAGATTTTTTCCAATAAATAGATTTAAATTTCTTTTTGTGTTGGATTTTTTTTTCTTGAAGAAGTTTGATTTTTTGAGGATGG
>JFJP01045460.1_pt1 | contig 17835 bp, 17 predicted proteins | sample 431651 | NCBI WGS metagenome assembly JFJP01 (sample SAMN02602958, study PRJNA72255) | Microbial mat metagenome, whole genome shotgun sequencing project. | biome: fresh water; feature: sink hole; material: water; isolation source: purple microbial (photo- and chemosynthetic) mats found in...
AATACGCCACATCTGAATTAGAAAATCTTAATAAACAAATCGACTTGTGGAAAGAAAAATGGAAGTACCAAAAAGATTATGCCCAATTAGCACAAAACGATTTACAACTTATAATTAGTAGACAAGAAGTTGTTGAGGCTGAAATCAAAGCACTTCTAACCCGTAATGATGTAATTGCTAACCAACTTTCAAATAATAAAAAATTAACTGATATTGAAAAAGAAAAACTTGAAACTGAAAGACTTATTAATAAGGAAAAAATATCGGGATATAATTTTGATGAAGAAAAATATAAATTACAAAGAGAAGAAGCTAATCGTTATTTAGGGATATCTAAAACAATTGGTAATTTAAATGATAAGATAAAAGAAACTTCACATACAGTTGCTATTTTAAATGCTCAAGGTGATAAACAACGTAAAGTTTATGAATTACAATATCAATCTTTAGTTGATCAAATTACAATTTTAAATAAACTTAAAGAAACTAATGGTGGATTAACCGAAGAAGAAGAAGAAAAATTAAACATATTAAATGAACAAACTAAAGTTCTAAACGCTCAAGAAACTATTCGTCTTAGAGAAGAAAAATTAGAAAAACAACGAATTAAAGATACTAAGGAAGAATTAGAATATCAGAAACAAATTAATATTCAACTATCAGATCATTTAATTAAATACAATGAAGAGTTAAATCTTTTTGACGATAAGAAGACATTAAATGAACAATATAAAAATTCACTTGATGAACAAACTACATATATTACTAACCAATATGACTCTGTTAAAAAATTAGTAGAACAAAACGCACTAGGATTGAGCGTCCATGAAAAAAATAAGAAACTTCTTCAAGAGGAACTTAGATTTTATACTCTATTACAGGAAACCGAACAAAAGAAATTATTGGTAAGTAACCAAGAGTTAGAAACGTCAATTGATATAAATAAATCTAAAATTGATGAACTTGATTATGCTTATGATTTAGAAACATCTGAAATAGAACGTAACAAAGTATTAATTGAAAGAGCTAAATTAAAAACAGCTGACGCTAAGACTGAACAAGAAAAGTTAGATATTGTTACTGAAATTGCAGGGTACGAAACAACTATTAATAATCTTATGGTTGAACAGTCGAATAAACTTACAGAAAGTAATCAATTGAAGAACCAAAACATTCTTTTAACCGATAAAATCGTATCCAATAATAAGAAAATCGTAAAGAGTAGTGATGATGTAGTTCAAAAAGATAAAGAGATTACATCCGAGCTTGAAAAACAAGTAAAACTATATAAAAAACTTCAAGATTTTACTAGTAAATACGCTGACGAAATCGATGCTGTTACTGAAGCTATATCAAATACAGTAGAACTTACTGCTACCCTTTATGATGAACGAGCAAAAAGATTTAAACAGGAAGCTGATGAAGCTCAAGGAAGATTAGATGAACTTGCTAAATCACAAGAAGATGTTCAATCTAAATTGTTAGGATATGAAAATGAATTGAAGGACGCTAATGGGGAGCGATATGATGAATTGTTAAGTAGAATTAGTCAACAACAAGATGCTCAAGCAAGTCTTCAATCACAAATTGACGCTGATACTGAAAAACAAAAGAAAGCTGAACGTGAAAGACAACTTGCAGAACGAAAAGCGGCTCAATGGAGAAAGGCTCAAGCGATAATAGATGCTACCATTGCCGGAGCATTAGCGGTAATCAAAGCATTACCAAATATCTTCCTATCAATAGCGGTTGGTATCGCTGCGGCAGCGGGTGTAGCTACAATTGCGGTACAAAAAGTACCGGATGCTTCTACATTCAAATCTGGTGGATTTACTAGAAAGGGTTCAAGTGATAACCAAGTTGCGGGAACAGTACACGCTAATGAATATGTTGTACCAGCAAGAGTATTACGTTCAAAAGAAGGACAACAACATGTAGCGGCTCTTGAAACGATGAGAGGTGGGTTTAAAGCTGGTGGTTATACAACCCCTAGTTCAAATCCAAATATGTCAGGTGGAATTGATTATGATATGATGACTATGAGTTTCATTAATGCTATTAGTTATCTACCTAATCCACAAGTAAGTTTGGTAAATATTTCTAATGGAGTTCGTGAAGTTGAGCTTACAAAGAATAATTCTGGATTAAGTCGTTGAAATAAATGAAAATAATGTGTTATATTAATAGAAAATTTTCTTATGGAAATAAATAATTTACCTGTTTTTGAATTCCTTATTGACGATAGTGAACAATCGGGAGTTAAAACTATATCATTGGTTCAGGATCCAGCAATTGAATCTCATTTCATTGCGTTTGATAATAATGAACCGAAACTTAAATATGTTAAGTTTAAAGAGTACGAACAAGTTGTATTCGGAATAGCGTTACAACCTGATTTTCCTATTTATCGTAATGATAATGAAATAGGACAATACTACGGAGTGTTCACTAAAGAAACTATCAAGAAAATTGTACATAAATTCCATCGTGAACAACAAACATCAAATGTAAATTTAGATCATAACGATAAAAAGTATATTGATGCGTTTATGTTCTCTGATTATATTGTTGATTCGGAACTTCAAATTGAAGACCTTAAAAATAAAGGTATTCCGGATGCTAAGATAGGTTCATGGATAGTAGCTTATAAAATTAACGATCCATCAGTATTCCAAAAGGTAATATCAGGTGAATTTTTAGGATTTAGTGTTGAATCGTTTTTAGATAGAGCACTATTTTCAAACACAATAAATAAATTTAAAAATAAAAAAGAAATGAAGAAACATAACAAAACATTGTTAGAAAAGATTATTAGTCTTTTTGTAAGTGAAAACTTTGAAAGAGTATTAGTACCAGAACTTGGATTCGAAATTGAATGGACGGAAGTTGGTCAACCAGTCAATCAAGTAATTGTTGACGCAGAAGGTAACGAGACTTTAACGCCAGTTGGTAAAGGAGAATTCACTACTGATTTAGGTATTGTAGTTACAGATGACGCATCCAACTTAGTTGAGATTCGTGAATTACCTGTTGAAGAAGTTCCAATTGAAGAAGTTCCAATTGAAGAACCTCTTGAAACAGAATTACCTATTGAAGAACCATTAGCTGAAGGTGACCCAATGGTAGAACCTGACGCTCCGGTAGACCCAAACGAAATTCCATCAACAGATGGAGAACCAGCACCAGTACCATCTTTAGACGTGACAATTTCAGAAATCGTTGGAAACAAGGATGGTGAGTATTGGATTTTGGTAAAGGTTGTGGATGGTTTAATTACTGAAGCAGAAGTAAGCTCTGAAGTTTCTCTATTGAACTCACAAGTGACTGAATTAAAAAATGAAAATTCAATCCTGTTAGCTAAAATGGAAGAACCGATTACGGAACCAATTTTAAGTTCTGTTGTTGAAGAAAAAGATTATAACAAAATGTCAGCATACGAAAAAAGTATGTACAGACGTGGTTTGAACTCTTAATAAAAAAAAATAAACAATTATGTTATATCTACATAAGAATAATAAATAAAAAACTAAAATTAATATGAAAAAATTAAATTTTGCAACCACTTTGACTGAAACTCAGTCTTATATTGGTGAAAACGCTCTTCCTTACGTAACAGCAGCTTTCTTAAAAAATCGTACAGCTGACTCTGGTGTAAAAATCGTAGAAGATATTATCAAATCAGCTTTCGTTGCTAAGATTTCTGGAAGTAACTTGGTACAAGTTGGAACTCATTGTGATTTCGCTCCTGCTGGAACAATCGTAGCTGGTGAAGTTGAATTGACACCAAAAGAAATGTTCATCGACATTGAATTGTGTTACGACGCAATCGAAGCTCTTTGGAATGGTCTTGACTCGGCTAACTTGAATTCACAAGGTTTACAACCTGACATCAACCAAGCTCTACAAGCTGTATTGATTGACGCTATGAACCAAGCTTTCGAAACCGCTGTTTGGCAAGGTGTTTCTGACGGAACAGGTTCAACTATCACAACTTTGTTTGATGGTATCGATGAACAAATCTCAACTAATGTAGTAACCGGAGCAACTGGTATTACTAAAGCAAACGTTATTTCAATCGTAGATGAATTGATTGCTGAACTTCCTAGTGTTGTTTTGGAAGATGTGTCTAACTTGAAAATCTACATGAATCCTAAAACTCTGTTGTATTACAAACAAGCTTTAATGGGTCTAGGTATTAATACACCGGCTGAAGCACAAGCAGCTACTTATGATGGAATTCCTATCTATACAGTAACTAAAATTGCTGATGACCATATCTACGCAATCCAACCACAAAACATTGCAATCGGTTTGTCAGCTATGGATAACTTTGCACAACTTATGATCAAAGATATGAGAGAATCAACTTTGGACAATAAATTTAGAATGAAACTTCAAGGTAAAGCCGATGTTAAATTGGTTTACGAAGCTGAAGCAGCTAAATGGTATAAAGTGTAATAAAAAATAATCTGGGGTGTTAAAACCCCAGATATAAACATTAAAATAAAAACTATAATAATATGAGTTGTGAATTAATTAACGGAATTGTTGGCGTATGTGATTATTCTTCAAGTGGAGTTGAAAGACTTTGGTTGGCTAATAAATTGGATATCGATGCAGTCGTATATAACACCGGAAATACCATCACGGGAGTGACTATGGTAACAGGGACTACATTTTTCGAATATGTTCCTGCGTTGGATTCTTGTACTTTTAATGACGATTTAGTTGTTAATGGTTCTCGTAGAAATTTCCTTCAATCAATTAACTTTGGAGTAGGTTCTTTAACAGAAGATGTATTGGTAACACTTGAAACTTTGGGTCTTGCTAACGTTGTTGCTTTCGTGAAAACATCAGAAGGTGACTATCGTGCATTAGGATTTAAAGGTTCTGGTCTCCGTGCAACTGTAATGACTGAAGCATCTGGAACTAATGCTGGTAATGATGGAGCTATCGCTGTAACATTGTCAGGTTCAAATAAAGGTAAAGCTTCTTATGTAGCTGAAAGTGTAATAACTACATTGGCTCTGTAATAATACTATATTTTTGAAATCTTTGGGGATGCCACATGGCATCCCTTTTTTTTTGAGTATTGGGTTATATTGTTATAAAACATTAATATATGACTACTATAAATACTCCAGCATACGCCTTATCTGAAATTACTAAAGTATATTTAACTGATTGGTCAAGTTCTGTGGTTTATAACTACTCCGGAAACACAAGAATAAGTGAGTATACTAATTTACCGGGTGGTTGGTATGAAATTGTATTAAACACGGCTACGTGTGACTATACCCAAACACTAACAAAAGGTTCGAATGGATTAACCTATACAGAAATCATAACGATTACATTACCTCACGAAGATAACGCTAAATGGAGGGAATTAACAAGTGTACTTCAAAATAGATATATTGTAGTATTCGGTGATGCTAATGGTAATTGGTGGACTATTGGTTATAGAAATGGAGTTAAGGTAGATAGTTATGAACTATCAAATAATGAATATATAATTTCCCTTACTTCACAATTCTCGAACAATCTTTTAACTTCGATTGATTATAATTATGTTTTATCAAATATTGTATAATGTCATTAGAAATATTATCAAATTGTTCATTTGACCTAACAAAATTAAAAAGAATGTTTTTAGGGTCATCAATTGTTGGTGGTAACATCATATCATATCCCTTAACTTATATTATAAAAAAAGATACTGAAAATAGTATTATTTATTTGAATGATTGGGTTGGTGATATTGTTACAATAGGTAGTCAAGAAATCGTATTATATGAAATTAATAATTGGGGGAATAATTTAACATTCACCGAAGATTTGGTTAAAGATAATACAGGTATCAATTATATTAAAAACTTATCATTTGAATTATCAAACATTGATTACGAAACATTAACCCAAATACGGACTTTAACCCTTAAAAACAACGACTCCTATCTTAATCCTCCTACGATTGCTCTATTAATCGATGAGAATGACCAGAATCTAATTGTTGGTTATGACAATCCATTATATATGATTACCAATGAAATTATAGTTGGTGGAGGTGATGATTTAATAAATGTTACATTCAATAGTATTAGTAAATCAAGGTCAAGAGCGTTTGACTTTTTAAGTCCTATTTGTGTAATAGACGGACACGTAAAACAATTTATATTACCGACACCGACTCCGACCCCTATGACTCCTACCCCGACTCAAACTCCGACTCAAACTCCGACTACTACCCCTACTCTGACTCCTACCATGACATCGACTCCGACACCGACTCCGACTCCGACTACATCACCTCAACCAGCTTATTTACAAGTAACTGAATTCTTAATTGATTCTAGTTATCCTGGCGTAACAACACTTGTTAAACTTAGTGTGAACGGAACACAATATTTATATGATTCAGGAGTTGATTATTGGAGTTCTACATCAGGGTTAAGTGATATTTCAGGACTAATAGGAAATACATCAGTTACATTTGAAAGAAAAATACAAGCAACATCTATATTAAATACTGATTATTATAGAATTTATGTTAGACGTAATGGAACTCAAATTTGGACAACAACAGTATCAGGAATTAGGTGGATACACATATGAAATTGAATGGAGGGATGTACTTAGATAATTAATTAAAAAACTATGTGGATAACTATAAATTTAACATTACATAACGATTGGAATCTATATGATATATATAGTGATTTAGATAATTATAATACTCCAATCCAAACTAATTTGACATATAATCAATTGAGTAATAATTATTTGATGAGTGTTGATGATGCAACAAATTTTATTAAAGTACAATCAAAAGGTACTTGTGATAACTATAAGATTTTTCCTGTTGAAATGTATTCACCAGATCCTATCTTATGTAATATTACAGGTTCAATTGATGAACTCGTTCCTCCGACTCCGACCCCTACTATGACTCCTACTCTTACACCATCTTATACTCCAACCAATACACCTACAATGAGTAATACCCCAACTCTTACCCCGACTCTTACCCTAACTCAAACTCCGACTACTACCCCTACTCTGACTCCTACAATGAGTATGACACCAACAAATACGCCAACAATGACTAGTACGCCAACAATGACTAGTACGCCAACAATGACTAGTACACCGACACCGACACCTTCTTATTTACCGCCAATAACATTAATTCACGAATATGTTGCAACTTCTGTTACGTCATATAGTAAAAACGCATATATAAGTTCAACAGATAGTGTAGGTAGTTATTCTCCATCATTTTCTACATCATATAGTGGAAGTACTCAAAATAGTAGTAGTAGTTATTATGGAGCAAGTAAGGTATTTACAATATCAATTAAACATTGCTCCGGTACAGTAAATAGGTTAATAAAAAATAGAACTTTATATGTTTATAAAAATAATACTCTAATTGATACTGGTAATAAAGGAGCTTTAATAGTATATTCTTGTAGTAATGCTGGGTATATAACATATACTTTACCTTCTATATCGGTAGATTATGGTGATACAATAAAAATAACAGTTCGAGATCAATGGGATTAAAATATGTTAATACAATTAAATTTAACCATACAAGATACTAATAGTGTTTATACATTATATAGTGATTTAGATAACTATTCATATCCGATTAGTGAAAGTCTTACTTATGCTCAAATAACTAATAATTATTCGTTGGTAGTTAACGATAATACATCAATTATTAAAATTACATCATATGGGGAATGTATTAACTATTTTTATTTCAGTATTAATAAATTAATTCAACCGACCCCGACTTTGACTCCTACTTTGACTCCGACTCCTACTCCGACTCCAGCAATACCTCAATCAAGATATCAAGTGAATTGTAATTCATATTGTTATAACATTTATACTGGTATGACATTTATTACTCCAATTAATAACGGAAATCAAATGGTATTTGGAGGAACTAGTTGTAGTACATACGGACATCCAGTATTTGATATTATTAATACAGATGGTAGTTTAGTTGATAATTCGTTTACATTTGACCCAGCAATATATTTAGGTGGTGGTCAAATAGATTGGGGAACAGGTACAGTTAGTGACGCAATTGAACTACCAACAGGTAAATTACTTGTATGTGGTAATTTTGAGAAGTTTTCACGTTCACCCGATTTTGGTGATAATAATGGATATACTAGTCCTAATTTAATGAGATTTAATGATGATTATTCAGTTGATACAACATATCTTGCATCAAATATTCCACCGCTTAGAAAATTAAAAATAAGACCAGATGGAAATATAGCTGCTATGACTACGGGTAATTCAGTACTTACTATTAATTTAAGTGGAACTTCCATAGGAGGAATAACAACTCCCGATCAATTATATGACTTTGATATACAAAGTAATGGTAAAATAGTTGTTGCAACAAGAAAAGGAGTGTTTAGATATAATACTAATGGTACGTTAGATATAACATTTACAAATATTTTTTATTCCGCTAGTAAAGTTATTGTTCAACCAGATGATAAAATATTATCTCATGGTGATAATACACTTGAGCCGTTTGATCCATCGGTTACATTAAGATTAAATTCAAATGGAGGAATAGATTCAACATATCTTTCAACTGTTGCTGGATCGTTAATTAAATTATTACTTGACGGAAAAGTTGTATGTACTTCTGGTACTTCTATTATTATTTTTAATAGTGATGGTACATTGTATAAAAACTACTTTAGTATATTTACTATACCATCAAATTATTCTTTATTAGATGTTGATTTAGATATAAATAATGATATGTATATTGTTGGTAGATTTCCATCAGTAAATGGTATTAGTCCACCGGCGTTTATTATAAAATTAGTGAACGATACTTTTTTACATTGTTAATAATGAAAAATAAAATAATGGGTTATATTAATAAAACATAACTATGGGATACCAAAATTTAGACTTAGATCAATCAGCAAAATATAATATGATTGTTGCAAAAGACAGAACTTTGAATACGATTATTACGGCTGAATATAATGATCCAGTATCGGGAGTTACACCATTTGATTTTGCTACATATACTGGTGCAACATTACAGGTTAAAAGTAAACCCGAATCTTCAACAATTATATTAGAATTCAACATGGATGATAGTTCAATTGAATTATTTCAGGATGGTAAATTTAAACTTTTCAAGGAAGCGATTGATATGAATGTTCGTGCTGGTGATTATTACTATGATATGTATTTATCATCTGAAATATATCCAAAGAGAGCGTTCTTGAGTGGAAGTTTCAAAATAACACAAAATATATCTGATTAATTATGGCTGAAATTACGTTAAATTCAGAATTCAATAATATAATTCTATCAACTGAAGATAATAAGGTAGTCGTAAAGACTGATTTACAACCAGCTACTGTTGTTTTAGTACCTGGTCCAGCTGGTTCATCCGGAACATCTGGTACTTCAGGTTCATCAGGAACAAGTGGACAGGATGGTACTTCAGGAACGTCTGGTTCTAATGGTAGTTCTGGTACATCAGGAACATCTGGAGCGGATGGATTGGTTGGTAGTAACGGAACTTCAGGGACAAGCGGAAGCTCAGGTTCAAGTGGTAGTTCTGGTACTAGCGGTGCGGATGGATTAGTTGGTAGTAATGGTACTTCTGGAACTAGTGGAATATCTGGTGCAGATGGTACATCAGGTACTAGCGGTAGTTCAGGAATTGATGGTTCAAGCGGTACATCTGGAACTTCAGGTTCAAATGGTAGTTCAGGAACATCAGGTTCATCAGGTACTAGCGGAACAGGGTTTAATACTATTTCAAACCCTCTTGATAATCGTATAATCACAAGTGATGGTACAGCTAACGCAGGAAACGCTGAAGCAAACCTTACATTTGATGGTTCAAATTTAAGAGTAACAGGTGACACTTTTTCAGATAGTTATTTTTCAAATGATTTAAATAGAAGTGATGTTGAACACGGAACAGATTTAAGGTTGGCTTCGGGTGTTCCATTTGATGAAAGAAAGAAATTCAAGATTACTATCACAAATACTGGAACTACTATTGACGCTAAATTAGAATTAAATTCACCATATACAAGTTTTTCATATTATATTAATGATAAGAAATTCACAGTTGATTCAGGAACTATTGGTTCATATGTTAAACAATTAACTGGAGCAACCGAAGGAGTATATTTCTTTTATATTAGTGAGGTAACTACCAATGTTGCGTCACCAGTTATTATATTAAGTAAAACACCTTGGAGTATTATTTCTCCTGATGTATTATTATGGGTCTTACATTTCAACGCAACATCAAATACAATTGATTGGGTTGCTGAAGAAAGACATACCGCTGGTAGGGATATCTTCAACCACGCCCGTAACCACGCACAAGGAGCTGTTTACCGTGAAGGTTTATTGTCTCGTTCATACAATGGATTAACACCTCTTAGTGGTAATACAAATAATAATTTTGGTAGAGCTTTAGTAACAATATCAAATGGTAGTTTCTTTGATGAGGATATTTTAAATAGTATTAGTCATTCAGACGCATCAATTGCTTCAACAAACGAAAATCCTTTTACCGATTGGGCGTTGAATGTTGAACAATTCTTAGGATTTAATGATACAAATAGTTCAACGACAGCGGGAACATTAACATTTGCAACTCCTCGTACATTGGTAACAGGACAAGCAATTTCAGTTTTCCAAGGAAACACAACAACCAATAGAGGCACATTTACTATTACATCTGGTGGAACATCCAACTCATTTGTGGTAACAACTATAACGGGTTCAAATGCGTTTGCCAACGGAGATATCGTGGAAGTCGGAGCAAGAATTCCAATACATTATATTAGTGCGGTATCAGGCTCAACATATACTTGGAGAAAAGTGGCAACATCAGATTTCCTTGGTATTAATACAGGTGGAAATGCGTTTACAACAGCAACATTATTAACAGGTACGGCTCAATATAATTTAAAGACTGGTGGATTTAGTCCTATTACAAGTACGAGGTATTATCCTGTATATTTGATGGCGACAAATAAGACATCAGAACCAATTATCGCGGTATTAGGACAAGGACAATCAACCAATGCTACATTAGCAACGGCATTAAGTGAAGCTCCATTCCAATACGCCAATTTAGTTGGGTTACCAGGATTGGATATTCAAGAGGTTGTACCTTTCTATCGTTTAACATATCAATTCTCAACAGCACCTGGTTTTAATCAAAGTAGGATTCGTCTTGTTGATGCAACATTCATTAATGTAAGAGTATCGACTGTTTCAGGTACATTTATAAGTGGTGGTGGTACAGGGACAAGTGACCATACTGCTTTAACTAATTTAACATGGAACGATTCAGGACATATTGGAACACCATCAACTATTGCTGGTTTTGACGGAGCTGGGGTTGCAACAGGATATACAATTCCAGTTGGAAGTTCTGGTACTTCCGGAACATCTGGAGAATCAGGAACATCTGGAACTAGTGGAGATTCGGGTTCATCAGGAACTAGTGGTTCAAGTGGAACATCCGGAGCGGATGGATTGGTTGGTAGTAACGGGACATCTGGAACTAGCGGTCAAAATGGTACATCTGGTACAAGCGGTACTTCAGGAGATTCAGGAACAAGTGGTAGTTCTGGAACTAGCGGAAGCTCAGGAGATTCTGGTTCATCAGGAACAAGTGGAAGTTCAGGAACATCTGGTGCGGATGGTTTAACTGGTACATCAGGAACTAGTGGTCAAAATGGTACGAGCGGTACTTCAGGAGATTCAGGTACATCTGGTACATCTGGAATATCTGGTACGGATGGTAGTTCAGGAACATCTGGTTCAAGTGGAACATCAGGAACGTCTGGTACAAGCGGTAGTTCTGGTTCGAGCGGAACATCCGGAGCGGATGGTTTGGTTGGTTCAAATGGAACCTCGGGTACAAGCGGTGAAAATGGTTCTTCGGGGTCAAGTGGAACGTCTGGAATAGATGGTTATAGTGGAACAACCTATACAGGATTTTATTATTCTGGTGGTACATTATATGCTGATGATTTGATTGTAAATGGTGAACATATTGTATCGGGAACTAGCGGTACTTCAGGAACGTCTGGTTCAAGTGGTACATCAGGTATCGATGGTAGTTCAGGAACTAGTGGAATTGATGGTAGTTCAGGAACTAGTGGAATTGATGGTAGTTCTGGAACCTCAGGTTCATCAGGAGCGTCAGGTGTATCAGGATATCGTAGGGTAACAACAATTGCTTCAAGTGCTACACCAGGTATTAATACTGATACTTATGATATGTTAATTATAACTGGTCAAACGGAAGCAATAACATCGTTTACCTCAGCTTTAAGTGGAACACCTGTTAACGGTCAAACACTTTGGATTGCAATAACAGGAACAGGGGCGATAGCCATAAATTTTGGAACATCATTTGAAGCATCGACAGTTGCTCTTCCAACTACAACAGTATCAACCAATAGGTTAGATGTTGGATTTATTTGGAATGGTAAATGGCGTTGTATAGCAACATCATAAAAATATGGCAGATTTAGGAGCATCGCCGTTTACAATAACGGCAACAGGTTCATATAGTATTCCAGCAAACGTAACTTCTTCAGGTGGAGGTGGAGGTGGTGGAGCATACGCAAAAAGATTATCAATTCCAGTAACTCCTGGAAATACATATACGTTTACAGTTGGAACTGCCCAAAACGCGACAACATTTACAGGTGATAGTTCAGTTACGGTTACCGCAGCTGGAGGTTCTACAGCCACAACTAGAACTGGTGGTAATGGTGGTTCAGTTGCATCATCTGTTGGTGATTCAGGATTAGTATTTGCTGGTGGTAATGGAGGAACCGCAGATAATGTTGCTAATAGAGGTGGTGCTGGAGGTGGTGAAGGTGGATGTAGTACTACAACAGGTAATAACGGAGCAAATTCTGCTGGTTCTTTAGGAGGAGCTGGTGGTACTGGTTGTGATGGTGGTAATGGTGGAAAAGGTGGAAATAATAACTTAGGTGGTGCTGCCGGTACTATCCCTGGAGGTGGTGGAGGTGGTGCAGGAGGTAATAATAATACAGGAGGTGCTGGTGCTCGTGGTGAAATGATAGTCTCATATACTGTAACTTTATCAAATAATTCATCAAACTTTTTTATGTTAATTTAATATGGCAACAAAAGATTATATATATTTTAACCAAACAGACAAAATGATATTCAACCAAGTCGATGAGGTTATGTTAAAACCAGTTGAACTGACATATGACATCGAAGTATTAGTCGTTGGTGGTGGAGGTGGGGGTGGTACATCAAGTGCAACATTAGGAGCCGGTGGTGGTGGAGGTGCTGGTGGTGTTATGTTAACTACATATACAATCACACCTACAAGTGGATATTCAATAACCATTGGTACAGGTGGAGGTTCGGCAACAAACGGAAATAATACTATATTTGATACATTAACCGCATTAGGTGGTGGTAAAGGAGCAAGTTATAACCTATCCGCAGGTAACGGAGGTTCAGGTGGTGGTGGAGCAAAATATACTTCATACACAGGACCAGGTTCGGGTAGTCAAGGTTATGATGGTGGTTCATCAATTAATCACGGAGCCGGTGGTGGTGGAGGTGGTCAACTTGGATTTGCTGGAGGTGGAACTGCTGGCGGTGGTGGTTCTGGAACTACTTTTAATGGTGTAGTTTATGCCGGTGGTGGTGCTGGTGGAACATATTCAAGTGCAACCTTTAGAGCATTAGGTGGTAATGGTGGTGGTGGTAACGGAGCTTATTCTGTAAATAGTGGTGCTAATGGTACAGCTAATACTGGCGGTGGTGGAGGTGGTTCTTCTACTAATAGTAATTTTACTGGTGGTTCAGGAGGTTCTGGTATTGTAATATTACGTTATCTTGGAGCACAAAGAGGAACTGGAGGTACAGTATCAACTTATGGTAGTTACACCGTACATACATTTACTGGAAACGGAACATATACTGGATAATAAATAAACAATGTAATATTATTTTAACCCAGTATAATAAATACAAATAAATTGTTATATAAACATACAGATTAATAAAATCTGACATGAAAAATAAAATTAATAAATATAAAAAACAAATTATGACAGTTGCCGATATAATTTTACAGACAGCTTTACTTTTTGGTACTAGTTTAGTTACATTCATTTTTACCAAAAGAAAATATAACGCCGAATCCAAATCGGTTGAACTAGGTAATATTGAGTCTTCTCTTAAAGTTTATGTTAATATCATTACCGATTTAGAAACTAGGGTTGAAAAACTCCAAGATAAAATAGGACAACTTGAAATTTTCATCGATAAATTAAAAGATGAAAATAAAGGATTAAAAGAAAAACTAACAAGGGTATGTAAATATCCGGAAAACCCTAAATGTGATTAATAACACTCAATATTCAAATTTGAGTTATATTTAAAAATAGTTATATGTCTAATACAAAAATTACATTTAAAACCATCAACATCCAAAAGGATAACTTCTTACAAGTTATTAATCCTGACCAACAAATCGTTGAGTCTGATGGTATATTAACCTATAATACAGGTATATATGGTTCAAAGATAGATAATGCATTTCCTGACTTCCTTATTGATCTGTTTTTAAACAGTTCAGGATGTCACCAAAACCTAGTTAATCTTAAATCAAATCTTATTTTAGGTAATAATCTTCAAGCGGAAGATGATAGTAAATCATCAATTATTGATCCGTTTATTGCTAAAAGAAATAAGAGTGGAGATAACCTTAAAATGGTATATGGTAAACTTTCTAAAGATATGGCTCTATTCAATGGATCAGTTTTACAAGTAGTTTGGAATCGCAACGGAAAAGTAGCCGAATGTTATCATGTTCCAACCCAAGATTTCCGTTTGGGTAAACCTAATAAATATGGACAAATTGAATATGGTTACATATCTAAAACTTGGGGTGTTATTTCTAATTCAAGACAACAAAGGAGAAAGGATTCAGTAAAAATACGAATGTTCGATCCTTCTGTATGGGAACAACATCCGGTTCAATTAATGTACCTGAAGGATTATAGTTACGGATACTATGCCACGCCGGCGTACAATGCTGGTATTAATTGGATGTTAATTTCTCGTGAAATATCAGACTTCCATAAAAACAATATCAAGACCAATTTCTTTCTTTCCGGGATGTTAACACAAAAGAAAGGTGGAATGTCCGATGAACAAATCGAAGAAAACGCTAATGAAATTGAAGGTTTCTATTCAGGTAATAAAGGACGTAAAGTTCTATTATCTTATGTGGATGATTTAACCAATGATAAACCTGTATTCGAAAAGTTTTCAGGGGATGACCAAGATAAATTATTTGATATTTTATCACAACAAGCGTTTCAAGAAATTGTAACATCACATAACGCATATTCAATCCTTGCTGGAGTTGATAGTAAAGGAAGTGATCTAGGTGGAGATTCAAATAAATTAAATACATCTATACAAGCGTTTGAAGGTCTAGTAACATCAGGTATGAAACAAATATTACTTGATGGTTTAAATCGTATTACTGAAATTAATGGTCTTCCAGCTTTAACTGTTGTGACAGAACCATTAAAAATCACACAACCAATTCAACAAGCTGAAGATACAACTCGTTCTGAACGTAGAAGTATGTTATTCGGTTTACCTGAATTACCAGAAGATATAAACAGTAATGTTCCTAACGGAGCATCTAATCCTAATACTATACCAGGTCAATAATTATGGAAAGTACAATTGTAACAGTAAATGATTTAAAACTATATTCAAATATTTCAGAAAATATTGATGTAGAAATGTTAAACCCACATTTGTTGATAGCTCAACAACTATATTTACAACCCGTTTTAGGTGATGCTCTTTATTCGGACTTAATTAATCGTTTTAATAATAATACGTTGACGGGTGATACACAAACTTTATATGAAGAATATATTGTTCAAAGTTTAGCTTATAGTGCTTGGTTCTCAGCAAGTCCATTCTTGTCTTATAAAACAAATAGAAATGGTATTAATACTCAATCAACTGATAACACTACGCCTCTTACCCCTGAAGAATTATCTTTATATAGTTCAAGGGTGGAAAATTTTAAAGATTTTTATCTTAACCGACTTGAAAAATATTTGATATTGAATAATGATAAATTTCCTCTATTTAGAAAAAATGATGTGGATGTTACATCAAGTGGAGGAAGTTTATATCTTGGGTTTAAGAAAAAGTATAGAACGGATTATCCGGATTATTTCTAATAACGAAAAAGGGTCGATTTAAGACCCTTTTCTATTTAAACCATACCAACTATCAACTCCAAGGAGATGTACTCTGCGCTACTCGTGCGCAAACACTAATTAAGGGTAATTACTCACCATTAAGAAGTAGTAATTTTTCGTATTGAGTATCGGCATCTTTAAGTGATCTAAAATACCACGCAATTTTACCGAAATCTTCTGAATTAGGATAAAGTTCTTTTTCTTCTCTGTGAATTATTCTTCCAGCTATAAATGAATCGGACTCTTTTTGTTTTTTGATAGTAATAACTTCCCAACTTTGGTAACCATTTGACCTTTCATAAATAGCAAAATTTTCACTTCTTTTTAATTGTTTAAAACTCCAACCTTTAACATCACCACCACCTTCAAATTCAATTTCTAATTTTTTCATAGTATATTTGTTATATTAATATTAGATAAAGATAATAATAAAATTTTAATCCACCAAACAAATGAAAGAAAAACTTAAAAAAATATTACCAAATGTATCTGATGATGAATTAAATAAGATATTAGAAGTATTTGATAATTCAATAAAACTTAGTCATTTTTTAAGCCAAACCCATCATGAGTCTCAGGGGTTCAAACGATTTGAAGAAAATTTAAATTATTCGGCTAAAGGACTACTAACAACATTCCCAAATAAATTTACCGCTACACTAGCAAAACAATATGAATACCAACCTGAGAAAATTGGTAATCGTATTTATGCTGATAGAATGGGTAATGGAAGTGAAACAACAGGTGATGGTTACAAATATCGTGGACGCTCCGTAATACAGTTAACCGGAAAGAACAATTATAAATTATTTGGTAGTTCAATAGGTATCGATTTAATATCAAATCCTGACTTGGTATCAACCAAATATAAATTTAGTGCTGCGGTGTGGTTCTTTGTTTCAAACAACATTGTTAAGTTTTGTGATGACCCAAGGAATATAGAAAAGGTAACTCGAATGATTAATGGAGGGTTAATCGGTCTTGATGATAGAACTAAGTTATTTAACTATTATTATTCCTTACTTCAATAGACGAGATTTAACGAGTTATTTTATTTGGATGGTAGTTTGTATGTCTCGAAGGGAGATCGTTCGAATATGACGCTTGTATGATGTCTATTCGAACGATATATTACTATCTGATGTTAGGATATTAATCTTATCTCTATTTTCACTATCTTGAACATTCTTTTTCATCATGGATAACAGAGCACATATTTCATATTCCTCAGCGTTCTCATAAAATTTTAAGTTAATATCGATTAACTCATAATAAAATAAAGTAACCGATATATTTTTACTTATCCTACGATATATGTTTTTTAACATATCAGTTGAATATATGATTGACAATGTTTCTTTTCGTTCTATATCTAACTCAAAAAAATCATTAGGGATTTTGAATTGATATATACTTTTGTTCTTATAAAAGATTTCAATGTCCATTTAATTAAATATGTTTCCACGTCTTCCTTGTTATGATAAAATGTATATTCGGTTCACTA
>JFJP01038373.1_pt1 | contig 17833 bp, 9 predicted proteins | sample 431651 | NCBI WGS metagenome assembly JFJP01 (sample SAMN02602958, study PRJNA72255) | Microbial mat metagenome, whole genome shotgun sequencing project. | biome: fresh water; feature: sink hole; material: water; isolation source: purple microbial (photo- and chemosynthetic) mats found in...
AGAGCCGAAAAAGGAGTTACAATTATATCAGGCAGCTTCAATGAAAATACAAAAAACATAAATCCGGTAACTGTTGCTATTGTGTTGATATTTATGACCTTCTGAACACTTTTCTTCCACGAAACACCATTGCCGTACGTGAGAACAACAACACCGACTGTCCACATTATAATGTTGGCTATCAACTGAAACATACTCGCATAAAGCAGTCCTTCAGATCCATAAAGTGCGAATATCAAAGGAAAACCAAGGAAGATAATATTGCCAAACATCGAATGTGCTTTGAAAACAGCAGCTTCCCGACCAGTAATCCTGAATAATCTTGTTGTGATCCACCCTGCAAGAAGCATAAACAGGATAACTGTTCCGCTTATTGCCAGTACCAAAAGACTGTTTGCCAGTAGTTTCGGAGTTGCATCAAGCTTAAGGAAGTTTGTAAAAAGCATAAGTGGAAGCGAGATATTAAAGATCACTTTTGAAAGCATATCCTTCGACTCCGGTGTAATTACTTTGAACCTTGCAGCTATTGCCCCGATAAGAACAACTATTGCCAGGATTATTATCTGAGAAATTATGATTGTTGTCTCCAAAATTATTAAGTGTAATAAGAACATTTATTAACTGCCTTCAAAGATAACACCTTTAGTATTACTCATAAAAGAAAAACAGTCTATAATACGCTGAACTAAAATCCCCTTTTTTTGTTTGATTTTTGTAAAACTTTCATACCTGATGAGCCTGATCCGATACTTATCAAAATCCACACTTTTTTTATTGTTTATACTCACTGTTATTTCATGCAGAAAAGAACAGCTACTTTTTCAGGAGATCAAATCGTCACATTCAGGCATTCATTTTATAAATACTATAATAGAGAACGATTCAATAAACCAGCTCGATAACGGGAATGTGTTTAACGGCGGCGGTGTGGGAATTGGTGACTTCAACAACGATGGACTCTCCGACATTTTCTTTACAGGTAACCTGGTGTCTTGTAAACTGTATATAAATAAAGGTGACTTTTCCTTTAATGATGTAACTGAAATTGCGGGAGTTACAGGTGAAGGGAAATGGTGCAGGGGTGTTGCAGTGGTTGACATCAACAATGACGGGCTTCAGGATATTTATGTTTCTTCCACAATTTGGAGCGATAAGGAAAAAAGAAAAAATATACTTTATGTGAATCAGGGGACCGACAGCAGGAATGTTCCGCATTTTAAAGATCTGGCAGCAGAATACGGACTTGATGACGACTCTCACACAACACAGGCTGCCTTCTTTGATTATGACAACGACGGTGATCTTGATGTTTATCTTACAGTTAATGAAATAAATGACCGCAATTCACCATTTGTCTTTCGTCCGGTAAGAAAGGACGGATCAAATTCAAGCACCGGCAGATTATATCGTAACGACTATGATGCCGGATTGAAACATCCGGTTTTTTCAGATGTATCAAGACAGGCAGGAATACAAACAGAAGGATATGGTAATCAGGCAAGTATAACTGACATCAATCACGACGGATGGAAAGATATCTATGTTTCGAACGACTACCTGATGAATGATCTTCTCTGGATCAATAACAGGAACGGCACATTCTCTGAGCGTATAACATCAGCCTTCAGGCACACTTCAAACAGCGCAATGGGGAATGATGCAGGAGATATAAATAATGATGGTCTGATTGATTTTATTACACTAGACATGAATCCGGAAGACAACTACCGGAAGAAAATGATGCTCCCTCCTGCCAGTTATCAGTTCTTTCAGAATTCCGACAGGTATGGCTATGGTTATCAGTATACCAGGAACACCCTGCAGCTTAATCAGGGAACTACAGGGCAAACAGACACGGCAGGAATACCTGTTTTCAGCGAGATAGCTTATTTCGCCGGCGTTGAAGCTACCGACTGGAGCTGGACGCCTCTTCTCTTTGACTCTGATAATGACGGCTATAATGATCTTTTTATTGCCAACGGGTTTCCGAGAGATATAACAGACCGTGATTTTGGAATGTTCAGAAGCAATGCGTGGCTGACCACACCTAAGGCAGAAATCCTGAAACAGGTGCCTGAAGTAAAAATACACAACTACATCTTCAGAAATAATTCAGATTTGACTTTCACTGACATGTCAGAATCATGGGGATTATCGGCGCCTACTTTCTCAAATGGTGCAGCTTATGCAGATTTTGATAACGACGGTGATCTTGACCTTGTAATTAACAATATTAATGATGAGGCTTCCTTATACAGGAATAATTCTGTTCAGATCAATCCGCAAAAAAACAATTATCTGGAAATAAAACTTACAGGGGATTCGCTGAACCGGAATGGACTTGGAGCTTTCATTTACCTTTATTATGGAAAAGGAAAAATGCAGGTCCGGGAAATCAATCCATACAGGGGCTACATTTCAACCTCAACAATTATACCTCACTTCGGACTGGGAGAGATGACGGCTGTTGATTCATTAATTGTAAAATGGCAGAACGGCAAAATCCAAAAAACAACCAATATTACTGTAAATCAGATTATTGAAGTCAATATTGAAAATGCTGACCTTTATGATTTTAATCCAACTCCGGCGAAGTCAGTAAGAATTTTGTTCAGGGATGTCACCGGATCTGTAAAGATAAGTTATACTGATAAGGAAGAAGACTTTGTTGATTTCAATATCCAGAAATTACTTCCGCACAAGTTATCTGAATACGGACCATCTCTTGCATCAGGAGATATAGACGGGAATGGACTGGATGATATAATTACCGGAGGATCAGCACATAATAGTGCCATGTTGTTCCTACAGCAAAGCGATGCAACATTTACACAAAGGCCACTTCTCAACGAACAGACTCTTTCTTCAAAGAAAGCTGATGATATGGGAATCCTGCTGTTTGATGCAGATGGCGATGGAGATAAAGATCTGTATGTTTCTTCCGGCGGATACGAGAATGAATCAGGGTCAGAGGCTTACCGCGATCACTTTTATATGAACGATGGAAAAGGAAATTTCAAGGATAAAAGTGATGCATTTCCTGTAAACCTCACAAGTAAAGCATGTGTAAGAGCTGCCGATTTTGACAAGGATGGCGACCTTGATCTGTTTATCTCAGGAAGAGTTGACCCGTGGAATTACCCAAAAGCTGTTTCGAGCTTTATCTACAAAAATGACTCGGAAAAAGGAGTAATAAGTTTTACAGATATTACCAGTAAAGCAGCCCCTGTGCTGAAGAATATAGGAATGGTATGCGATGCCCTTTTTACCGATTTTAATAATGACGGGTGGAGCGATCTGGTACTTGCCGGAGAGTGGATGCCTCTTACTTTTCTTAAAAATGAGAAAGGACTATTTAATGATGTAACAAAAGAGTCAGCCACGGCTAATCTAACAGGGTGGTGGAATTCACTGGCAGCCGGTGACTTTGACAACGATGGAGATATTGATTATGCAGCCGGGAACCTTGGTTTGAATTCCTATTACAGAGCTTCCCCTGAATATCCGGTTTCAATAATTTCAGGTGATTTTGACAATAATGGAAATTACGATGCCTTTCCGGCGCTGTATATAACAACCAGTCAGACTGATACAACGAAGAAAGAGTATCCTGCATTTGGAAGGGATGATGCAGTGAAGCAGATGATAAAGATGCGTGCAGGCTTTCAGAATTATAAATCATTTGCCCTTGCAACAATTGACAAGCTTTTTACTGAACCCCAGTTTGATGGTGCTTTGAAACTGAAGGCAACCGAATTCAGATCATCTGTTTTCAGAAATGAAGGGAACAATAAGTTCACTTTGATACCATTACCTGCAATGGCTCAGCTATCTGCCCTTAACGGGATGATTACCGATGACTTTGATGAAGATGGTAATATTGATATTCTGATAAATACAAATGATTACAGTACTGATGTCCTTACAGGCAGATACGACGCGTTAAGCGGATTATTACTTAAAGGAAATGGCAACGGAGAGTTCTCTCCTGTTTCAATAGCTGAAAGCGGGATTTACGTACCGGGTAACGGGAAAGGGTTGGTTAAACTCAGAGGCGCCAATGGCAAGTATCATATCGGGGCATCACAGAACCGCGGTCCTCTTAAAGTATTTGAACTAAATGCTGAAACTGACATTCTTCCGCTTCGTGATGATGATATTAGTGCTGAGATATTGTATAAAGACGGGAAGGTTCAGAGACAGGAATTCTATTTTGGAAATTCGTTTATGTCGCAATCGGCGAGGTTTTTAAAAGTGGGGAGGAATGTGAAGGAGGTGACTATCACAAATTCAAAGGGGTTGCTTCGTCGTCACGATGGCAATCGGGACTCCTCGCAATGACTCACACAGAATCAGGACTCCGTGTAACTCCGTGGTCTCCGTGGTTAAAAAGAGAATAGAGAAAAAGTTATATATGCGATATTTCATAAATCAAAAATAGATAAGATGAAAATGATCAGGCTCTTTACAATTCTTTTGGTGTCACTGGTGGTGATAAGTGGTTGTAATCAAAAAACTGTTTTATTATCTGATAATGAGATACTTCATCAGAATCAGGATAAGCTTACCCAGATAATAATCTATGATGTTTTTACGCCTCCTGTGGCAAGCAGGCTTTATGTTTATACTTCACTTGCATCGTATGAAGCAATAAGGTTTAATAAACCCGGAGCGCCTTCAATAACTTCAAAACTAAACGGTTTCATGGCGATGCCTGTCCCTGAGGAAGGAAAGAGCTACAACTTCACACTGGCGGCTACAAAAGCGTTCTTTAATGTTGTAAGAAATGTTAGAGTATTCTCAGTTGACTCCTTAACAGCATATGAAGAATCAGTTTATAGCCAGTTTAAAAAATCACTTGATAAAGAGACATTCAGTCGGTCAAGTGCCTTCGGTGACAGTATTGCAAAAGTAATCCTTGAAAGAGCCAACAGGGACGGTTATAATGCTTCAAGAGGAAAAGCCAAATATCTGGGAAGCAATGAAAAAGGAAAATGGCGACCCACACCTCCCGACTACCTTGATGGTGTAGAGTGGTGCTGGAACACCATGATGCCTATGGCTATGGATTCAGCAGCAATGTTTAAACCCTCCCCTCCTCCTCCATTTGATATGGATACAACCAGCCTGTACTTCAAGAGTCTGAAAGAAGTGTACGATATAAGTAAAGTCCTTACTCAGGAACAAAAAGATATAGCTTACTACTGGGACGATAATCCTTTTGTTATTGAGCATTCGGGACACATGATGTTCGGTAATAAGAAAATCACGCCCGGAGGCCACTGGATGGGAATTTGTGCAATTGCATCCAAAATGTCTGGTGCCGATGAAGTAATGACAGCTAAGGCATATGCATACACCTCTTTAGCTTTGTTTGAATCATTTCTCTCGTGCTGGGATGAGAAATACCGGAGCAGTTATATCAGGCCTGCTACAGCAATAAATGAATCGTTCGATCATTTTTGGCTGCCATATCTGCAAACTCCACCGTTCCCTGAGTATACAAGCGGACATAGCACAATATCGGCATGTGCAGCCACTGTGCTTACTTCACTTTTCGGTGATAATTTTGAATTCCAGGATACCAGCGACCTGATATATATAGGAATGGAACGTCATTTTAATTCATTTAATGAAGCAGCTGCAGAAGCATCCATAAGCAGGATTTATGGAGGCATTCACTACAGGTTCACTGCCGACACAAGTGCTGCACAGGGAGTGAAAGTTGGTAAATATATTTTAGCTAAACTTGCAGACTAAGAATAATAAGCAAATGCAGGAAAAAAGTATAATATATAGTGGTACCATGAAGGCTGTGTTCCTTGAGAAACAGGGTGGTCCTTTAATAGTGAGGGAGATTGATATTCCTAAACCCGGACCAGGCGAAGTCCTTGTAAAGATAGCAGCGGCCCCAATTAACCCTTCAGATCTTGCAAGGGTGCGAAATATGAATACTGACCTCGATACATTTACGCCGGGACTAGAAGGAAGCGGAACAGTAGTTGCTGCCGGTAAAGGTATCCTGCCACGATTATGGCTGGGAAAAAGAGTTGCCTGTACTCATCATGGTATCAGAGGAACCTGGGCTGAATATATGGTAACCTCAGCTGCAATGTGTTTTCCCCTGAAAAGTAAAGTGAACTTCGAACAGGGATCTATGACACTTGTCAATCCTCTTACAGCACTGGCTTTTATGGAGATTGCTGAAGCTGGTAAGCACAAAGCTATTATCAACAATGCTGCAGCAAGTGCGCTTGGGAGAATGGTGGAGCTGCTTGCAGTAAAAAAAGGGATCCCTGTTATTAACCTGGTGAGAAAAAAGGAATACGTTGAAATGTTGAACAGAATGGGTTCTAAGTATGTTTTAGATACTTCCGATCCATCATTTTTATTTGAGCTGGAACTCTTATCTAAAGAGCTGAATGCCACACTTTTGTTTGATTCGGTCTGCAGTCCTGAATTGCAAAAAATGATTGAAGTACTTCCGTACAACAGTTCAGTATATATTTATGGTAACCTGACCGGGGCAGAACATATAAATATTAATCCAAGAAGCCTGATTGACAATAACATAAAAGTATCAGGATTCTTCCTGGGAACACGTGCCGGTGAGAATGGGCTGATAAAAAACATGATTAATCTCCGGAAAGTCGGAAGCCTGATGAGCAGTGATCTGACAATCAAAATACAGGGCAGATTTCCGCTCACAAAAGCTCAGGAGGCAGTCGATACCTACCTCAATAATATGTCAGCAGGTAAAGTTTTACTTGTTCCTAACCACGGAGACACGGATTACACGGAGATTACACGGAGGTCCCCGGGACTCTTAGTCTCTTAGTCTCCCATTCTCCCCTTCTCCCCCTCTCCCCTTCAGAATACGATACGTGAGACTCCACCCACAACTGGAATTGTAATTGAAGTCTTATCGACATCCACAGTGAGTTTTGTTCCCGGAGCAGGATGAAGGGTAAATTCCTTATCGCTTGAGAATATCATCAGTGCAATCTGTTTGCCGGCAGGAATAACCTGGTCGTCGGGTTCGAGTTCAAAGGTCATGTCGTAGAACTTACCCGGAACAAGCGGTTCACTCTCAGTCAATGACTTGTGATTCTGAAGATCAGCCCATCCTCTTGTAATAATATTGTCAGTTATCTTTGCATTCTTTTCAGGGTTCCATGGAAGCTGAACAAGCCATACAGAGAGGTTAACAGCCGGTTTATCGCTTGATGCCCTTATTTTAATTGTAGTTGTACCTGAAATATGTAGTGGCTCCTTCAAAACCGGTGTAAGGAAGAGAAGCCTGTGATCCGAATTTTCTGCCTGTGCCAGATCGCTTCCACTAATTGAGTAGTCGTCAACAAGAGTCTCTTTGCCCTGCTTTTTGGCCTTTGTCAATCCTAGTTTACCATGACCGGGTGCTCCGGAAGAAAGATAAAACTCTACAGCAGCAGCATCCGGGTTAGGATAAGCTGCATAGGGTGTCGGGTTTAGTCTGTTATCATTCTCGCGAACGATGAATGCCTTTGGATCATTTTCAACACCATTCTCCACTCCAAACAGGTAGCGGGTAAACCATCGGTTCATCATTGTAAAAGGGGGTTCTCCCCCATGACCGCCCTGATGAAGGTATACCTGTACCGGCACTCCTTTCTCCTCCAGCACATCTATAAAACGGGTGCTGTGACTAGGCATAACATTCCAGTCGTTGAATCCATGTGCCATAAGAATAGCTGCTTTAAACGACCCAATATCGTTCATAAGATCGCGTTTCTCCCAGAAATCATTATAATCGCCAGTTACACGATCCTGACCATTTGCCATTTCACCATCTCTTACAACACTGTCGCAGTAGGCGCAATTATCAGGATTAGAGTGGACAAAATCATAGAGAACATCGACATCTTCACCGAGGTATCCGCCGGGACTGCGTACCAGTCCATTCGCTCTGTAATAATGGTAGTATGAGTTATTAGGAGAAACCGGAATAATTGCTTCAAGTCCGTCAACACCGGTAGTTGCCGCTGCAAACGGAATAGTGCCGTTATAAGAAGTACCTGTCATTCCAACTTTTCCTGTAGTCCAGTAAGCCTTAACCTCCTCTGTGCTGTCGGGGGTGGAATATCCTTTTGCACGACCATTCAGCCAGTCGATGACTGCCTTAGGTGCAATTCGTTCAATATCAGTTCCGATTGTGGGACAACCCTGAGATAAACCTGTTCCGGGAGCAGATGAGTGAACTACAATAAATCCGTATGGGATCCATTTAAGCTGCGATGTAGAAATAACAGGACGTTTTCCCCTTCTTTGTATCTGAGGAGGGTGAATATGTCCTGATTGCTGAGTATTCAATTCCTGCTGCACATTCCAGAATAAATCCTTATCGTTACCTGCAGTTCCGGCAAAGTAAGGACTTGATTCATAGATAACAGGAAGTTTAAGTCCTTCACTATCTGTTTGTTTAGGACGTGTAACATCAACATGCATTCTGTCTAACCTGCCATCACCATCGGAATCAAATTCAGTTTCCACCCACAGGTCGTGTTTTATCCAATCAGAAGTCTTTTCAAATTCGGGGATTTTTTGTACTTCACCGTTTATAATAACCGGAACAATTGTTTTAGCCTGACCGATAAGATCCAATTGATTGAACAATTGTATAGTTACCAATACAAATATTAAGAATATCCTCTTTCTCATAAGTACTTTTTTATTTTACTAAACTGTTGTGACAAAGAAAATCATTTTGTAAGATCCACAAGTTCTTTTTCGTAATCAATCTGCAGATCTTCGTGGAGGGCCTTGACTTTTTTTATGATGTTTTCTACCTGCCTGGTATATAAATTGTGTAATCCGGCATTCCGGTGGAGTGATGGTGAGACTTTTTTCAATCTGATACAGAAGTAAATAAGAAGATCAACCTCTGTCTTTTTGTTTTGAGAATACCGGATATATTTTCTGGTGTTACGTAAGATCTTGCTGACACTTTTCTTAAGGAGGTAATAACTTTTTTTGTTCACCTCCTCAAATTGCTCATCCAGTTCACTTTTTACGCTTTGAATATAGGATTCCTCGTCTGCCGATTCAAACAGAAGATAGGTAAGCAGCTCCTTGTTCTCCTTTTTGAATCTCGACAAACGAAGACATAACTCCCGCACCTCTTTCGGGGTGCGGAGGTTTAATTCTTCCTTAATCTCTTTTACAGTAACAGCTTTCAAAGACTCCAGCCTTTCCGGTACTCTTTATGCAGAAACTTATTTGCTTCCGGCAGATTAGGAATAGTAAGTTTTTCAGGGTCAAAAGTAAGTACCTGTCCGCTCAGTTTCTCTCTCAGTTCTTTCCTGAGAGGGATATTACCAAGAAGCACCGTTTCAGTAAGTGGTCCGGCCCATTCAAAGTTAGAACCAGCAGGAGCCCCGCCTTTGCATGCCAGTATCCACTCCATCTCATGTCCGGGTGAAGATGGAATATACGGATCGGGTCTCTTATATGATTCACGAAGAGCTTTTGGAACAATCTTATCATCAAGTACTTTGCCTTTATCTCCAACAAACAGTGTTCCTCCCGGACCCATCTTCATATCCGGTTCCAGTTCGGCAATAAGAGGCGGTCTGAGACCACCATCGTACCATGTAAGAGTAAGAGCAGGCATATTTTCACGGGCAGCAAATTCATACCGAACCATTGAGCCAAGCGGATATGTCTCTTCATTAACCAGAGTTGATACTCCCTGGAAGCTGACAGGATATTTAAGTTTCAATGCCCTGAATACAGGATCAAGAGAATGACAGCCAATATCGCCGAGGGCACCTGTTCCAAAGTCCCACCAGCCCCGCCAGTTAAACGGGTGATATGATGGATGATAAGGCCTCATCGGAGCCGGTCCTATAAACAGATCCCAGTCAAGTGATTCAGGTACCGGAGGAGTATCAGCAGGTCTTTTAACGCCCTGAGGCCAGTAAGTATCAGATAGTCCCCTGTTTGGTCTGTCGGTCCACACATGCACTTCACGCACCGGCCCTATTGCCCCATCCCATATCATTTCGCGCAGACGGCGCGGACCATCTCCAGCCTGACCCCCATTACCCATCTGGGTTGCAACCTTGTACTGTTTTGCAGCTTCAGTGAGCATTCTTGCTTCCTTAACAGTATGTGTAAGAGGCTTTTCCGTATATACATGTTTGCCACGTCGCATTGCCTCAAGACTGATAACAGCATGAGTGTGATCGGGAGTGGCTATAATAACGGCATCAATATCTTTGTCAGTATCGAGCATCAGTCTGTAATCCTTATGCTTACGTGCCGAAGGATAGAGCTGAAATACTTTATTTACATTAGTGCTCCAGTCGACATCGCACAGAGAAACAATGTTTTCAGTTTTGGCAACCACTTCAATAACACCCCTTCCTCTCCCTCCGATACCAACACCGGCAACATTTAACTTATCACTGGGGGCTTTGTGTCCTAAACCCGATACAGCATGGCGTGGGACAATTGTGAGTCCGGCCATAGCAGCGGCAGAGGTTCCTATAAATCCTCTGCGTGTAAATACTTTAGATGGTTTGATACTCATAATAAAAGGTTTTTATTATTATCAAATGTCGTAAAAATATAATCAACTGACTATTAAAAACGGCAATTTTTTTGCCCCGGTTTTTAGACTATCTTTGCACCGCATTAATAATTACAATTTGAAAACGTTCTCTGATTTAGGCATTTCCCGCACTTTCATTAAAGCATTAGAGGAAATCAACATCATAACACCTACTGAAATTCAGGAAAAAGCGATTCCTTTCCTTATTGAAAACGGAACTGATTTTATCGGACAGGCTCAGACCGGAACCGGTAAAACAGCAGCTTTCGGCTTACCGATACTACAGGCAATTAATCCGGACAAACCAAATGTTCAGGCTCTCATCCTGTCACCAACACGCGAGTTGGGACAACAGATCGCCAAACAGCTTTTTAAATTCACAAAATATATTCCAAAGAAGATCTTTATTGAGTCAGTCTACGGAGGTGCCAATATTGACGAGCAGGTACGTTCACTAAGACGACCAACACATATAGTTGTTGCCACACCCGGCAGGCTAGTTGACCTGCTTGAAAGAAAAGCTATCGATCTCTCATTCATAAGGACAGTAGTTCTTGATGAAGCTGATGAGATGCTGAGCATGGGATTTAAGAAAGAACTTGATACAATATTGAAATCTACTGCAGGTAAACGACATACATGGCTGTTCTCAGCAACTATGCCGGATGAGATTAAGAAGATTATCACAAGCTATATGTCACCCCAGGCAATGCGTGTGGAGGTAAACAAGAATAATATTGTAAACAGGGACATAGAGCATAAATTCCTGATCTGTTCCCGTCTTGATAAGCCGGAAGTGCTTTTTCAGTTCCTTAAATCGCAGGGTGCAGAAAGAGGTTTGGTATTCTGCAGGACAAAGGCTGAAGCACAGACTGTAACAAAGAGGCTTCAGGCCAAGAAGGTTAATGTTGATGTTCTGGAGGGTGACATGTACCAGAAAGACCGAGATAAGGTTATGAGAGCGTTTAAAAACGGCAAATTACAGATTCTGATAGCCACCGACCTTGCAGCTCGCGGAATTGATGTGAAGGAACTTGCTTTCGTAGTTCATTATCAGCTGCCCGAAAAAACGGAATATTATACTCACCGCAGCGGAAGAACGGGAAGAGCAGGGAACAAGGGCTTCTCTTTAACTATGATCACTCAGAGGGAGCATGAGGGGTTGAGGAAGATTGAAAAAGAACTCGGAATTACGATTAAGGAAATACAAAGATAATGTCTTGCGGTCTTGCGGTCTTGCGGTCTTGCGGTCAAGAAAAAACCCTCGCTGAAATTCAGGAGGGTCTTCTGTTAATAAATTCACAGATAAGATTATTTTAGTCCGGCCAATTTAATCAGATAATTGGATTTTCGACGCTGCCGTCTGATATTCCGTGAATAAATTACAAAATACATTACCGGAATAAGAATCAGTGTCAAGAATGTCGCAAAGCTTAAGCCAAAGATAATTGTCCATGATAATGGCCCGAAGAACATCACATTATCGCCACCAAAATGAAGATGCGGGTTTAGTTCTGAAAAGAGTGTCCCGAAGTTAATATTCATTCCGATTGCGAGTGGAATAAGTCCAAGAATGGCAGCTGTTGCAGTCAGTATAACAGGTGTAATACGGGTTTTTCCTGCTTCAATAATAGCTTTTCGTGTTTTCATACCATCGGCTTTCAGCACATCGGTAAACTCCACAAGCAGTATTCCGTTCCTTACAACTATTCCTGCCAGTGCAATGATACCCATACCAGTCATGATAATTGAGATTGTCATACCGAAGATCATATAACCAAGGAGTACACCAATAAGGCTGAAGATTACCTCAGATATTATTATAAGTGTCTTTGACATTGAATTAAACTGGGTAATAAGAATAAACATAATAAGGAAGAGTGAGAGAATCATGGCTTTAGAAAGGAATATCATTGATTCTTTCTGGTCTTCCTGTTCCCCGGTTATTCGTATGTCAACTTCAGATGACTTAGAGAACTGAGGTATCAGTTTTCTCAAACGGGCGTTAATTTCGTTTGCATTATAACCTTCAATAACATTGGATGAGATTGTTATAACCCTCTTAAGGTTAAGCCTGTTTATCTGTCCATAGCTGTTTACGTAATCAATATTTGCAACAACCGACAGAGGGATCTGCCTCAATAAGCCGGAGTTCATATCGCGATAGGTGATTGTAAGATTCAGAAGCTGCTCAATATCCTTACGCTGATTCTCCTCAAAGCGTAGCATAATAGGATATTGATTTTCACCTTCCCTGTATTTTGATATTTCCTTACCAAGTTGTCCGGTACGAATTGCATCACCAACAACTGCAGCACTTATTCCTTCAAAATTGGCTCGCTCGCGGTCAAGGTTAATTATCAGTTCGGGCTTTGTTGTAGCAAAGTCAGATTTGAGTTCTTCAATTCCGCCTATCTGCAAAGAATCGACAAATCTTCGGAACCTGTCGGAAGTTAAAGCAAGTTGCTTCAGATCATCTCCCGAGATCTCAATATTGACTGGCTTACCTGTGGGCGGACCCATCTTTATCTTATCAACAACAATTTCAGCTCCTGCAATGTCTTTAAGTACGGAGCGCATCCTGTTCATATAGGCACCTGTGCTCTCACCTTTTCTGTTAGCGAATTCAACAAAGTTAACTGCTATCTTGGCCAGGTTTGAAGATTTGCTGGAGTTATCAAAGTTATTATCTGATGCAAGGAATGCGACATTGGTAACTACCGATTCAACAATCGGATTATTCTCTCCGAGAACACTCATTATTCTATCTTCAACTATTCGTGCAACTGAGTCGGTAACCGTTATATCGGTTCCAACAGGCATCTTAATGAATGTATTAATTGTATTTGGCTCATTATCAGGAAAAAACACCACTTTCGGCTTGACAATATTATTCAGAACCAGAGTAAAAGCGAATAAGCCAATCATACCCCATAGTATAAATACCGGTCGTCTGCCTTTTAACACCCAAACAAGTGTTCTTTCGTAAAGACTCATCATGGCAGGGATAACTTTAGTCTGGAATCTACGCAACACCTTATATCCGAACAAATTATGAAGCAGGAATGATATCGCAATGAAGACCAGGAAGTTTGCCACACCCGGCAGTTTCAGGAAATAGAACGGAAGAGCTGCTGCTGCAATAACTGCTGTAATTTTATACAATTTTGGTAAAGCCACCGGCCTGTCCTCTTCGTCGTGCTTCATAAAATCGACTGCAAAAACAGGGTTAAAAATGTAAGCTACTATAAGTGAAGCAAACAGTGTTATGATAAGGGTTACCGGTATGAATACCATGAAACTACCTACAACACCGGGCCAGAATGCAAGAGGGAAAAACGGAGCCAGGGTTGTCAGGGTGCCGGATAGAATAGGGACAAATACCTCACCTGCAGCAGCCTTTGCCGAATGTGATATATCCATTTTGGTCTTCTTATGGATCCTGTGAGTATTCTCAATGACCACTATTGCATCATCCACTACTATTCCCAGCGCAAAGATAAAGGCGAACATAACCAACATGTTCATAGTGAATCCGATCCAGGGGAGGAAGATATATGCTATCGCCATCGATAAAGGAATTGAAAAACCAACAAAAATGGCATTTACAAGTCCCATAAAGAACATTAGCACAATTGTAACAAGGATGAATCCGATTATAATAGTATTGTTCAGCTCATTAACGGTATTACGGGTATAACGGGAAGTATCGCCGGTAACCTCAACAACAAGATTTGAGGGGAACTTGGTTTTCTGCATGTCTGCAATAATCACCTGTATCTGATCTGCAGCTGCAAGAAGGTTTTGTCCACTCTTTTTAATTACGTTCAGGGTAACAACGTTTTTACCATCATACCTGGCATAGTTCTCGGCTTTTTTATAACCATCAACTACATGAGCAATATCCATCAGTTTTATCTGAGCACCGCTTGAGGTATTAATAACAATGTTCCGTAATTCATCAATGTTCTTTACTTCACCAACAACCCGTATTGAACGGCTCATACCCTGCAGATCAACATTTCCTCCGGAAACAGTCATGTTATTGAAACTTACTGCCTGTTCCACATCCCTGAAAGTGAGACTGGCAGCTTTCATCTTGTACATATCAATATCTATCTGGATTTCACGATCGAGGGCCCCTCCTATTTCAACACGGGTAATCTCTTTCAGTCCCTCAATACGATCCTGCAGATCGTCAGCATATTGCTTAAGTCTGTCGAGCGGCATGTCGCCTGAAAGGTTTATATACTGAATTGGAAGCTCTGAGAGGTCAATCTCCATTACGGATGGTTCCATGAATGATGGATCATTTGGTAAAACCCTTTTGGTTTTATCGACCGCATCCATAACTTTCTGCTTAGCATCTTTAATCTCAATGCCGGTATTGAATTCAACAATAATTGCAGAAAAATCCTGCACTGAGCGCGATGTGATCTTCTTGACGCCGCTTATTGATTTCAGGTTCTTCTCAAGCGGTCTTGTAACAAGATTCTCAATGTCGGAAGGTGATGTTCCGGGGTAAATAGAGTTAACAATTATGTTTGGGATTACGATCTCAGGGATCTGTTCTTTGGGGATAGTGTAATAGTTCATTATCCCAAAAACCGATATAATGAACACCAGAACATAAACACTTATTTTATTGTCTATAGCCCAGCTTGTTGCAAAAAATTCCTTATATTTTTTTTCCATGAAAATAGTCTTTATAGCCTTTTTCGACCTTATATCAAACTGATAATTAAAACCTTACTAATTCTCCATCTATCAGTTCCTGATATCCGGTAGAGACAACCTTATCACCTGCCCCTAATCCTTTAACAACCTCGGCAATACCATTATAGCTATTTCCGATAACTACCGGTTGTTTGAAAGCTGCATTGAACTTATCCTTTGGACGAATAACATAAACATAACTGCCTTCATCATCGGTCTGAATGAGGTTCATTGGGACAATGACAGAATTTTCAGCATGGTAATCGTTGATCTGAATAATTGCAATCATATTTGCTTTGAGATCAGGAGAAGTACTGTTTATGTTGGTTTCAATAAGAAATGTACGGTTTACAGGATTAATGTATTTACTTACAAATGAAACTTCTGTCTCGACCTGTTTTTTTGCATCAGGGAAAGTAACAAATAGCTTATCGCCTTTCTGAACCCGTGAAGCATAGGCTTCAGAAACTTCAGCAGTGACTTTGAGATTTTTGAATTCCACAACTCTGTATGCAGCTAAACGCGGATCGGGAGTAACTACACCGCCAACTTTTATATTGCATTCTTCCACAGTTCCTGTAATAGGAGATTTTATCCTGAATTTCTCAATCTGCTGTTTTAATGAAGCTATCTGCTGCTCCAGAGACTCTTTTGATGTCTTTGACTGGAGGTACTGAACTTCACTTCCAATTTTCTGATCCCAAAGTCTCTTTTGCTTATCGAACATTTCAGCAGCGAATTTATACTGAGTTTCAAGACTCTCGAGCTGGCTGCGGTATTGCTGATCGTCAATCTGAGCCAGAACCTGACCCTTCGTTACACGCTGACCAACATCGGCATACTTTGCTGAAATCGTACCCGGCGCTTCGGCAAAAACAGCGGCATTCTGGTCACCATCAAGTTTGCCCTGAACCTTTATGAAATGATCGAATATTCCTGTTGTGACATTGGTGATACCAACAAATTTGAATTTACCGGTATCTAAGGAGTCAGTACCGGATAACTTCAATTCGTTCTCCAGGTTTATAATTTTTTCTGAAATTTCAGTGTACTGAAGCTTTAATTTTTCAAGCTGAGCTTTCTTATTGCTGCTGCATGAAATCATAAGAGCCAAAGAGATTATTGCTGCTATACTTAATCTGAAGATTTTCATTTCTTAATTGATTTGGATAATTATTAAATTCAAAATATTCTGTTTTACCTTTTAGTTTATGCTTAAAATACGATCGAGTTTTGCCTTTGCTGTTAAAAGAGAAAGCACCGATGTATAATAGTTCGATTCTGCACTGAGAAACTGATTCTGGCTTTGTGCTATATCAAAACTTGATGAAACACCCTCGCGGTACTTGATAACAGTTTTGTCGAAGACCTTCCTGCTAAGAATCATACTCTCCCTGTTCACCGAAAAGTTACTGAATGCAGTCTGGTAATTGTTGAGAGCGGTCTCAAACTCCAGGATTAAACCCTGTCCGGCTGTTTCCTTATTCAATCGCGATTTTTCAAGATCAAATCTTGCCTGGCTGATTTTTGCATTACGCTGACCACTGGTAAAAATAGGAAGAGTTAGACCCACACCTACCAGATCCTTTACCTGGAAATTAAATGCCGGCTGATTAGTCTGTTCATGCCGGCGATAGAAACCCGATATTGTTGGCAAATATTTCGACTGCTCACGTTTCAGAGTCAGTGCCGATATCTTTTCCAGATTGTCAACCATTTGATAGTCAATTGTTTTTTCAACATCAAAAACCTGAGTCGACAGATACTGAATATTGCCCTGGTTAATTATTCCATTAAGAGTATCTGTTAATACCAGATCCTGGGTGAATTCAATACCAAGCTGGAATTTAAGCAGTTTCATCGAGACCTCTTTCTGTGATTCAAGCGACTTAATAAGTGTTTTTATATTGGATTGGCTGATCTTTATCTGGTCTACATCAGACTCTTCATTAAAACCCTGCTGATTCATCTTCATCAGATCATTATAAGTCTTGTCAATCACTTTCAGACTCTCATCCAAAACCCTGATACTTTCGTTTAAGACCAGTACAAGTGAGTAAGTACCAGCCACTAATTCTTTGGTCTGGCCTTCAGTTTTAACAAGATTTTTCACTGATACTTCTTTCAGCACTTTCATCGCCTGAAGCCCTACCAGATATTCACCGCTGAAAATAAGCTGTGAAAGGGTAAAATCAAATGTAGTATTGTCGGGCACACCCAGTGATACGGCAGGAGAAGGTTTATAAGCGTTTAAGATATCATCTTTGGTAAGGGTAACACCGCCACCCGGTAGTGAGGTTACATCGAGATACGGACCAAAGCTCAGCTGCGGAATTACAAACTGATGCTGATAGTTTGCTGACAGACCAAGCTGCGGCAGCCCAATGGCAATTGTTTCCCAGACCTTTTTATCGGCAAGTTTAATATCAATTTTTGCGGACTGTACAGAACGATTGTTCTGAAGTGCATACGATTGTGCTTCAGAGACTGATAGTTTGAGAGTTTCATTCTTGTCCTGACCAAATC
>JFJP01038375.1_pt1 | contig 17831 bp, 16 predicted proteins | sample 431651 | NCBI WGS metagenome assembly JFJP01 (sample SAMN02602958, study PRJNA72255) | Microbial mat metagenome, whole genome shotgun sequencing project. | biome: fresh water; feature: sink hole; material: water; isolation source: purple microbial (photo- and chemosynthetic) mats found in...
CACAAGATATCTTAAAAAAGAAAAATATAACCGTAGATAATGTTGGTTTCGATCATATGATGGATCAGCAGAAACAGAGAGCAAGAAGTGCATGGGTTGGGTCAGGAGAATCAAAAACAGATAGTATGTGGTTTGACATCTTATCCGAATTTGGCTCAACTGAATTTTTAGGCTACTCTCTTGAAGCTTCCGAAGCAAAGGTTCTTGCAATAATTATAAATGGCGCGCGTACTAGACAAATATCAGAAAAGAACAAAAAATTCACTCTAATTACCAATCAAACTCCTTTTTATGGTGAGTCTGGTGGTCAAATGGGTGATATAGGGTTTATTACCTCTGGGCATTGTAAGATTAAGGTTTTGGACACTTTAAAATATCTGGGCAAAATATATGGTCATGTGTGCGAACTTGAGGAAGGATTAATCACCGAAAATGATGAAATAAAGCTTACAATCGATAGTCATTACCGTAAGTATCTTAGGATGCACCACTCTGCTACTCATGTGTTGCATGCAGTTCTTAGAAACGTTCTTGGTAATCATATTACTCAAAAAGGATCGTTAGTTGCTCATGATAGGTTGAGATTTGATATTAGTCATCCAAATAGCCTTACTCCAGCTGAAATTAATCTAATAGAGGATAAAGTCAATCAAATTATCGTTGATAATTCAATCGTCCATACAAAGCTAATGTCTACCGATTCTGCTATTGAATCTGGAGCTATGGCACTTTTTGGAGAAAAATACGAGAATGAAGTCAGGGTAGTTTCAATGGGCAACGAAGATGACAAATATAATCCTTATTCCTTTGAACTATGCGGTGGTACACACGTTTCTAGAACTGGCGATATTGGAATATTTAAAATAGTAAGCGAAAGTGCTATTGCAGCTGGTGTTAGAAGAATTGAAGCTGTTTGTGGAGCTTATGCTATTTCATGTATTCGTGAAAATGAAAAATTACTGGAAAATATTGTAACCACTCTTAAAAGCAACAAGCAGGATGCTGTGCAAAAAGTAGATTCTCTAATTAATAGCAAGAAATTACTAGAAAAAGACTTAGAAAAACATCAACTAGAGAAATTATCGTTAACTGAGCAGGAAATTAATAAAATAGCTAAGAATATTAATACTATCAAATTAGTATACAAACATATTGATAATATAGACGCTAAATTACTCCGTATATCAGTTCAAAATACGATCAAAAATCATAATAACTTGGTCTTAGTTTATAGTAGCAAATTAGATGATAAATTATCTCTACTAATTGGGGTTTCCAAAAATATAACCCAGCAATTTAACGCTGGTAACATTATTAAAAAACTATCAAATTTCATCGGCAGTAGTGGTGGTGGGCAAGCTGACCTTGCTCAGGCTGGCGGTGGTGATATTAAAAAATTAGCGTCTTTCGAAAAAGAAATAATAAGAATTTTGGAAAATGGAGATTTTTAAAAATCTTTAAAATTGTAGGAAAGTAGAATAAACGGGCTTTTAGGTTACTATAGTATTTTTATTTTTGTTATTAAAGCCAAGTAGATACTCTTGTGCGGTCATTATTCTTTTGCCTTCTGGTTGTAACTTAATAATTCTTAACAAATCTTTACCACAAGCTATTTCAAAAAAGGAATTATTATTATCCAGTAACAACAGTCCAGGGTCATATTTGTGATCGCTATCAATACATTCTGCTTCTATTATTTTGATTTTTTTATTCTGATGTTCAAAATAGACACCAGGCCAAGGATTCATTCCTCTTACCTTACAATCTATTGCAAATGCAGTTTCATTCCAATCTATCTTTGACTCTTCTTTAGAAAGTTTATGAGCATATAATACTCCTACTTTGCTTTGTTTAAAAGGTTTTATTCTATCGATATTATCAAGAACATTCATAAGCATTTGTGCCCCAAGTTGCGCAGTCTTATCATGTAATTCTAGAAAAGTAATTTTATTAGAAATAGAAAATTTTTCTTCTACAATAATATCACCAGTATCAAGACCTTCATCCATTTGCATAATACAAACTGCTGTTTTACTCTCGCCATTAATTATTGTCCGCTGTAGTGGCGCAGCACCTCTATATTTAGGCAAATCAGAAGGATGGATATTCAAACACCCATATTTTTTTGCTTCTAAAATATTTTTTGGAATAATAAAACCATAAGCAGCAACAACAATTACATCTGCTTCAATAGATTTTATAAGTTTAACCGTATCCTCATTTCTTAATGTTGATGGATTATAAACTGGAATATCATAGTTATTAGCAACTTCATGAACAGGTGATTTTGCTACCTTCATTCCTCTGCCTTTGGCTTTAGGCTTTTGAGAAAACACAGCTGCTAGTCTATGATTCTTTGATTCTAATATAGCTTTCAGTGCTGGAAGGGCAAACAATGGTGTACCCATAAAAATTACATTCATATTCTTAAAATTACAGTTATTACTAGAAATTATTTATTCTGGAAACGTTAGTATAATATTTTTTCTTTTTATTGTATAAATTTTTATCAAAAAAATTAAGTTTTTTTTACGCCAGAAACTCGCGATAATTTCTCCAGTAGTGAATTTTGTCCAAGCCTTATTACATTAAGTTTTGGATCAAATTTTCTAATATCATATTCTTGGCAAGCACAAGAATATATATAACCTTTCTTATCGTCTATTTTTTGGATACATTGTCCGCATATACCTTTCATCATGCATTGCATTGGAGCTAAGATATTAGAAATAAATTGATAATTTTCAAATAATTCTTGTCCGTATTTTTTTATTTTTAATAACATTTCACTTTTTACATAGCATAGTATATAAGCCTTTTTTGAAGGCGTTATTGTTTTAATTTTAGTTATTATATCATTAATGATTCCAGAAATTTTATTGTCCCAACTAGATAATATCAATATATGAGTTTCGTAAGCTAATTCTTTTATTTTATCAGTATAAAAAACATCTTCTGATTTTTCGTAAATTGCAAAAAACAATATTTTTTTCCCTTGCTTCTTGAGTTCTTTTGCAATTGGTAAAAGAGCCATATTTCTTATTCCTTCTCCAATCAAAATTACAGTCTGAGATTTTGGAATATTGCTTCTAGAACCAGTTGGTCCCATAAGAATTACTTCTTCTCCAACTTGCCGATCAGAACATAATTCGGTTGAATTACCAGTTTTTAAGATAACAAAGTAAATTAGCCCCTGTTCTTTATCAACTTCATAGGGACTTAAGGCAAGTGGTTTGATAGTTTTATCTGGGCTATGTGCAAAATTCTGTAGCCGAAAAATTTGTCCTGGTTGGTGATTTCTTGCAGCTAGTGGAGATTTTATTACTAAATCTATTACATTAGAAGAAATTTCCTTTATAGAATGAACTTTAGCTTTCAATTGCTCATCTAAAATTTTACTAAATTCTAAAAAGTTATAATTTGTGTTTGGCTGATGTTGACTCAATAGTTCCGTTATTTTCTTGTAACCATTTTTAGCGCTAGCGATAGCCTTAACTACGCTACCAGAATATTTTTGATTACAATCACCAAAATGACTAAATCTGCGATTATCAGCAATGAATCCACTTATATCCTGAAACTCGTTATCTTCTGTACCTATTGCTACTAAAACTGCTTTTGCAGGCATCGTAACAATATTTTTTTGCTGATCAAGAAATTCAATCTGATTTACATAATTATAGTTATCTGACTTTATTTCCAATTGAGATAAATTAAAAGCAAATTTAACGCCAATAGCTTTGGCATGCTCTATTTCTTCATGATTTCTTTTGTAAGCTGGAGAGTCTTCGATATTATTTCTATAACAAATCGTTACCCCTCCCAGATTTTGTAAAATATCTATTTTCTCTTGAGAAGATTTAGCTTTGCGAAATAGTTTTGCATGGGAAATAAATTCTTCTGCTATTATTTTATCTTCACCCAATAATTTTTCTAAATCTATAAGACCATTTTCATATGAATTTAGAAATTTGCTCACCTGATTAGGATAGTAATGCATTGCTTCAACACTACTATCAATGGCAGTTAATCCACAGCCAATTACTACAACTGGCATTCTTAAGAGCAAATTACTGTTGCTATTCTCCAAATAGCATCCACCTTGCTGCAGATTCATTAAAAAATCAGCAGCACTTTTTACACCTTTAAGAAAGTAAGAAGCTGAATTTATATATTTTGGCTTACCAGCTCCAAGACACAGAGCGATATGATCGAAACCCAAGGCTAAAACTTGCTCACTATTAATATTACTACCAAGTCTTACGCCTCCAATCATTTTAAAATGATTATTTCGTCTTTCTAAAATTAATCTGATTAAAGTTAAATTATTTTTATTCCATCTATTAGTAATACCATATTCGGCAACTCCGCCAAAACCTTTTGGAATTCTTTTAGACAATGGTTCTTTTATTGATTTATAATCTTTTATTGGCTTTGTTATATCAAACTCTAATGGTTGGATTTTTAAACCATCGATAGATGTTACATTATGCCCATCATTTAGTAAATAATGGGCAAGAGCAAATCCTGCTGGTCCTAAACCAGTTACTAAAATATTATAATTGGTTGCTTCTTTTGGTAGTGGTGATTTAATATTTAGTGGATTCCATTTTGTTAATAGAATGTATATTTCTACTCCATAAGAAAGATTTAAAACATTATCTAGAATTGCTGATTCAATAAGAGGAGTATTAACAGGATCTTGCTTCTGAAAAATACAAGATTTCATACAGTCATTGCAAATTCTATGACCAGTTGCTGCTACAAGCGGATTATCAATTAAAATTATACCAAGCGCTCCTATGTTAAAGCCAAGTGATACAATTTTATTCATTTCAGAAATTTTCTGATCTAACGGACAACCATTTACCACCTTGTTTTCTTGTGTTTTTAAACCATAACGACAAGAATCTTTTTTTTGATAATGACAATATATACAATATTTTGCATGAGACAGAGCATTTTCTAAATTGATCTCGCTATCTCTATGGTCAAAACCAAGATAGATATCTTGCTTTAACATCTGAATTCTATTTTTACGAATCAGATTTTCTGAATTTGTAGTTCTTGGTATATTAAATAGGGGTAAAGAACTATTGTTTAGTACTAAATAGATTGCATAGTCTTTTGCAAGATCTAATTCTAATTGAAATTTGTTTGGCTCTTTGAGCCATTCTGTAACTTTTTGGGCAAAAGTTTGCTGAGTAATTTTACCAATTATTTCTGCGAGTTCTTGAGATGTTTTTAGAAAATCTATTTCTTTATGGAGAGAGCTATCGTAATTTTTAAAGATTCTTTGTACAAAAAATCTTCTACATTCATAGATAATATCAAAATCTTTTTGTCGGCATTTTAGAGCAAAATTCTCTTCTTTTATAAAAAATAGTTCAGCAATAAAGTCATCAAAATATGGTGCTATATCAATTAGAAAGCTTGAATAGTCAAAAGCTAAAGAGTCACTATAATAAGCAACTAATCTATATTCAATTAGCATTTGATATAAAATATAATTTTCTTCTTCTAGATAATTCAAAAAAATTTTGTCAATTTTCTTAAGACCTTCTAAAGAATGTAAATCACTAAAATTTATTGTAAAATTCAGATTCATAAGTTTCTTTATTATCAACCAAGATCTTTAAAATTTTAGTATTACCTACAAAGATAATGTGCAATTATTTATCCAGATATAGCCGCCAGTAAATAAGTGCATCATTTAGAAGTTGCAACATAAAAAACATGCAAGTGGTGTGTAAGCAAATGTTTCTTAGTTAGTTAAAGCTGAATTAATCCAATCTTGGAGCGTGTTTTTTGGTTGAACTCCTACTTTAACAGAAAGTTGTTTGCCATCTTTAAATAGTATCATAGTGGGAATTCCTCTAACTCCAAATTTCGATGGCGTCTCAGGGTTATCATCAATATTCATTTTTACTATTTTAACTTTATCTTTCATCTCATCTGACAATTGATCAAGAATAGGTGTAAGCATACGACATGGACCACACCATTCCGCCCAAAAATCTATTAATACCGGTAATTTTGAATTTACTACCTCAGATTCAAATTCATCATCTCTAATTTGTTTTGCCATAATAACCCTTATATACTATCATTACTTTTGTTCATTTTAAACTCTTCTTGGATATTTTTCCCTTTAAATCATCAATTAATGCATCAATCCCTTGATTAGAAATAATATTATTAAACTCGGATTGTTGAGAATTTAATATACTAACACCTTCGGTGATTATATCACCTACTTTATAAGGGTTTTGCTTTGTTTTTTCAAGTTTATGAACCAAATAATCAACTTTTACTGGTATGTCAGAATCTTTTTTTAAAATTTCCATATTGATGATGAACATATTATCATCAACTTTATTTACTTTTTTAATTACAGCTTTTACTCCGCTATAGTTTTTTGAAAGCTCAGCGTAAGCTTGTACAATAAGCTTAGAATAAACTTCTGTAAATTCTCGTATTTTTTGAGTGGAAAGAGTTTTTTTATGACGACCTAAACTGTACTCTGCCATCCAATCAAGATGCAAATTAGGACGTATCAGAGCACTTGAACGAGTAATTTTTTGATCCTCGGTCAATGTTGTATCGTTTACGATATCATAACCTTGGGTTATTAAATTATCAACATATAGTTTTAAATTTTCTACTTCATCCTGAGCGTTTACTGGGGCAGTATAAAATAGTATAGACAATAATATTGTATTAATAATTTTCATGTAATAAACCTCTTGTTTTTGATGATCTTATATTAACAATTTAAATTTTAAAGTATAGCATTAATTAGGAACTGGACATTTATACCCAGCTGGGTAAATTATTTTTGCTTCTCTTTGGCTAAAGATTGCCTCTCTTACTGCTATATAAGGGTCTGAAGAGTTTTTTGAGACATAATCGGTAAATGGCATAAGTTTAGAACGTGTGTGCACAATTTTAGTTCCAGTAACAACTAGTTTGAAATCTCTATGTAATGCATAATCAAGTGGATTTAGTAAGCCGTTTGAAATTAAAGGATCTGATACATCTCTTGCGTTAATTCCACCATATATGGGTAATACTATATATGGCCCTGGGCCAACACCGTAGTAAGCTAAAGTGTTACCAAATGTTTGTTGCGGAGGAGTTAAATCAAATTTGCTGGCTATATCAAACATTCCAGCTAAGCCAAAAGTAGTATTTATTGCAAAACGCCAAAAACTTTTAAAAACACCTTCGGAATTACCCTGAAGAGCGTAATTTACAGTGGACAAAGGCTCTGATACATTCCCAACAAAACTCTCTACCCTGTTTTTTGTATAATCATTTGTAAATCTTCCATATCCTTTTGCAATAGGTCTCAGTATGAAACTATCAAGAACTCCGTTGAAAATAAAGATTTTCCTATTTAATGATTCGTAAGGATCATAAACTCGGCAGTGATCATTTAGGCCATGGTAATTATAACTGCTATATTGTTCTTTGTCATTATTTGACGCTACGATATCTCCCAGTTCAAAAGTTAGTACTATTATTATTGGAATAAAAAAATTTGTACAAGTTTTTACTAAAAAGCTTATGTTGCCAGAGATAAGAAATGATTTAATAAAATGCATATTATTTTTTTTAACTGAGTTAAAATTAGTATGAGATTATAGCGATAGTTTATAAAGTTGCATTATTTTTTTATCTAAACTCATTTTTTGCAAACAAATATGCAATAATCGTCTTTCATGAGTAACCCCAAATCTAAGTCAACAATAGCTTTCAAGCCACATGAGTTTAACACTTGGTTTACATAAGATTTATCATAAGAAAACTCCAGGTATTTTTCTGAAAATTTTGTACCACTGCTTGTTCTCAAAGCAAAAGCAAAATAACCTTCATCAGATAAACGATTGGTAATTTGTTTAAATATGATACTTAATTCTGAATCCATGGAAAATCCATCCACACTTATAATAATATTATATTTTTCATTTGTATTTTCAGCTAGATATTCTTCAATAGGTGAGGTAATTACTCTATCATAATCTATATCACGCCCAGATCTTGTTTGTAGTTTAACCATTTCTAAAGAACTTTCAACGGCAGTCAGAGTAAATCCATCCTGCATTCTTTTTTGAATTTCTTGACCAGCTAAACCTACATTACTGCCAATTTCAAGTATAGAATATTTCTCTGGTAAATTATCAATTGCCCCAACTAGCTGAATAACCAAATTTTTTGGCAAATCATAACCTTTGTTAAAAAATTTATCGATAACATCCTCCATAGTCATGCCTCGATAAATTGAGTATATTTTACTTGGCACTCTGGTAACGTTGTTAATAGTCTTGATAAATTTTAGTAAGTCAATTTTATCTTCAATTGCTCCTTTTTCAAGATGGATAATCGCTTTTTTGTGATTGTTTTTTAAAAAATAAGTCCATCCCATCCAGTAATTTACAAAAGGGTCGTTTGGACGCATAAACTTATCAACTAACATAAATCTGAAAATTGCATCATTATAATTTTGATTATTCAGGTGATATATGCCCAAATTTATATTTGCTTCAGCAAAATTTTTTAAATTATATTGCAATGCGTGAAGATTCTTTCTTGTTGCAAAAAATTGATTTTTAAGCATGGTTGGAATATTAAGAAAAAATGCAAAAAGCCATTTTACATAATCAACTAATTTAGAAAAAATACTAGGTGCTATCATAAATATAAAATACTTAAATTTATAAATCTTTGGGTTTGATTTTGAATGAATGTTCTCATATAATTCGTTATAGTTCAAACTAATAAAGCAATATTATCTCTATCTTATAAATTTAACAAAAAAACTAGTCACAAAATTATGTCATTAATAGCCAAAAGATTAAATTTAGTTAAGCCTTCACCAACTCTTGCTGTGTCTGCAAAAGCTGCAGAGTTAAAACGAAATGGTGTTGATGTAATTTCTCTTGGAGCTGGTGAACCAGATTTTGACACACCAGAAAATATTAAGCTTGCAGCAATTGAGGGAATCAAGAAAGGTATCACAAAATATACTAATGTTGATGGTATGCCAGAGTTAAAGAAAGCTGTGTGTGAAAAATTTAGGCGAGAAAATGCTCTTGAATATTTGCCAGAACAGGTAATTATTGGCGTTGGCGGAAAACAGGTAATATACAATCTATTCATGGCAACGCTTGATAAAGATGATGAGGTAATAATCCCAGCGCCTTATTGGGTATCATACCCAGATATAGTCTTACTTGCCGAAGGTAAACCAGTAACAATTAAAGCCCATATAGAAACTGGTTTTAAAATAACACCAGAATCTCTTGAAAAATCAATTACAAGCAAAACCAAGTGGTTTATTTTGAATTCTCCAAGTAATCCTTCTGGAGCCGCTTACTCTAAAGAAGACTTAATTTTATTAGCGGATATTTTAAGAAAATATCCACATGTTCAGATAATGTCTGATGATATATATGAGCATATCACATTTGATGGATTTGAGTTCTACACACTTGCTACTGTAGCACCAGATCTAAAAGATAGAATATTTATAGTTAATGGTGTTTCAAAAGCTTATTCAATGACAGGTTGGAGAATAGGATACGGAGCTGGTAATAAAGATATAATAAAAGCCATGACATTACTTCAATCTCAAAGTACCTCTAATCCATCTTCAATAAGCCAAGTTGCAGCTATTGAAGCCCTTAATGGTACACAAAGCTATATAGCTGTAAATGCCCTTGGTTTTAGAAAAAAGCGAGACCTCGTACTTAACTTGTTATCCAAAATCAAACCTCTTGAATGTTATAAATCAGAGGGTGCTTTTTATTTATTTCCTAGATGTACAAAATTACTTGGCAAGAAAACGCCTTCTGGAAAAATATTAGAAAATGATAATGATGTAGCAACCTATCTATTAGAGCATGCGAATGTGGCAGTAGTGCCTGGTATAGCTTTTGGTTTAGAAGGTTATTTTCGTATTTCTTATGCGACAAGCGAAGAATTACTGACTAAAGCATGTAATAGAATCGAGGAAAGCATAAACCAATTAAATTAATTGGGTTAATGAAGAAAGTAATAAAACATTATTTAAAAAACAGTGATCTAATATTCAATTTAGTAGCTGGTATAATTTTCATCTATCTTAAATTTGCTTATTTTACAAGCAAGTGGCACTTTATTATGCCAAAAGATTTTGATGAGCAAAAACTCGACAATGAAAATGGACTTTTTTTTGCTATATGGCATAATAGATTAGCCTATAGCATGTATATTTTTGGCAATTATAAAAATGCCTTTGGCCTTACTAGCCCTCATTCTGATGGCAAAATAATTGGTAAATTAGTTTTGATGATGAATCATAAGATTATCCAGGGTTCAACTAACAAAAACTCAAATTCTGCTGTAAAAGAAATTATAAAACAAATTACAAATGGCGGTAAAATAGTTGTAACACCCGATGGTCCAAGAGGTCCTGTTTACAAAAATGGGAGTGTTATTACCAAAATCGCTAGTAAATACAACAAAAAAGTTATTCCTGTTTCCTGCTATGCTTCAAGATATTTTGAACTCGCGAGCTGGGATAAAATGATGTTACCCAAACCTTTTAGTAAAATTATAGTTATCATAGGAAAACCTTTGGAATTAACTGGTAATGATGAAAATGATAAGTTATTATTAGAAAAAAAGTTAAACAGTTTAACCGCTGAGGCAAGAAATTTTTATTAGTCGCTTGTTTAAAGCCGTTGCTAAACTACAATATCTTGTATAACTCCATGTTCGAGCCAAATAATTTTACAACTTATATTTTTATCTGGATAAATTTCTGTAAAAGTTTCTTTATAGCGTTTTAATTGATCAACATACTGATCTGGTATTAAATTTATATTAGGTTTATTACCAGATTTATAATCTATAATAATAATCTGATCTTCTTGAATTACCAATAAATCAACTCTGCCAATTTTTATGTCTGATTTTATTTTATAACCAAAAGACACTTCTGTTTTTAAAGTATATTTTAGTAATTCTTGGAACTGATTATTTGAAACTAGTTTTTCTAAACTATTTTTTATTTTTTTCTGTAGGTTAGCGTCCAAAGTTTTAATTAAAGGATGGTTATTAACATTATATAAACTCTTACTTCTTACTACATCTTCAAGAATTTTATGAAATACTATACCATATTCTAATGACAAAGATTTGTTATACGAAATTTCATCTTTTATATTTGCAGCACATTTATAGAAACTTTCTTTTAACTCCCAAGTTTTAACAGGCTTTAATATTTCATTCATGATAATTTCTTTGTCTTCATTTTCATGTAAGAAGTTTTCTGCCATTAAACTTGCATTTGGATCTCCATAAATTAAGTTATTATGTGAATCATGAGAACCAATTTGCTCTATAGAATTCTTTACTAATTGATACCAGCAACCATCTGAAAGATTATTTCTACCTTGGTAACCACAGATGATTAAATTATCTTCAGCTCGCGTCATAGCAACATACAATAATCTCAAATATTCCTGATATGTTTTTTTCTGTTCTTTTGTTTTAAGTGTTTTGTAAAATTCTGGAACATAAGAAGAAGATTTTGCCGATAATATTTGGCCTTGCTCGTCCCAAATAAAGCGTTCTGTTGAAGTTGGAAGCTTTGTAGTGTCGCATAGTATAACTATTGAGCTTGCAACCCTTTTGAAGCATGAGCAGTCATTATACGCAGTTTATCTTTAGCGTCAGTATCTTTCTTTATTGTTATTTGATTACTTTGAAACCAGTAGATAAAATTTTGCAATGAACTTCCATATTCAGATAAATAATTTTTAACAAGTTTTAAAAATTCATCTATTACCTCGTCATTGTTAGTTACAAAGTTTCTGTAATTTAGCACATCCGTTATATAGAGAAAGAAACTGCTTAATGGTAGATTTTTGTACAAATCTAAAAATTCTTCAAGTCTATTTTTGGCAACAAAGTATTGTGTTTCAAAATTCAAATAAGCCCATATAGACATATTATTTTTCTTTGCCTCAATCAGAATTGTATAAAGCTCTTTCTCGCTTATAGAGATTATCGGAGACTTAAGTAATGAAGCTAGATTTAAATCATTATCTGTATTAAGCACAAAATTTAATATACTAATTATGTCCGCAATAGCTAAATCCTCAGCTAATGAGATCCTATCAAGTCCGGCTTTGTTGCATGAATCGGAAATAATACAGCAAATTATATTGTAAGGTTCATAGGCCTATAAATTCACCAACTTAAAATTGTGATTTTTACAGTCTATGGTAGATAAATAGTTTAAAGTACCAAACTTTAAATAGTAAATTTGACTCATGCAACAAAGCCAGGCTGCGCAGCCTATATAAATAGGTGAGCACAGCCGAGTCCCTGCAAAATTTATGTATCAGAGTTCAACTGCTTTGACTATAACTCTTTAAATGTTATTACAACTATGTAACCACCTAATTTAATTAAGATAGTTTTTAATAATGCATTAAATTCAAGTCTAAAGGATTTTCAAACTGTCGTTTTTAATCCATTTTCTTTTTGATAGATAGCCCTTTTTTAGCTTGTTCCACGATATGCGCAAAACTATCAGCATTATTTACAGCAAGCTCCGCTAACATCTTACGATCAATAGCAACACCTGATTTTAAAAGGCCATTAATAAAGGTAGAATAAATCATACCATGCTCTCTAACAGCTGCATTTATTCTTTGAATCCACAAACCTCTAAAATCACGTTTACGATTTCTACGATCTCTGTAAGCATATTGCAATGCTTTTTCTACTTTTTCAATAGCTATCCTAAAACAATTTTTTGCTCTGCCTCTGTAACCTTTAGCAAGCTTAATTATTTTTTTGTGACGATTTTTTGATACTTTTCCTGCTTTTGCACGTGTCATAATTTTACTCTCGCTTTTTAATTAGTTCCATTTGGAAGGAATATTTTGACCAATCTTTTTGTATCTTGATCACAAAGAACCGATGTTCCTCTCTGATTACGAAGCTGAGCTTTTGTACGACGTCTCATGAAATGCTGTTTACCAGCTTGACCAGCTTTTACTTTACCTGTTGCGGTAAGCTTAAAGCGTTTTTTTGCACCCGAGTGGGTTTTCATTTTAGGCATATTCTATAACCTCTTAACAACTGGTATTTAAAATAAACAAGCAGCAAATTAGGCATACCATGGCCACGTTACTGCGAATCATAGCTTTATTAAGTTAAAATCAGCACCCGCAAATTTGTAAACTAGAGCCATTTTAAGTAGGGCAATCCAGCTTTTAAAGCAAAAGGCACCAAATAATAACTACTTTCGCTACAGTATATATAATATAAATTATTTTTCAAGCCCCTAATTTGCACTAGAGGCCTTACTTGAGAAATTACCAAAACCTGCTTTTACAGAAGTAATGTAAAAACAAATCTTAGTTACATAAAAGTCAAACAATTAGTAAGATCGATTTACTTGTCTTTCTTATCACCTTGTTTATGCTCTTCATGATGCTCATGTTTTTTATGCTTCTCTTTTGCAACTTCGTGCTCTGGTTTTTGATTTACAACATCGCTACCACTAGCAAAAGCAACTTTTGAAAAAGCAAGAATACTAAGCAATACTACTATTTTTTTTAACATAGCTCATAACCTTTTAATAAGAATTGAAAGTATTACTTAGTCTTTTTTGCTTCTGCTGCTTTATCTTCAGCTGCATCAGTCATAGCGTCTTTATCAGTAGCTTCTTTAGTAACTTCAGTAACAGGCTTTTTATTCATATCTGCTTCTGCTGCAACAGCAACTTTTGAAAAAGCAAACACACTAACTAAAATAATAAATAATCTTAACATTTTTAAACTCCTTAAATAATTAAACTTTGGTAAAGACACTATAGCATTTTTCTTGAGGTAATAAACTATATTTTTATTTTTCAGTCTTTAAAGAATTACAAATTTTATAAATTTCACGTTTACTACAATATTTGTGGTATTTTTGATACAGTTTTTCAGTAACATCCTTTCCACGACCTCCTAAAATTAGTAATTCTTTAATTTCTTTGATCAACTCTTCTTGAGTTATACTAATATTTTTTTTACCAGAAATTAATAATACCACTTCACCTCTTGGCGGGATATCTTTATAATACTCTAATAAACTTGACAGATTATTAGTTCTAGATTCTTGAAATAATTTTGTTAGTTCTCTAGAAATATTAGCTTGACGATCCCCTAGAATCTTTAATGCAACCTTTAATGAGGACAAAATTCTTAAAGGACTATCAAAAAAAATAAGCGTAGCATCAAGGTCTCTCAGCTCTGTAAATACTCCTTCTCTACCAACATCTGTTTTAGGCAAGAAACCAGCAAATATAAATCGATCAGATGGTAATCCAGAAATAGTTAACGCTGCAATAGGCGATGAGACGCCTGGTATAATATCAACAAAATAACCTTTTTCCCTTAACTCTCTAACTAATTTGTATCCAGGATCAGAAATCAAAGGAGTGCCCGCATCAGAAATTAAAGAAATAACTTTTCCAGACTCTATGTTTTTTATTACATATTTACGTGTTATTTCATCACTTTTATCGTTATACACAGAAAGAGACGTAGTAATATGATGTTTTGCTAGCAATTTTCCTGATACTCTGGTATCTTCACAGAAAATAATATCAGAATTTTTTAAAGTCTCAATTGCACGAAGGGTAATATCATTTAAGTTCCCAATTGGAGTTGATACTACATAAAGCCCAGGTTTTAAATCCATATTAAATACAATCGCTTAAACTATTTAGAAAATAACATGAACAATATAAAACAAAAAATTATAAAACTCATCATTTCTTTTTTTTGCTTAATTACTCTTAATGCTTGTGAATCTGGCAATAATATCAATAGTAATAAAAAAAACATGTCTAATAATCTTGTAGATATAGCTATATTGCTACCTTTATCTGGTGAAAATGAATTACTCGGAAAACAATATGCTGGATTAATAAAAATGGGCCTGGGTGATGGAGCTAAAACTAAGATTAGAGTTACATCTTATGATTCCTCTGATGAAATTAAATTAAAAGATTCTATCAAAAGAATATTAGAGCAAAAAACTAAAATTATAATTGGCCCTTTATATTCCAAAGATACAAAGATTTTATCCTCCCAAATTAAAGGGCACGACATAATCGCTTTATCCCTTTCGAACGACCCAACCTTAGCAGATGATAATATTTTTGTATTTGGCCATGCCCCTATGAAGCAAATGGAGCAAATAACTAACTACTTAATAAATAATGATTATAAAAATTATATAGTATTATTGCCTACTGGTAGACATTCACAAATTGTTAGCAAGATCGTTCAAAACATAATAACAAATAAAAATGCAATATTAAGTAGAATAGAATTTTATAATGACACAAACGAAGATATACAAAGAGCTATTAATATAGTCTCCGATACAGCTGATAATTTAAATGAATATGACGAAAATCTAAAACGCCCAGTAGTTATAGTTGGAGATGATCCAGAAAATTTAAAAAGAATATATACAATTGCCAGTAATTTTAATTTAGACAAAAAAGTTATCATTGCAGGGGACAATAGAATAGATGTAGATAAAGATCAGCGCTTTGATATTATTTATACGGGTACCACTGCTCTTAATAATGACAGCCTGAAACAAAGAGCTGTTGCTTTAGGTGTGAATCATTTGTCTTTTATGCATGCACTTGCATATGATGCTGGAAAAATAATCGCAAGCAATGTCATTAATAGCGATAGTAAAGAAACTTTTTTTACTAAATTAAAAGACTCTGAAAAGTTCCAAGGCGTTTCTGGAGAAATATATTTTATAGATTCTATAGCTCAGCGCGAATATGAAGTAATAAGAAAACAAAATGGAAATTATAATGTTCAAGACAACCAGCCAAAAGCGGCTATACAAGAGGAGATTTTATCTACTCCTAATAAACTTGAATCTTAGACAGTCAAATACCAGAACCACAAATATTTACAACTATTTCAACAAACGATTCTTAATGAGTTACTTAAATAGCAGTGATTAATTAATTGCTGACAATTGTTTAAACAAAAAAATTACACCACCAATCTAAAACGCCCATAAAAGTTAATTTATTTTAATGAAAAACTTGTTGCTTCTTAAATTAAAGGTTGTGTATTATGTATTCAAGTTCGTTAGTAACCATAGGTTGGTGCTAACTATTTAAAACCATAATAAATTAGGGTGTTATAGAAAAAGTGGGTGTTATAGATATTAGTTATTGTTGTTATTTTTTTGGTTACGACTCTAGTTGTGGGTATTGGTAGTAGTAGTAAGATCAAAACTATTCAAGATTACGCTTTGGGAGGAAGGAATTTTACCACCGGGGCACTTGTTGCCACAATAGTTGCAACTTATGCCAGCGGCAGCGGATTTTTTATTGAGCTACATAAGACATATTCTGATGGTCTTTTTTTTATTGTAGCGATTGTTTGTTATGCGCTGAGCTTATTCACCACAGCATATCTTTTTGTACCAAGAATGGGAGAGTTCTTAGGAAATCTTTCAGTTGCCGATGTTATGGGTGATTTGTACGGTAAAGAGGTTAGAATCATTACAGCTATTGCTGGAATAATTGGTGCACTTGGTGGGGTTGCTGTGCAATTTAAAGTTTTTGGCAACATAACTGCTTATTTTGCTGTTATTTCGCCGACAGAAGCAACAATTTATGCAGGTATTATAGTAACTATTTATTCAGCTTTAGGTGGAGTTAGGGCTGTTACTAAAACAGATATTTTACAATTTTTTACCTTTGGTTTTGTATTACCAATGATTGCCATAACAATGTGGAATCAAATGTATTATGATGGCCACTCTATGAGCAAAGTTTTTACCTCAAGTAATTTTCAATTAAGTGAATTGACTAATAGTAATAATCCAAAGTTTTGGCCTATGATTAGTTTAATGTTTTACTTCTCTATCCCAACATTCTATCCTGCTGCATTTCAAAGAATTTTAATAGGTCGCGACTTACACCAAGTAAAAAAAGCATTCATAATATCAGCTTTTTTACTAATACTTGTTATACTTGCTACTTGCTGGATCTCTATTTTGGTATTTAATGTTAATGACGATCTTGAGTCAAGTCAATTATTGGGATTTATAATAGATAACTATGCTTACAATGGCTTGAAAGGTTTAGTAATAATAGGTATTATAGCTATGACAATGTCAACGGCTGATTCTATTTTAAATGCTACATCTGTTGTATTTACTAATGATATACTAAAGCCTTTAAATATAGGAGTTAATAAACAATTATCTATTTCTCAGTGGTTTTCTGTGGCACTTGGTTGTTTCGCTATTATATTTGCACTTTACGGCAAGGATCTATTATCAGTTATCTTGATTGCCAATAGTTTTTACATGCCTATAGTAACGGTACCTTTGCTACTTGCAATAGTTGGATTCCGTACCACTAAAAAATCGGTTCTAATTGCCATGAGCGCTGCGCTTATAACAGTGATTATCTTGAAAATTTTGGATATTGGCGATCCTATTTTTTGTGGAATGCTGGTTAATATTATTTTCTTATTTGGTAGCCATTATTACTTTAAACAAGAAGGCGGATTTGTTGGCATAAAGGATAAAAAATCCTATATAGATCTGAATGTACAAAGTTATAAGACCAGAACGAAGAAAGCAGACTATAATAACTTCAGTTTTGTTAAATATTGTCAAAAACACTTCCCAAATAATGAAATGTCTTATACTGGTCTTGGTATATATTTCATTGTCTTTACAGTAAGCACTATGTACTCAGTACATTCTGAATTGTTAATAAAAAA
>JFJP01001970.1_pt1 | contig 17830 bp, 14 predicted proteins | sample 431651 | NCBI WGS metagenome assembly JFJP01 (sample SAMN02602958, study PRJNA72255) | Microbial mat metagenome, whole genome shotgun sequencing project. | biome: fresh water; feature: sink hole; material: water; isolation source: purple microbial (photo- and chemosynthetic) mats found in...
CGAAATTTGCCTGCCTCATTTCAAGGAGGCGCGATTTTCCTGATTTTGCCCCCGCCTGTCAATTACATGACACAGTCTTTAATTCGCTCTCCGGGAAATTCTTTTGCAAAGCGGTGATTTGCGTAGCGATAGCAGCATCCAAATGGCTCAACAAAAACACGGTGTATTTCAATTTGCTTATACGTTCGCCGATCGTCGCAGTGCGCACGCCCTGTTGTTGCAATTTAGCTAAATATTTTTTGGCAGCATCCTCAGTTTTAAACACACCCAGAGAAATTGCATTTTGCCAGGCGCCAACCTCTTGAATCACAAAATAATCTGCGACGCCACGATCTTTTAGCTGTGCAATTTTTTGATCGACTAGCGCTCGAGTTTTCATCGGGGCGATATAAACCCAATAGCCGCTGACATAATCCACTTGGCGATACTTGGGCTTTTCATTCAGTTTAATTGTCAACAACGCCTTCTCTACCCGTTGCAATTCGGCGCCAGAAAACTCGCCCCACTCCATGCAACTTTGTTTCCCCACCACTGCTGGCGTTTTAGCAACCACTGGCGCAACCACAACTGAAGACTGTGCTTGCATTACCTGAGCAACAACTGGTACAAGACTAGCGGTAACTGCGGATGACACCTCTTCCGAATTAATTATTTTTACTTTGTCAGCATTCAGCGACGACTGAATCGGAGGGCTACTTACATCCACCAGTAAAGCGCCGCCCCACTGCATCATCGCAAAAAATACGAGATTAACTGCTGCCAAAAATACGAATATCCACTTCACCATGCGTGCGCCTCTCCAATAACTTGCAAACCATCTAACACAAGATTTTCTTCAAGTTGCACGGGCATATTGAGATTCGGCTTAATTCGTAGTGCAGCTCCACCGCTCAACACACAAGTAACAACTTCAGTTTTTGCCAACAGATTATATTGGTGCTCAATTGCGCCTATTGTCGCGCATAGCAAGCCACTTTCAATCGCGTCTGCCGTATTGCGTGGAAAATCCCGCATACTCCCATTCATCGTTGCTAATTGCGCCGTACCCTGCAACAAACTTTGCTGCATCAAGCTAATACCCGGCAAAATTAGACCGCCAATAAATTCACCTTGCGCAGATAACGCATCAACCGTGGTTGCAGTGCCACAACTCACGATCAAACAAGCTCGCCGCATTTTATGCCATGCGGCAATCAGCGCTGCCCAACGATCACTCCCCAACTGAGAGGGGATTTCATAAAGATTTTTCACGCCGCATTGTTCTAACTGCGCAGTCACAAAATATGCCGATGGATAAAAATCACGCAAGCGTTGCGAAATCTCCTTCCCTGAGACATTAGACACAAGAATGCGTGAAGGCATTGGCAGCGTGGTTAGCTCATTCATCATGGCAGACCAGTCATTATTGTCCGTGGCTCCGCGACGAATAACCTTGTCGCCTGTGACATAAGCCCATTTGCAGCGACTGTTTCCAACATCAAACAAAAGCACTACACCTCCCGCAAACTAATTTCACCCGCATTAAATTCCTTCAAGCCATGTTGAGTTTCAACCCGTAACGCACCTGATTGAGCAATTCCACGTACCACCCCCTCAACCAACGAACCATCGGGCATGTGTAATTTGACTGACCGATTGTGCAACAAATGATAACTTTCCCACTCGTCGCGAAATGGCGCAAAGCCCTGCACCGAAAATTCGCTCAGCATCTCAGCCAACTCTTGTAATAGTAACGCAAGTAAATAATTGCGCTCTGGCAGAACTTTCATAATGTGAGCAAGATCGCTCACCGGTTGATCAATTCGCTGTGCGACAGCCGACGGTATGCGCAGGTTCATGCCGATACCAATCACCACCGCACTCGGCCCCAGCATATCGCCCTGTGCCTCAATCAATATTCCAGCGACCTTGCCATTTTCGTTAAGCACATCATTTGGCCACTTCAAGCCGACACCCGACACGTTCAATTTTTTAAATGCGCGCATCATTGACACGCCCACAGCCAAACTTAATCCTGATAGTGCTGACAAGCCGAAATTAAACCGCCACAACACAGAAAATGTCAGCGCATTGCCTAGGCCAGAATGCCACGTGCGTCCCAAGCGCCCTCGCCCCGCGCTTTGCCACTCAACCGCCAACACATTGCCGCTAGGCATCCCCTGCGTTGCACGCTGCAATAACATTGAATTACTAGATGCTGCGCTATCCACAATGTCGATATTAAATATCTGTGGCGTTTTCAATTCGGCGCGCACAGCCGCAGCATCTAGCCAAGCAATCGGCTCAACCAATCGATAGCCCCGCCCGCGCACGCTAAACAAAACCAAGCCGTACTGTTCAACTCCTTGCAGAGCATTATTCACACTGGCACGCGACACGCCCAAATGCTTTGCCAACACCTCACCGGAATGAAATTCACCATCAGCCAACAAGCGTAATACTGAAAACGTAAGTGTCTTCGGTGTAAATATATGTTCTGCATTCATTGCGGCAATTCACCTAGTTTTTTTGTTTTTGCATATCTTTATTATGCCCATGAAGGAAGGCTAAAATTTCAGTCTTATGCTGCATCGCATCTTGATACCCCAGCGCAATTAAGGCACGACAGTAAGCTTTATCGAACAAAAGATAGCTCACCAAATTCGCACCACGCCGCCGCATCACACCCACCGAGCGCAGCAAAATTCGTATTGTCCAAGGCAAAGCATTCAAATGTTGTTCAGCAATTTCCTCAATTGGTTGACTCGGGGAGACGACCAACACCTCGACATGGCGCAGCTTTGTGTGCTGCCGCAGCTCTTTAGGAATGAAACTAACCGTGTGATTGATACGACGCAAGCGTTCCAAATCCACTTCCATACCATCCAAAAAAATGCTGTCCAGTGCGTGGCCGGCAATCTGTGCCAGCGAAGGATATTCGTCAATCTTACCGCGCCGTCTCCCCTCCTCACGGCCTCCACCAACCCCCATCCCCACCACCAACACGCGCTCTGCGCCTAAGTGCAAAGCTGAACTAATGGGTGCGAGCTGGCGCATTGAGCCATCACCAAAATACTCGCGATGAATATGCACTGCGGGAAAGATAAAAGGAATTGCGGCTGAAGCGAGCAAATGCTGAATACTAATTTGTGTTGAAACACCCATGCGACGTGCCCGTTTCCACGGCTCAATCCCTGCGGCCCCTTGGTAAAAGGTCACCGAATGGCCCGAACCATAACCTGATGCAGTAATGCTTAAGGCATGCAACACACCGCTATCGATGCTGTTTTGGATTTTGGAGCAGGGTAAGGTTTGCTCTAACAACTCGACCAAGGGCGCGTTATCCAACAACGAAACGTGATTCAATTTTCCTGCACCAAAAACACTCAACACTAAACCGGCAAACCATCGTGCGCTATTTTGAAACACGCCAATAAAATCGACGCGATACACCTCTCCTGCGTGAAAATTTTTCCACACATTTAGCAGATATTTCACACCCTTGCGAAAGTGCCGCGCATTAATTGCCAGCGTCGCCGCATTCAGCGCACCTGCCGAGGTACCGCAAATAATTGAAAAAGGGATTGGTGATGAACGAGGTATAAATTCCGCGATCGCCTTCAGCACGCCCACTTGATATGCCGCACGAGCGCCACCCCCGGTGAGAATCAAACCTATTTTTTGTGGCCGCATCATTGGCAAATCAACTTAGTGCGACCTAACACCCACAACGGCGAGCGCACTCATATTGACGATGCGGCGCACAGTCGCCGTTGAAGTAAGGATATGGGCAGATTTATTCGCCCCCAGCAAAATTGAACCAATGGTTTCACCCTCTCCCGCAGTAACCTTGAGCAAATTGTAGGCAATATTTGCCGCATCTAAATTAGGCATAATCAGCACATTCGCTACGCCTTTCAAACGCGAAGCAGGGAATGTTTGCAAACGTAAACTTTCGGATAGTGCCGCGTCGCCATGAATCTCACCTTCCACCTCAAGCTCAGGCGCCAACTTCTCTAAAAGTTCACGTGCCTCGCTCATCTTGCGCGCTGAAGCATCTTCATGACTGCCAAAATTTGAATGTGAGAGTAACGCCACCTTGGGCACCAAACCAAAGCGCCTAACCTCTTCCGCCGCGAGTAAGGCCATCTCCGCCACCTGTTCAGCACTGGGGTCAAGATTCACATGTGTGTCGCAAATAAACAAAGTGTGATTCGGCAACATCAAAATATTCATCGCCGCATACATATTAGCCCCCGGACGCTGACCAATCGCCTCATTGATGTAGTACAGATGTCGCAAGGGTTGCAACACCGTCCCACACAACATTGCATCGGCAGAGTCCATGTGAACTAACATTGCTGCAATCAAAGTATTTCGGCTACGCATCTCGCGTTTGGCCACATCGGGCGTCACACCATAACGCTGCCTCAAGCGATGATATTCGTTGCAATATTCACGATATCGCCTATCGTTTTCGGGGTTCACCAACTCGAAATGCTCACCCGCACGAATGCGTAAACCAAGCTTGGCAATGCGTTGTTCCACAACCGATGGCCGGCCAACCAAAATCGGCAAGGCAAGCCCTTCGTCCACCACCGTCTGCACAGCATGCAACACGCGCTCATCTTCACCCTCGGCATACACTAATCGTTTGGGATTTTTCTTCGCCATATCAAACACCGGCTTCATCAACATGCTCGATTGATAAAGAAAGTGCGACAGTTGCTCGTGATAAGCCGCCATATCCGAAATGGGCCGCGTTGCCACACCACTATCCATCGCTGCCTGCGCCACGGCTGGGGCAACCTTGGTAATCAAGCGTGGATCAAACGGTTTAGGGATTAGATAATTTTCGCCAAAGTTTAAATTTTCTTCACCATATACCGCAGCGACTTCATCGGATTGCTCCGCTACAGCCAACGCCGCAATGGCATAAACTGCGGCACGCTTCATCGCCTCATTAATCGTCGTAGCACCCACATCTAGCGCACCCCGAAATAAATAAGGGAAGCACAAGGCATTGTTGACTTGGTTTGGATAATCAGAGCGGCCAGTGGCCAAAATCGCATCAGGGCGAACTGCCTTGGCTTCTTCCGGCAAAATTTCTGGAGAGGGATTGGCTAGGGCAAAAATAAGTGGGCGCGGTGCCATCTGCTTAACCATTTCTGGCTTTAACACACCTCCTGCCGACAGCCCCAAAAATACATCTGCGCCAGCAATGACCTCACCCAAAGTACGCGCAGCCGTCTGCACCGCATAGCGCGTTTTATTGTCGTCCATCTCTTCGATGCGCCCCTGATAGACCACGCCTTTAATGTCAGTGACCGTGATGTTTTCCATCTTTACACCGAGCCCAACTAACATATCCAAACACGCCAACGCCGCAGCACCCGCGCCAGACGCCACTAACTTAATTTCTTCGATTTGCTTGCCGACTACCTTGAGGCCGTTTAACAGCGCAGCACCCACTATAATTGAGGTGCCATGTTGATCGTCATGAAACACGGGGATCTTCATCTGCTCACGCAGCTTGCGCTCAATGTAAAAACATTCAGGCGCTTTAATATCTTCTAGATTAATACCACCGAAAGTAGGCTCAAGTGCAGCAATGATGCTGACTAACTTATCAGGGTCAGTCTCGGCAATTTCGATGTCGAATACGTCAATACCGGCAAACTTTTTAAATAACATCCCTTTGCCTTCCATTACTGGCTTGGAAGCCAACGGCCCAATGTTGCCTAAGCCCAGCACTGCAGTGCCGTTAGTAATCACCGCTACCAGATTGCCGCGTGCCGTTAAGTTACGCACCTCGGATGGCTCGCGCACGATCGCTTCACAGGCCGCAGCCACACCGGGAGAGTAGGCCAAGGCCAAATCGCGTTGCGTAAGCATTGGCTTACTTGGCACAACCGATATTTTTCCTGCGGGAGAAGTGCGGTGATATTGCAACGCTGCATCGCGCAATTGCTTATCCATTTTGCCCCCTACTCTCTGATTTTTTTGTTGCCGTTAAGAGTTATCTGCCACCAGTGCATGGACTGCATCGAGCGCGTCTTTGAGTGTCTCTTCTGGCAGGTCATTAACAAACTTAGATAACAGATTCGCTGCTTCTGCGGTCTCGGGCGGTAGCTCACTGGCATTCGCATTCGCCACTAGTACCGCTGCCGCACCCACTACATTCAACAAGTAGGCTCGCTCGCTCATTAACATTTCAATTTCTTGGCTCAGTAACTCAACTTCATGCTTGTTCATCACACTCTCCTCATTAATTTATTTTTCGCACTAAACCGATTTGGCTCCATCCGCCCGATTCATACGTAACGTACTGTGTGTTCTTTTCCGCAACTGATGCAACAAGGCAACATTCTTATCTAGCGATTCACCATACGAAGGGATCATCGCCTTTAGTTGCTGCTTCCACTCATCGCCCTTCATGCGAGCACTAAAGCAGCGCTCGATCACTTCAACCATCGCTTGCACGGAGGTCGAAGCGCCTGGAGAGGCACCCAACAAAGTTGCCAAGGTGCCATCTTTTGAAGTAACAATTTCCGTACCAAACTCCAACTTACCGCCTTTTTGATCACAATTTTTTATGATCTGCACACGTTGCCCAGCTGAGGCCAACACCCAATCCCCCTCCTTCGCATCGGCATAAAAGGTTCGCAAGGCATCCACTCGCTCTTTATGGGAACGCATCGCCTCATTAATCAAGTAACGAGTGAGATCAAGATTGTCTCGTGCCACAGCCAACATTGGTTTCAGGTTGCCTGATTTCAGCGACGAGAACAAATCTAGCACCGAGCCCTCTTTCAAAAACTTAGTGGTAATACTGGCGAATGGGCCAAATAATAAAGACGGTTCTCCATCAATAATGCGCGCATCCAAATGTGGCACCGACATCGGCGGCGCGCCCACTGGGGCTTTGCCATAAACCTTGGACGTGTGGCGCTTAACCACCTCTGGATTTTTACAAATCAACCACTGACCACTCACCGGAAAACCGCCATACCCCTTAGCTTCGGGGATGCCTGATTTTTGCAGTAGCGGCAAAGCCCCTCCTCCCGCACCCAAAAACACAAACCCTGCATCTAATGTTTTGGCTTTATCGGTGTGATTGTCCTGAACTCGCACATGCCAACGACCATCCGCATGCTGCTTCATACCCATAATGGTATGGCTCAGTTGCAAATCGAAAGTGGAGTGTTTGGTCAGCGACTTCACCAACTTGCGTGTCAGAAAACCAAAATCGACGTCTGTGCCGTGCTTCACTTGAGTCGCGGCCACTGCCTGTTTCGCATCGCGATGCTTCATCACAAGCGGCATCCACTTGCGGAGCACCGCATGGTCTTCGCTGTATTCCATCTCTTCAAACAAATGATGTTTGTGTAATGCCGCGTAACGCTTACGTAAAAACGCCACATCTTCCTCACCGCAAACAAAACTCTGATGGCAAATTGGATTAATAAATTTTTCTGGTGAAGGCAGCTCCCCGTGCTCAACCAAATACGACCAAAACTGCAGTGACATTTCAAACGCTGAGTTAATCGCCAACGCGCGCTCGATTTTCACGGTTCCATTCACTGTTTGTGGCGTGTAATTTAACTCGCAATATCCAGCATGGCCCGTACCCGCGTTATTTAAACCGTGCGAACTCTCCTGCCCCACTTTGCTGAGGCGCTCCACCATCACAATTTTTAACGAAGGATCTAAATGCGCGAGTAATGAACCGAGCGTTGCGCTCATCACTCCTGCACCCACCAATAACACATCTACTTTTTTATTCGACATTTCAATTCCTAAACGAGTCTGCTCATTCTAACTTAAGGTGGCGAGCATCTTCTCAATACGCTTCACCGACACAATCACCTGCGTTTTTATTTCTTGCGCAAAAAGCGAAACGCGCAACTCCTGTAGCATCCAACCAAGATCTTCCACACGAACATCAACTTCGCCATGCATTGAAGATTGCTTACGCTGCCACTGTTGCATCACCGGCACCATTTGCTTCATATTTAGCGCATCTCGTGTCGGATTGCTGCGTAACTTTTCTAGCCGCACATTAATCGCCTTAAAGTAACGCGGCATGTGTTGCATACGCTCATAGGGTGTATGACCAATCCACTCTTTACCTAACAACCATTCACACTGACTGCGGATATCCGCTACTGCTTGTGTGTGCGCTTTAAAACCAGGAAGTGCTTTCTGTAAAGCGTGATATTCAGTCAACACACCTGCTACCAAACGCGCAATTTCTTGCGCCACCAAATTTAAACGTGCCTTGGCTTCCTTCGTTCGCGTAGCAAAATCTTTTTCATTTTCTGGCCACGGCTCATTCAGGCAACAACGATCAAAGGTCACTGCCAGCAATTGGCGCTGCAAATCTTGCTGCGAACCGAAGGGCAAAAATTGCATTGCCATCGCTTGCAAGCCCGGCAAGTTTTTCTCCAAATATTTCACCTGCTCTTTTAACGCCAACATAAATAAGCGCCGCAGACCTAAGCGCTGTGCAGCATGCGCCTCTTCTTGCGTATCAAAAGTTTGCAAAACAACCGCATCACCTTCATCAACTAGGGCGTTAAACACCGTGATGGTTTGGCCTGCACGCGTCTCTTCATTTGTCGCTTTGAAATCTCCAAATTTCCATTCTGTGTAGCGCTCGCCAGATGGTTTTTGTTGAGGCACCACACTCTTGCTCACTGGTGCGACTGCAACGTTTTGCTTAGGCGCCCATTCGCAGCGTAAAGAGACGAAATTTCTCCCCATGCCGAGCTGCCGCCCATGCTCATCTACCACGCGAAAATTCATCAACAAATGCGCTGGAATTTGCTCCATCCGAAACGCATCAAGCGGCACCTCAATTTGTTTTTGCTCTCGAATATAACGCGCCAAAGCTTGCAGCAATGGCGTGTCTGACGGCTTCACAACAACCACAAATGCAGCGGCAAATTCTGGTACGGGCACACAGTGGCGCCGTAACTTCTGGGGCAACGATTTCACTAGCTGCGCAATTTTTTCTGCCAACACTCCTGGCACTAAATACTCACAACGCACTGCCGACACTTGATTCAGCAACGCCTGCGGCACCGTGAGTGTGACGCCGTCATCTACTTTTCCTGGCGCGAAGTTGTAGCCCAAGGCATAGCTCACGTTATTCATCGACATCTGCGGAGGGAATTGATCGGTAGTGATGCCCGCCGCCTCGTGGCGCATTAGGTCATCTTTTTTTAGATGCAGTAATTTCGACTGCTCGCGCTCCGCTTCTTTGCGCCAATGTTCAAACGCAGCGCCGTTATGAATACCTGCCGGAATCCGCGCATCATAGAATGCAAAGATCAGTTCATCATCGACCAACACATCGGGGCGACGTGCTTTATGTTCTAACGCCTCAATGTCAGCGATGAGTTTTTGATTATGCGCAAAAAACGGCGCTTGAGTGTTGAACTCACCATTCACCAGTGCCTCACGAATAAACACCTCACGAGACTCGGCGGGATTCATTGGCCCATAGTGCACGCGCTTCTTTGGATTGATCACCAAGCCATACAAAGTGCTGCGCTCCCACGCTGCCACCTGCGCTGCTTTTTTCTCCCAATGCGCATCGTAATAATGACGTTTGATGAGATGAGCGCCTACTTCCTCCAACCACTCTGGCTCTATGCGTGCCAAACAGCGGGCAAAGAGCTTGGTCGTCTCCACAATCTCTGCCGCCACCACCCACTTGCTGCCTTTTTTTGCCAGCACCGAATTTGCAGCAATGAAAAATTTAATCTCGCGCGGCCCCAGGTAATACGGCTCTCGATCCACCCCTTTGCAACCGATATTGCCCAGTAAGCCGGTGAGCAAAGCTTTGTGAATTTGTTCATAACTAGCAGGTTGCTCATTGAAGCGCATACCCATTTCCGCTACCTGTGCGTGCAACTGTTGATGTAGCTCATGCCACTCGCGCAGACGAATCGGTGACAAAAATTTATCGCGGCATTCGCTCGCCCATAGCTTATTACTTTTTTTATGCTTAATCGCCTCTTGGAACCACGCCCATAATTTAATGTAAGCGAGAAAATCAGAACGCTCATCATTAAAGCGTTGATGGGCTGCATCGGCGGCCTCACGTCGCTCTGCCGGACGATCACGCGGGTCTTGCAGCGAGAGGGCGCTGGCAATAATGAGAATCTCATTCAAACAATAATATTGCCGCCCCGCCAGTAACAAGCGCGCAATCTTGGGATCGAGTGGCAGCTTGGCCAGCTCATGCCCCAATGGCGTCAGCTCTCGCAATAAATTGATAGCATTGAGCTCTTGCAAAAGTTGGTAACCATCGGCAATGGCACGAGAACCCGGCGGCTCGATAAAGGGAAACTGCTCTACTTCTCCTAGCCCTAGCGCACTCATGCGTAAGATAACGGTGGCGAGCGATACGCGGAAAATTTCCGCATCGGTAAATTCTGGACGCTGTAAAAAATCTGCCTCATCGTACAGGCGAATACACACGCCACTCATCACACGTCCACATCGCCCTGAACGTTGATTCGAAGCCGCGCGTGAAATATTTTCGATACGTAGCTGCTCTACCTTTTGGCGAACACTGTAACGGTTAATGCGTGCCAAGCCACTGTCAATCACATAGCCGATGTTGGGCACGGTGAGCGAAGTTTCCGCCACGTTGGTTGCCAACACTACGCGACGCATCCCTGAGGCAGGTTTGAACACGCGATCTTGCTCGGCAATCGACAAGCGCGAAAACAAGGGCAGAATCTCGATACCCTTGTGCTGATGTTTGCGTAAAGCTTCCGCCGTTTCACGGATCTCACGCTCCCCTGGTAAAAACACCAGCACGTCACCGCGTAAGCCTCCAATACTCAATTCATCCAGCGCGCTACAGATTGCTTGTGGCACGTCTTGCGTATCACCTTCTTCGTTTTGCTGCGGTGGGCGATAGCGAATTTCAACGGGATAAGTGCGGCCAGTAACCTGAAGAATCGGCGCTCCTAAAAAATGCTTGGCAAAGCGCTCCGCGTCTAGCGTGGCGGAAGTAATAATAATTTTTAAATCTGGTCGGCGTGGTAGTAGCTGTCTCAGATAACCCAACAGAAAATCAATATTCAGTGAGCGCTCGTGCGCTTCGTCGATAATGATGGTGTCGTAATTTTTCAGAAGTGGATCGTGATGAATCTCCGCCAGTAAAATACCATCGGTCATTAACTTAACACATGTATCGGGCGACACTTTATCGTTAAAGCGCACCTTGTAACCAACCAAGCCACCCAGCTCTGATTTCAACTCTTGCGCGATGCGTGCAGCGACCGAGCGCGCCGCCACACGGCGTGGCTGAGTATGGCCAATCACTCCCAACACCCCTCGCCCCAAGCTCAAACAGATTTTAGGCAACTGCGTGGTTTTACCGGAACCGGTCTCGCCGCACACAATCACCACTTGGTGTTTTTCAATAGCCAGCGCCAATTCTTCGCGTCTTGCCACCACCGGCAAATCCGCTGGGTATTCGATACTAGAGTGTTGTTGGATGCGCGCCAGACGGCGCTGGGCGGTGGGTGATAGTGCAGAATTCATAGTGTGCGATTTTACCTGTTACCTATTTCTATCGCACAAAAAACGAGGGAGACCGAAGTCTCCCTTGTTGATTACAGCTTAAATTTTTGCAGCATCAACTGCTCAAACTTTTACCAAGCAGCTTCCAGCATCAAAGTTGTCAGTTGCTTAGAACCTGGGCCAGTGTAAGCCGTACCACTGTATTGCGAGAAATTGGCAACCAACGCTACGTTTTGAGCAATGTCATACAACGCTGTAAAAGTAACTGCGTTATCTGTTTGCGCCTCATTAGTACCAGTGATTTTGCTACCATTCTGAGCCATACGATACGCCAAACCGAGGTTCAACACATGCTCCACAACTTGGAACTCAGCACCGATCGTTGTTGCTCTACGCTCAACTGAACCCGTGTTATGTGCACAGCCTTTAATAGCTTCAGCAACAACCGCTCCGGCAACTAAATTTCCATCGGCATCAATCGTGTCAGCTGTGGCTGCAGTAACTGCAGCAGTATTCACAGAGCTGTCACAAACTGGAGCCTTAGCATGCTGCAAATAGAAACCCGTCATCATGCCAGCCACTTCACCGTGCGCCTGTAAGTCATAGAAAGTTTGGTTAGATTCAATCTTGTTTCCAGCCAAGTTACCGAAAGATGAACCACTTTCTTGACCAGCACCCACAACCATATCCCAACCCCCGACAGTCGGTGTAGCCGCAACACGAATGTAAGTTTGGCCAAAGCTTGTAGACGGCACTGCACCACCGTTTGCACCTGGCGCGAAGGATGAGGACCACTTAGTGTAGTTAATAAAACCCATGTCGTTTTGCACAACGAGCGCAGTACCTGCTGCCGCGCCGCCATCGGCTCCTCGGTCTGCGTTGTACTGAATCGCAGAAGTCTCACGACGATGCTCGGCCCAACGGTTAGCACGCATTACGCCACCACTAGACAACTCAAAGCTGTAGGCCACACCCAAAGCATCAGTGGTAAACGGCACAACAGTTACCTTGGCCGCGCCCAAATCGTAGTTGATTGGAACACGCAAACCTGCCACTCCACCTGCTACGTTATTATTTTCGTTCAGGAAACCAATTGTTAAATTTCCTGTGTCCGCAACACGACCACCAAAGAACAAGCTGTACTCATCGCCCATCTGAGGCTGCCACTCAGCCGCACTTGTCGCTTGAGTAACACCTTCACCTGCAGACACGACAACATTAGTGTCATGCTGAGCACGATATTTCAGCAAAAACGCCGCATTCAGCGTTTCAGGAATAGAGAGATGATCGCCTTCAATCTGACCTTGCGCCCCCATCATGACGTAGCCAGACGCTTTAAATGCTCGGCCAAAACCATTTAGGATTGGAAAGTGAGTTTGGTGACATCCCGCGCACGCCATACCAGTTTGGCGCGCAAAAGCGGGCAACGCTGATGCTTCCGGTGCAAAAGCTGCCGCCGCAATAACACTCGTTAATGCAATAGTAATTTTTTTCATGAATCTCCCCCACGTCGTTGGTTTATTAGAAAACACTTATATTTCAATAAGTCACGATAACAAGACACCGTGTTTGACTAATTACTCTTCTGGAAAAATTTTGTCAAAGGAAATGACGCAAGTGAGTGCTTTTTGCCAGTTGTCTGTTTTTAATTTTTTATCAGTAAGCGCTGAATCACTGCGCCCGCCAACATAAAACCAAACAAAGGCGGCATGTAACTAATTGTGCCGTTCACCGCACGAGGTCGCCCTCTACCGGTAGGCTCTGGCGGCAAAGGCTGACTTGGATATTCATCCGAGAAAACAGTCAGCACCCCTTCATACACGTCCTCGTTGCGCAAACGCTTGCGCATCTCTCTTGCTAACGGGCACATGTCTGTGTCTTTAATGTCCGCCACTTTTATGCGGGTTGGATCGCGCCGATTACCCGCACCCATGCTAGAAGCAACATGCAACCCGCGCTTGTAACTTTCTACCACTAGCGCAACTTTTGATGAGAGTGAGTCGATGCAGTCGATTACATAATCGCTATCTGCCGGCACCAGTTGATTTACATTTTCAATGGCGAGAAAGTCGTACAGCACGCTGACTTCACAATCAGGATTGATGTCGAGAATGCGTGCGCACATTAGGTCTGCTTTGAATTGTCCCTCTGTGGAATGCAGCGCGAGCAATTGTCGATTGATGTTGCTTGGCACGACCTTGTCATGGTCTAGCAATGTCATGCGTCCAACTCCTGCTCTCGCCATTGCTTCGGCGCAATAAGAACCCACTCCCCCCAAACCTGCGATGAATACGTGTTTGCATTTGAGCTGCGCCAAGCCCTCTTTACCGAGCAGGATTTCGGTGCGAGCAAATTGGGGATGAATAGAGTTAGGCATGTTGTTTTTGAATTAAAGCTGGTAATACCGCGCAAGCATTTGCTGTTGTCGCTTGCGCAATCTCTTCTAGTGACACTCCTCTTAAATCAGCCAAGGTCTGCGCGATGGTTTGAATATTTTGCGGTTCGTTTGGTAGGCCACGCTCCAAAAATGCGGGCGGTATATCGGGCGCATCAGTTTCTAGCACGATAGTTTCCAGCGGTAATGTCGCAGCGAGTTCCCGCAATTTTGTAGCACGGTCGTAAGTCATGGCGCCGCCGAAGCCCAGCTTAAATCCTAGCTTAATAAATTCGTCAGCTTGTTGGCGACTTCCGTTAAAAGCATGGGCAATGCCGCCACGAACTTTGTGCTCACGCAGATGTTTAAGAATGACATCCGATGCACGCCGAATGTGCAGCAACACCGGCAGATCAAATTCACGCGCGATTTTGAGTTGCTCAACAAAGAAAAACTCTTGCGCCGCACGATCGTAATGTTGAATAAAAAAATCGAGGCCAATTTCACCCACAGCGACGGGTTTGTGCTGCGTTAAATACTCCCTCAACACATTGAGATCTTCTGGCACCGCATCGCCCACATACATTGGGTGAATACCATAAGCCGGCTGGCAAGCCGTATGCTTTTGGCATAGCTCGGCTACCACTTCAAAATTGGCACGCGTGACTGCGGGCACGACGATACGATCAACTCCTGCCGTTTGAGCGTTGGCTATTAACTCGGTTTGCGCACCTACAAATTCGCTGGCGTCGAGATGGCAATGGGTGTCGATGAACATGGTGTGTCGTGGCGTAGAAGGAGCGCTATGTTAAACTCGCTCCATCAATTTAGCGAGACAACATCATGTCTGGAAACACTCTAGGTACTCTTTTTACCGTCTCTTCTTTTGGCGAATCGCACGGCGCGGCGATTGGTTGCATCGTGGACGGCTGCCCACCCGGAATGGCTTTAACAGAAGCCGATATTCAACTTGATCTTGATCGCCGTAAGCCCGGAACGTCGCGCCACGTTACCCAGCGTCGCGAGTCTGATACGGTAGAAATTCTCTCTGGCGTGTTTGAAGGCAAGACCACCGGCACCCCCATCGCACTTCTCATTCGCAATGAAGACCAACGCAGCAAAGATTACGGCAGCATTGCCGAGACCTTTCGTCCCGGCCATGCCGATTACACCTATTGGCACAAATACGGTATTCGCGATTATCGCGGGGGCGGCAGATCTTCGGCACGCGAAACGGCTGGACGCGTTGCGGCAGGTGCGATTGCTAAAAAATGGTTGCTTGAAAAATATGGTGTGACGGTGCGTGGCTATATGAGCCAACTCGGCGAGATCGAGATTCCATTCAAAAATTGGGAAGACATCAACGTTGAAGGCAATAGTTTTTTTGTGGCCGATTCGAGCTATGTGCCGCAACTGGAAACTTACATGGATGCGTTGCGCAAATCCGGTGACTCTATCGGCGCAAAACTTTCTGTGGTGGCGCAAAACGTGCCGGTAGGTTGGGGCGAGCCGGTGTTTGATCGCCTCGATGCCGAGATCGCTTATGCGCTGATGAGCATTAACGCCGTGAAAGGCGTTGAGATTGGTGCAGGTTTCAATTGTGTAACACAAAGAGGTAGTGAGCACGGCGACGAACTGACCCCGACAGGATTTTTATCCAACAACGCGGGCGGCATTCTCGGCGGCATTTCTACAGGTCAAGATATTGTGGCCAACTATGCGATCAAGCCCACTTCGAGCATTCGCCTTGAGCGCAACTCCATCGACAAGGCTGGCAACCCAATCAAAGTTTCTACTGAGGGACGCCATGACCCATGCGTTGGTATTCGCGCCACACCGATCGCCGAAGCGATGGTGGCGATGGTATTGATTGATCATGCACTGCGAAATCGCGCACAGAATGCTGATGTGGTGTGTGCGACGCCGAGAATTTAGCGTTAGCTCAATCAGCGCTGACGCTGATATAACCAGTAGCGCTCGACTTTATCGCCCGAGCGCCCACCTTCCCAGATTTTCTTCCAGCGCTTGCCCTCGCTGTGTGTAGTAGCGCCTTTGCCTTGCACAAGCTTTAAATCACACTCTTTACGCGGCAATTCTCTTACTGTGACATCTGCAAAATATTGCAACATTGCGCGTTGCGCCTCGCCTACGCCTTCACCAGAAACACAGATATAACGATTAGGCAAAGCTTCTTTCAGACTCATTACCATCGAGCGATAGCTCTTTGTGTTGTCTAACCAAGGCATCCACAACGTTACCGCCAACACCCATAACAGCGTCACACCAGCTGCCCAATTAGTCACGGAGCGGCGAATCGAACGCCCAACGCGCCAAACCAACACCATCCATAACACCGTCACAAAAACCGCAATAAAAAACTGGTTCTGTTGAAACACTGGCTCAAAACCAGGTCGATAATCTTTTAGGAGCTGAGTGATGTGCGCCGGGCTATCTACGAGCAAGCCTGTCCAACCCCACCACAACAAAATTGCCAGCAAGGCAAACGTCATAATGCCGAACCAATCTAAAGCGTTTGCAGCACCACGCTTTAGTGTGAATAAAGCTGCTGACGCCAACAAGCTCAGCGGCAACAGCATCGGTAATGCGCAAAGATCATTAATTCTCGGCGAAAGGCTCAAGGTGACGAGCATCACAACAAAGGTGACGAGCAACAATTGAAATTCAGGTGACTGCAATAATTTTTTGCGAGCCTCCCACACCGCCCACATTGCCAGTGGCGCTGCGGGCCAAGCAAACCAAGGAAGCAAAGTCAGATAGTAAAAAGTATCGGAATAATCACCGTGACGGGCATAGTCAACCACTTTGCCAATATTGAGTTGCCACGCCCACTCGGCAAACAACTGCGGCGAGCGCAGGTAAAGTAGGCTTGGCCAGATCGTTAACCAAGGTAATGCGCTCAACAGCGCAACGCCAATAGTTATCGCAAAGATACGGGTTCGCCAAGCAGAGAAGAACAACAAACTGACGCTAATCAACAGAAAAAATATCGGCTCGATAAAGCCTTTTGACATGAAGCCAATACCAAGCCCCGTGCCGAGAATCAATCCCGCTAAAATTGGCCGACGTTCACTCAGCGCATAGCCGTAAATCATCATGGCGCAGCCAGTGAGCAAAGCGAGGTCAGTCACCATTAGGTGCGCACGCACCAACAGCCCTAAGCTACCCATCAAAATAATGACTGATGCCCAGCCCGCACTCTTGCCGAATAATTCACGTCCCGCAGCGGCAGTGAACAGTAAAGTCAGTGCCATGTAAAAACCACTCGCTAAGCGCGCACCATCATGTAGCGGTAATAATGAAGCGGAAAGTTTGGCAAAGATTGCAGCAGTCCAATAGAAAAGCGGCGGCTTCTCTAAAAAGTCGTCCCCCGCCAAAGTAGGCACTAACCAATCGCCACTCTGTAGGATGTGATAAACCAAGCCGAAGCTGTAGGCCTCATCCGGCTTCCACGGGTCATGTCCTATCAACCCAGTGAGCAACCAAACTGTGCACAGCATCACCAAGAACAAAACCTTGGTCGGGGTAATTAGCTGATCTTTTTGGTAAGCGTATGAATACATGCGGGCAATTATTAAACGAGTTCGCTAATTATCCTAGATAAATTTCCTAGGTGAAAAGCAAACAAAAAAGGCAGCCAACGCTGCCTTTGATGCCACTCGAAGTGCTAAGGAGCTTAAGCTGCTGCGCCTTTGTTGTACTTCTGACGGAATTTCTCAACACGACCGGCTGTGTCAACGATCTTCTGTGTGCCGGTATAGAAAGGGTGGCACTCAGAACAAACTTCAATGTTCAAAGGCTTGCCCATTGTGGAGCGAGTCGTAAATTTGTTACCGCAGCTGCAAGTTACTGCAACTTCGTTATAGGCTGGATGAATGTCTGCTTTCATTTTGTTTTCCTTACATCAATTAT
>JFJP01027419.1_pt1 | contig 17830 bp, 13 predicted proteins | sample 431651 | NCBI WGS metagenome assembly JFJP01 (sample SAMN02602958, study PRJNA72255) | Microbial mat metagenome, whole genome shotgun sequencing project. | biome: fresh water; feature: sink hole; material: water; isolation source: purple microbial (photo- and chemosynthetic) mats found in...
AAAAACGATTGAATTTATAGTAAAAATAGTGATGATTTATATAAAAAAAACCGCCAAATCAGCTGTTTTTTCAAAGAAGGCAGGTCTGTAGATAATTGGAAATATTTGGCGAAACTGCCAGAAGAAGTAATTTTTCGAAATAAAGGCAGGGACATTTGGATTTTTTAAGGCTTTTTTTAATTATGTTTTTTTAATTAAGAAAATTTAATATGTGGTCTTTTTTTCTTTAAAATAAATAAAGCTTGAGAATCAGGCTTAAAATTATGATAAAAACCAAAAAGAACCAGGCATTATTATATTGAAATCCGGCTATTATCAAGGAAAATTTATTGGTGAAAGAAACTTTTAAAAATTTATTGAACTTTTTGATGATAAAATATAGTGATTCATTGATAAAATTTGTTGAAGATTTTCCTTTCTATCCCGAATAAGCTTATTCTATAATGAAAAAATTATTGAATTTGATATTTTTTCATTTTTTTACGATAAAATCCTGCTTTGTATTCAGATCAATCCTCATTTTCTCCATCTTTTCCTTTAAATCTTAAATAAACACCCTTAAAACCCAAAGAAAATACAAATAAAAATTCATTAAATTAAATTCAAATGAAAAATTAAGCTTGTTCTATTAAAAATACTTTCATTTAAAGCAACTGTTCTAATAATATCAATCTTCTCACATGCTCCTGAAATAGTTCGAAAAAAACTCCAAATCGAATTATTATCATTAACTTCAGGAAAACCCTCTATTTTAATCACCGAAATCATGATTTTATCCTGATCAATAGCATGAAAGTCCTTTATTTTTGAAAAAAGCCTTTTTATACTTCAATGAAAACATTATATAAAGCACTTGGCTCTTTAGAATGATTTCTATTGTGGCTTGGCTTTCAGAAAGAATGACCCCTTGCACAGGAGACACATCATATCTCTCTCTGCTGTTGGCCTTTATCTTAAAAGCCAATTTGTTCTTTATGAGGTTTTTTATGCGAATGGTAGCAGAAATCGAACCATCAGTCATGAAACTCAAATGAATCAGTTCTCTTGGAAAAACCTCTGCAAAATCCATTTGAAAAAAAATTAATTAAATTTCAACAAATTAAATATGAAAAAATTCATAAAAAATTTCTAAAATTTCAATGAATTTATTTTTGTTTTTTCTTAATTCTTTATTAAATTAAAAATTTCATTTTCGTTGATCTCAATGAGAGAGTTATACATTGAATTTAATAATTTTTTCATTTTACATAAATTATCTGAAACTTTTTTCAATGAAAAAAAATTAAAAAAAATTTACAAAGAAAAAAGTCACTTTTTACAAAAAAAAACGTTGAAACTTGAAAATTCTTAAAAAATGTTGAAAATTCAGGGTGAAAAAAAGCCTTTATCATCAAAGAACCGAGTTAAAACTCCTGATAAACCTCTAACAAAATCCGAGATTTTCTCTTCTTTAAACTTACCTCATCCTAATCCCACCCTTATCAAGGAACTCGCAGCTGAAACTTCTGCTTCACATGAGCTACTGGCAAAAATCGAGTTTGAAACCAATAAAATTCACAAAGATCTCCGAAAATTGAAAAAAAGTCGTGATTTTGAAGAAAAATCATCAAAAACTCCTTTGAAAATCGAAGAAAATCGTGAAGAAAACTCATTAAAATATCACGATAATTCTTCTGAAGAAATTCCTTTGAAAAATCCCGAATCTTCTGAAGAAAAGCGCTCTTCTTTACAAGCTTATGACTCAGACCCTGAATATAACCGTTATTTGAAATCCCCCCTTCACAAAAGCGAATTCCCTTCACAAAAAGCTCATTCTTTTCTCGAAATTCCCTCAAAATCTGAAGAAAACCTTCCAGAAACCTTGAATTATCGCGATATTGCAAGCTTTGAGCTTCGAAAAACCGAAAAACCTTTAAAAACTAAAAAAAACCAAGAAAAACATGAAGAAAATCACTTGAATTTCACCGTGCCAAAGCCTTTTGATTTCGAATCTCGTGAACAAAATAAAGCACTTTCTATCACAAAACGTCGTTTTCTTGAGGATTTATCTTTGAAAAAAGCTTCAGAATCCACGAATTCTCTGAAATTCCATGCGATTTCTGTTCCAGAACACATAAAAGATCGTTCTTTATTCACAAAACTGTGTAAAATTGAAGAAAACCGTCGTTTTGAAATGAAGAAAAACTCGAGAATTTTGACTCTTCAGCGAGAAAAACCCTTTGATTTTTATTTGCGAGACTTGAAAAAACCGAAGAAAACTGCGATAGAACGCAAGGAATTTCACATGAAAGCCTCTCCAATTCCTTGGTATTGTTCAATTCCTTTATTAAAACGCATGCAAGAGGAAGAGGAAGCCTTAAGAAGAGAGCGAGTCGCTAAACATGCACAAGATCTCCTTAGTATTTCTCATTTACCTTTTCGTATGGAAAAGCATGAAAACGAGAAAAAAGCAATTTTATTAAAGAATTTACAAGAATCCAAAGGAAAAAACCAAGAAAACATCAATAAAAACTTCACTTTCCAGCCAGTGAAACGAAAAGAAATACCAGATTTCCGCACCTTGCATGAAGGTTTTCAAGCGTTACTGGACAGAAAAAGAAGCAATATCAGGCCAGTTGTGATAAAACCCTTCAGTTTCGAGGCAAGTAAAAAGCCTGAAAAACGTGAGTATTTGAACGAAGAAAACGCGATTAAAAAGTGTGAAGTTGCAAAGAAATGTGATGCGATAGAGCTTTGGCGAAGGAATTCGATGAAAAAGCCAAAGATTCAGCCTCCAAGTACTAAGAAATGGGAGCAGGCTTATGAAGAGAAGAAAAATCAAAGGGAAAACGAAGAGAAAAAGAAGAATTTAGAGCTAGAAAACGAGAAGAATAAAATGAAAAAAAGGCGAGAAATTGAAGAAAGAGTTAAAGGATCACCAGCTATCGTCGATAATAGGAAAACACTTGAAGAAAGACAAAGGAAAGCTGTAGAGGATAGGAAGAAGGAAATGAAGAAAACTGGTGAGGACTATAAGAGAGTGCTGGATGAGATTGGGGAGAAGGTTAAGAAAAGGCTTTTATTGGTGGAGAATTATGAGGAGGGGTCCAAGAAAATGCTAAAGAAAAAAAGACTAGAAGGGATGAATAATTAATTAAAACGTGATTTTATGAAGAATTTAGTGAGAAATCTTTGTTTAATAGTATTTATAAAATGAATTGAGTGAAAAGTCATAGATGAATGAGCTAAGTTTAGTCTTGATGTTTTTATTGCCTATATGGCGATTAATGGAGGATTGAAACTTAATGAGGATAATTAAAAGCAGGGCCATTGCTTAGTTTAATTGAGAAAGATGCGTAAAAAAGAGGAGATTTTACTCCATTTTCTTAAAAAAAATCTATCAAAAATAGTAATGTTTTCATTGAAAATTTTCTCTAAAAACTATAACAAAAACCATTTATTTTAAAATCGTTAAAATGAAAAGCCAATTTAATCGAGTTTTTATTACATTTTTTCGATTTGAAACCCTTAAAAATAAACACTTTCTCAAAAACCCAACTTAAAAATTTTTCTTCTTTAAAATTTCATTTGAATAAAAACCAAATTTAATCTGCAAAAATTCAGCTGCTATTTATATTTTTGCAAATCCGAATTAAATGAACCCAAACACTGCAAAAAATTCAAAACCCCCTCAAATTTTTGCCTTTTTCACCCTGAATAATTGTCCTTTCCCCTTAAATACCCCAATGCTCTTCATTTTTTAATAATTTCATTAAAATAATCAATGAACAACCAACCAGAAACGCAATTTTCACCACAAAATTCCCCATCTCCTTCGAATCTTTCCCTCGAAATCAAAGCCTCAGTCGGAGAGGAAGATAACACAAAAGAAGTAGTCAACGAAATCGACCATTACGACGATAAAAAACCTCTAAACAACTTCGATTTCGACTCAGAGATCAAGCAAGAACTCAACATCAGTCCTTTTCACAAAGAAATCAAAGAATTCAACTCTTTCGAAGAAGACTTCAAAGAGCCTTTACTCTTACAAAAACGCAAATCCGAAGCGAATTCCTCTTCAAAATCCTCCAATTCCCCTCATAAAAAGCTGAAAACCCAAGAAATCCCTGATAAAAAGCCCGAAACTCTCACACACGAGCCAATGCAAATCGAAGAAGACCTTGAAGAAGAAGAGCTTTTTGATCCAGAAACAGTAATTCGAAAGAAAAAGACGTTAAAAGATGATTTCGAGCCAGGATTGATAGAATCTGATCAGAATTTTACTGAAGAAGATCGCCTTATAATTCGAACCGATATACCAGAGAGAATTCAATTACGAAACTATAATACAAAGCCTTTTGAAAATCTCAACGAAATTCTCGTAGAAGAAGCCAAATGGATTTTCGAGAAATTCCGTATTCAAAGGAACTCCTTTCCCAATGAGAACATGCATCGAAAGATTCTAAAAGCCTTACAATTCATGAAAATCTCGAATTTCGAGGTTCTTTACTTGAATTTCTATAAGAAAAACGAGCTTTATCCAGAAATCCAGTTGCCTGAACTTTGGGAAATCTATGAAATGGATGAAGAACATAGCCATTTATCAGTGCTTCTCAATTGTGTGAAGCAAAACCTTAATATTCTTGAGAATTTCATGGAGATTCCTAAGTCAATTACTGAGCTTTTGAACAAGCCTATTGAGAAAATCTCGTTAAATAACCTTCAGGATTACTGTATTTTTCATTTAAGTAAGTATTTAGACAGTGATAATTCCTCGAAAATCTCATTGCCCGAGCCTTCAAAAGACGCTTTTGCGAAAAAACCTCAAAAAAGGGTATTCGCTTATGAAGCCATTCAGCTGAAACTCGACCAGTTCGCGGCTTTAGCAGGCCTTTCCTGTGAAGAACTGGCTGAAAACCTCACAAACGAGTCAAAATCACATAAAAAATCCCTGATGAAAAAGCCGAAATATGTGGCTTTTACTCCCGAAAAGGTCAGTCAGGAATATATCAATAAAGAAAAAAGCCTAGTTGCTGATACTTTGACCACTTTGACGAGTCTTTGTCGATATATGGCTTCAGAACTGTTTCAGGAACCTATCGTCCGTCAGCATTTAAAGAAGATTTACTTCCAAAACGTGACTTTAAGCTCAGAACCGACTTTAAAAGGAAATAAAGAACTGGACATTTATAATGCCTTCTATATCGTTAAAAGGATCAATAGAAGACCGCCCAGTGAATTTACTGATGATTTATGGCTGAAAATGATGAAATGCGAGAGGGACGCACTGATCAAAATCAGGGTTATTTTGCCATGGGAAGAAGATCTGAAGAATAATAGCAAGGATTTCAATGATTTAAAGGACGAAATCTATAATAGCCTGCTAAAGCTTTACATCGCTAGCATCAATGAAGCATCAGAAACTGAGAAAAACCTCATAATTCAATGGAATATCGTGAGAGGAGAAGTATTGAGAATCTTCCTTATTGAGCTTTTATACCCGTTTTTTGAGAAAATGCTCAGGGATGAACTGACAGAAATATCGGAAAAATTCGTAATAGCGACTTGTGCGAAGAAACTGAAAGAATTATTGAATACTGCACCGTATTTAGTAGCAGAAGAACACGAAGAAGGACTGAGAAAACCCAAGATTATATCAGTTTTATTAGAAAACTCCAATTTTCCTTCACAAAATTCACAGAATTCATCGAAAATAGCACTGGTTTGTGTAGATTCTAATGGACTTTTACTGGACCATTTATCGTTAAAGTTCTATGCGATGGCTAATGTCGATTCACAGATTCCCGCACTCAAGGAAGCCTATGAGAAAGATGTGGTGGAATTCGAGAGGTTCATGCAGAAACATAAGCCAGACCTAGTCATTGTCGCAAGCAACTCGCTAGAAGCAAGAAGAATCAAACAAATGATGATGAATTATCGCGATGATCTCCTGAAAATAGCGTTGAAACCAGTGAAAAACCAGGAAAAAGAAGGTGAAAATCTCGAAAAAGATGAAAAACTCGACAAATCTGAAAATATCGGCAAATCTGAAAATCTTGAGAATTCTGAAAATCTCGAAAATCTCGAAAAAATCGAAAAACTTGAAAAACTCGAAAAACTCGAAAAACATGAAGAACAAACTCCAAAATTCTCGAATTTCAATGTGATTTACGGTGATAGTGTAGTTCCTTCACTTTTTGCCAAGACTCGTAAAGCTGAGTTTGAGTTCAAAGGTTTTCCCTTATCTGTGAAAGAAGGTGTTTCCCTAGCCCGTTTCGCCCAGAATCCTCTTGCTGAGACTTTAAACCTCTGGAGTGAGAAAAACCAGGAGAATGCCGTTTTTTACATTCCTTTCCACTCTTTACAAAACCAAATAAACCTCACAAAGCTTCGCAAAGAATACGAGAAAATCGTGATAGAAACCGTGAATAACACTGGTGTAAACTTCAATGAAACGATCAAATACCCTCATTTTAACTCAGTTCTTCAGTTTATCGCTGGTTTTGGACCTCGAAAGTCCTTTAATTTAATCGAGACTTTTGCAAAGAAAGAGAAAGAGTTCAAAGGGTTAAAATCTCGGAATCAGCTGCTTACTGAGAAAATCCTCGAGAAAAAGGTCTATACGAATTCTATCGGTTTTTTGATGATAAAGCAGGAAAAAGAGGCTTATAATGAAATGGACTTCGAAGCTGTGGGTTTTATTGATAAAAAGCCTGATTCTCTTGATATGACAAGGGTTCATCCCGATAATTACTTACTAGCCAAAAAGATTGCAAAAGATGCATTAGACGAGGATGCAGGTGTAAGTTCTCAGGATTTGATCCCTAAAATCATGCGAAATTCCTTTAAATTACGAGAATTGGATTTAGAGGACTATGCGAACCATTTGGCTTCTTTTAAAAACAAGCCAAATATGATCTATATGCTGAGTTTTATCGTCGAAGAGATGATTTTTCCCTTTAGAGACCCTCGAAACAGGCCTTTTCTTTATGATCCTAAAGAGATTTTCTATAAATTAAGCAAGGAATCACAAGAGAATTTCAAGGTAAATGGCTTGGTAAATGCGAGAATTACAAGGATTTTGAAGTCGAATTTACTGTGTAAATTGGAAAATGGACTGATGGGAAGTATCTATTATTTGGATATATTTGAGAAAAAGGAAGGAAATTTCGAGAATTTAACACTATTTTTCGAAGAAGGACAGGCGATTCGAGCGAAAATCAAGGGTATTGACTATGAGAAGTTCAGAATCGAGTTAACAATACGGCCGAGTGACTTAAAACCCACAAAGAATCAATTGAAGGATTTATTCCCGAATTATTGGGAAAATCTGTCGAAATTCTTTAAAATAAGTAAGTTTTATCAGGATTTTTGGAGGTTTAAAATGAGGGTTTTTATAGAGGAGGATGAAGATTTCCCGAATATGCAGGAATATAAGAAGATTACGTTGAAGTATCTGCCCAGAAGCTTGAATCACGATAAATTTAAGAATATTTCACTGACTGCAGCGCTAGAACATCTGGCTGATAAACCGATTGGCGATGTAAGATATATTGATTTATTTTATTGATGATTTATATTGTATTTTTAGTATTTTTATTCAATAGTTTATTGATGATTTCTTTATAAATTGATCATTTTTTCATTTTATTGGTATTTTATCGTTTTTTCTAGTTTCTCATCAGACCTAGCAACAAAGGTGAAAACCTGATAATAACGTGGAAATTCTTCGATAACATCTTCGTTCATCTCGACATAAAAGAAACCCAGAAGTCCTCGGCCTGGCTCACGGGTTCACGTTATTCCCTAGGTAAAGACCAATATGACTCCCTGGACGAAGTCCTCGAGAAAACAGTCATTCGTTGCAATCACCTGATGAATTCCGTTGTGGAACACACAAAATTCAAGAAAGATACATTAAAATTGATAGAAAAGATTCTTTTTGAAGAAAAAGAGAAGGATGTGAAAATAACCCCTTATTACTTCGGCTGTTCAGAGCTCGCCCCCCAATTTCTCGTTTTATTGTATTTGATCAGTTCTGGAGAAATAATCAGAGAGTTCATAAAAGTGAAGCCTGAAGGCCTTTTCTTCCATAATTCCTACTTCACTTCACTAAAAACATTGATAACCTTCTTCAAAGAGAATTTTCGTACAGAGGAATACCAGGAATTCTTACAAAGGGCCAAGCCGCCGTTCTTTGATATCGACGATACTTTTGCGGCTGTTGAGATTGTGAAGCCACTGACCGCTGATATGAATAATCCTATAGAGATTGAAACTGGGAATTCTAATGCTATTGACAATAATAGCAATAGTAACCAATTTCAAAGAAATAATAGAAATAATAATAGAGAAAATAGAGATAATAGGGATAATAGAGATGAGCCTGGCAAAAGAGGGAGACCACATTGTGATTTTTGTGGTAAAGATGGACATACAGAAGAGAAATGCTTCAAGAAAAACGGGAAACCTGATGATTTCGTGCCTAGAAAGAAGCCAGGTGAGGAAAACAGTTATAATTACAATAGAAACAGCAACAATAACTCAGCTCCTGAAGAAAACAGTTCTTGGAATATGACGAGAATCGAGCCAACTGCTGCTCTTGGCTGGGGTGATTCCGCTGATATAATTCCTGAGAAACCCAAGGCTTCTGAAGGAGGCTGGGGTGAAGCCCCAGCAAATGCTGAAAAGCCCCAAACAGGAGGATGGGGTGAATCTTCTGCTGAACCAGAAAAAAAAAGCTTCAATAAAAATGCATGGGGTGACAGCGAGCCTATAAATCAAGAAAAACCAAAAAGCAGTGCTTGGGGAGATGATGGTAATGATTCAAAACCACAAGGGGGAAGCTCTTGGGGGAGATCGGATGATTCAGGTGGTGGAAGAGGGGGCCAGAGAGGAGGGAATGGCAAAGGATGTTTCAAGTGTGGAGAGGAAGGACATAGGGCAAATGATTGCACGAAAGAAGGGGGAGCTCCCAGGAAAAGCGGGTGCTTTAATTGTGGGGAAGAAGGACATATTGCAAAGGAATGTACGAAGGAAAAAGTTCAAAGGGGACCCAAGACCTGTAGGGTTTGTCAAAAAGAAGGACATATCGCAAAAGATTGTCCAGATGGAGGTGGGGATAGTCGAGGTCCGATGAAATGCTATAATTGCCAGGGGGTTGGTCATATGTCTAGTAAATGTACTGAGCCGAAGGCTCAAAGAGTTCAGAAATGTTCTAATTGTGATCAGGAGGGTCATTTTTATAAGGAATGTACAGAGCCGAAAAGGCCGTTTTGTCATAATTGTAAGAAATCAGGTCATACAAAAAATGAGTGCACTGAAGAAAGGAAAGATGATGGTGGTGGTGGAGGTGGAGGAGAAAGAAAGCCTAGAGGACCACAGAAATGTTCTAATTGTGATCAGGAGGGTCATTTTTTTAAAGAATGTCCAGAGCCTAGAAAGCCATTTTGTCATAATTGCAAGAAAGTAGGCCATACGAAAAATGAATGCACTGAAGACAGGAAGGATGATGGAGGTGGTGGAGGTGGAGGAGAAAGAAAGCCTAGAGGACCACAAAAATGTTCTAATTGTGATCAGGAGGGTCATTTTTATAAGGAATGCACAGCGCCGAAAAGGCCATTTTGTCATAATTGTAAGAAATCAGGTCATACAAAAAATGAGTGCACTGAAGAAAGGAAAGATGATGGTGGTGGTGGAGGTGGGGGAGAAAGAAAGCCTAGAGGACCACAGAAATGTTCTAATTGTGATCAGGAGGGTCATTTCTTTAAGGAATGTCCAGAGCCTAGAAAGCCATTTTGTCATAATTGCAAGAAAGTAGGCCATACGAAAAATGAATGCACTGAAGAAAAAAAAGATGATGAGGGTCGTTTTCAGGGCAGTGGCGGGAATAATAATAGATCAAGATCAAGAGAGAATGATCGTGGGAGAGGAAGAGGAGGTGGTAGAGGAAGAGGAGGTTATAATCAGGGAGAAGGAAGACCTTCTCATAATGATGGTGGTGGCGCATGGGGAAATACTGGACAAAAAGCTCATGAAGAGAGTAATACTAGTGGCTGGGGAGCTTCAAAACAGAAGAAAAATGAAGAAAATAATGGAGGATGGGCGAATGAACCGGCGAAAAAGACTGAAGTAGGAGGCTGGGAACATCCTACTGCCAAGAAGGAGTCTGAAAAGAAAGCAGAAGAGGTTGGAGGATGGGCGAATGATAATGGATGGTGATTTTTAGGAAATGTTGAAGGAAATATTGATAAAAAAAATGAATTATAGAAGAAATTGTTCACATTTTTTTAACAACAACAGATTTTTTTAAAGGGATTTTAATTTTTTTCAAAAAAAATCATTTATAAATTAGTTTTGTTGTATAACAATGAGGTTTTTCTCTATATTCTTCATTTGATAGGAACTAGCTGTAATTCCTATGGTATTGAATATAAAGAAAGCGAGACTATAAAGCCCTGCGAATTTCACCACTTGGTCCAAATTCTCTGTAAAAATCACGATCGGAACTTCATAACCCATTTCTAGTAAATACCCTCTAATATCATTCCATTTATCAGCAACTTGTTCTTCGATTGTAAAGGAAAAGACGATCAAAGCCACTCCTAAAGCGAAAAGCAGTATATTTGTGATGATCATACATGCCAAATAAATGCTGAGAATTCGCTTGTGGCTCTTTAAAGACGCATAATAACCAAAACACCCCACAAAAGTCCATATAAAGCTAATGACGATACCAGCTTCAGACACCCATTCATCAGAATCAGAGATCTGGAACCACACTTGGAGAGCATTTTGCGTTTGAAAGGCGATAATTATCGTTGCTGAAGAAAATACGATGAAAATAAGAGAAAAAGAACTGATAACTGATTCAAGAAAACGTTTGAAAGAGATTAGGAACAGAATGGCGATATTTGAGATTATTAAGCCGATACTGATAGTAAAAGAGAAAAAACCGAGAGAAATCAAGGAATCCTGGAAATTCGCATAAAATTGCTGGATATTCAGTTTATCAGTTTGATTACGAATTTCACCCCAGTTTTCATAGATCCAGGACTCCATACTTGCGGAGAAAGTTAGGCATCCGATTGCAAAAATTGCGATAAAAACCACCATGACGAGATTCATATATATGATAAAGATCAAAACGTTGATTTTCGCATATAACGTGCCTATTTAAATAAAAGTTTAAAAGAAAATTTGAAGAAAAATCAAATGATTTTGATTTATTAAAAGAAAAATGTGATAAATGAAAGGAATTTTCTGACTTATCAGTGTGATTAATGCGAAAATAAAGATCAAAACTGAGATAAAGATCAGGGCTTTATCTACAATAACCTTCTCAAAGCCATAACTAGCGGCTTCGATGCCTAAATAGCAGACCATTGTACTTATTAGCATGATTCCGAATGAGATTAAACAAATTGTCCATTTTTTGAAGTTCATTTGAGAATCTTCTTCACTATATGTATTAATTTATAAAGGATTTTATCAGGGGTTATATCATGGATTACGGGATTATGGAAACACGACGGATTTCATTATTGGTCGAGGAACGACGCATTTCATGAAGAGAATGTGCTTCCGGCTTGATAGGAGAGAGGGAATTAGCACGATTAAGGATCGCGGAGATTTGAGGGGAGGTTTCTGGTGAAATGATCACTCTGAAAAGAAATATAGTGAGAAAAAATAAAGAAATTTACTTTTTTTTCGATTGGATTTCTTCATTCATTTTCTTAATTTTGAAGTTTTTTGCTTTTTTTTACGTTATTTGATTTTTTGATTCGGATTTTTTTTTTTTTTTTTAATTAATTATCCCTTTTATTTGCTAATAATTTTTCTGGTCAAATAATAAACAAATTAAAAGATAATAAAAGAATCCAATCCAGATTTCATCAATGTTTCTACGCAGATTTTTCTCGCAATCCTTCCAATCCCTCCAACACTATCTGAACTCGGCACCCCATTCCTCCCTTAAAACAATTCTCCTCACATCTCTCCCAAGCGCCTCATTCGCTTCTGAGAACCAAGCCCCCCAAGGCAGAGAGAATCGAGGCCCTATAAAATGCTTCAATTGTGGTCAGCAAGGTCATATGTCTCGTGAATGCACTGAGCCTAAGGTTGAAAGAGTGTTAAAATGCACGAATTGTGGAAAAGAAGGTCATTTTTTTAGGGATTGTCCTGATGAAAAGCGACCTTTTTGCCATAATTGCAAGAAAGTGGGCCATACACAAAGGGAATGTCCTGAGGAAAGAAAAGATGGGGTTGGGGAAGAAAGAAAGCAAAGAGGACCCATGAGATGTAGCAATTGTGAACAGGAGGGACATTTTTATAAAGAGTGTCCTGAGCCGAAAAGACCTTTTTGCCATAATTGCAGGAAAGTAGGCCATATGAAACACGAATGTACTGAAGAAATTAGCATGGAAAGTAGGTCGTATGATAGTAACAGGGGAAGAGGAGATGGAAGAGGAAGAGGAAGAGGAGGTGCTAGAGGAAGAGGAGGATATAATCAGGGTGGAGAGAGAAGAAGCTATGGAAATAATGATAATGATGGGGATAATGATGGTGGCTCGAGGAAATATTGATGAAAAAGTCGAAGAAAGAAGAAAATTCATATTTTTGAATAAAACATTTTTTTAAAAACCCTTTAATTTTCTTCAAAAAAATTTGAATTATAGCTTAAATCTTGTTCATTGTTGAATAGATTTTTTAAGCTATAGGAATTTTTTGGGATTCCTATAGTGTAGAAGAGGGAAAAAACCAAGGTGGAGAATACTTCAGAACTTCCAATCCTTTTGTGAAGCATTCTAATGAAGAAATTCCATCCTTTAGAGTCAAAGATTGACTATTTCCTCGAAAGAAAAAATGATCCCATCAAAGGTTGACTATTTCCTCGAAAGAAAAAATGAAAAAGGTTTAAACAAAATCATAGATTAGTAAATTTCACTAAAAATTACATATTTTTTTAAAAAAAAGATGCAAAAAATTTTAAATAATACTTGATTTCTTATTAAAATCTAATTTTTTTTAAAATTTCCATCATATTTTTATCGTAAACATTAAATAAATTTAAAGAAAAAAAAAAGATAAAAGAACACAATTTTGATTTTATCAATGATTTTACGCAGATTGTTCTCCCATTCATTCCTATCTCTTCAAAAGTGCCTGAACTCTCCAACTCCCCGATCAATTCTTCTCAATTCTCTTCCAAAATCCTCGTTTTCTTCTCAAAGACCAGCTGTTAAACAAGAAAGATTAGAAGAAACAACCAAATTCTTCGTTCCTCCCCCACGAGAGCCTTATAACGAAAAGGATGATGTTGATGAAATCAACAAATACGTGGAATTTCCCAAAGAACTTTACCTGAAACTTATCGGTTTTTCTTATCAAAAACCTAAAATACCATAAATTAACAAAAAATTACATTTATTTCTAGACGAAAAAGAAGAAAAAATCACAAAGATTCGAAGCTGTTATTACGCTATAGAGCGAAATGGTCAGGTTTATCACGTTTTCGATGCTTCTCGCATGGTAATTTCTCTTATTTCTTCTCTAATTTTTTCATGTTATCTGTAAAAACTAAAAAAGCCATATGGTCGCATGTGTGCCAGAATAGCTTATTATCTCCAAGGTAAAAATAAGCCAATTTTCACTAAAGATCAGGCAACTTATGGCGATAATTGCATTGTAGTGAACGCATTAAATTTAAAGATCACTGGGAAGAAAAAGTTCAAAAAAACCATCAAATATCACACGGGTTTTGTGGGTCATTTAAAGGATATTCCCATCAGAAGATTCATTGAAGAAAAACCTGAACAATTAGTTTCTTTTTAAAAATTATGATATTTTTTACGAATTTTTATCGTTAGATTGACTATTGTGTTGGGAAAATGCTGCCGAAAAACAAATTACGATCAAAATATTTGACGAAACTAAAGGTTTTTAGAGGGGAACACGATATGGTAGGCTTTCCAAACGTGAGTTTTCCTTTGTGGTTTCTTGTTTTTTATCGATTTAGCATAGTTTTTGCCGGCAAATAACTTCGTTTTTAACCCTTTGGTGCATGAAGACCCATTGAAGAAACTCAATAAAGAAGAAGATCTTGTGGTTTATGAGACTCATCCTGGTTCTTTTTCTTTGATTTTTTGTTTTTTTTCATTAAATATCAAGAAAATTCATTTTTTTTCTTTTCCTTTAATTTTTCTTTATTAAATCCAAAAAAAATCCAAAAATTTCATGTGTTTTTCGCATAAATTTTACAGTTTTTTTAATTTTTCTTTATTAAATTTCATTTGTTTTGATTTTTCTTCACCAATTTCAAAAAAAATCCTTAATTTTGATCATATTTTAGGAGATTTCGAAGAATTGAAGGATTTCAAACGAGGCACTGATCCTGAATTAGAGAATGGACAGAAGGAAATGCTTCCTAAGAGTGGTCCCTATAACAAAGAGCTTCTGAAGAAATATAAGCGATATATGCAGGTTGCGAAACGTTATAAGGAGTACAAATTTAAGCCGAAGAAGGATAATGACCCTAGAAAGAAAGACTTCTATATAATAAAATCAGAAAAACAGATCAAAAGATACCATTTGGATGAATTTAAGGACTTTTTGGTCGAAGAAGGTGATGAAGATGAAGAAGACGATACCATAAAATAAATGAAATTCGGGGGGTTTTTAAAAGAAAAAATATCGAATTTTTTCAGGAATTTGAGAAATATATTGAAAAATTTTGTTTAGAAACCTAGTCTTTTTTAAAGGAAAATGTGGTAAATATGGGAAAAATAGTGTTTACTTGAGACAAAACTCATTTTTATCAAGGACTCCATCGTTATTTATATCACATTCTTCGATATATTCGAGGATATCTTCATCACTGATTTGAATATCGAGAAACTGATGAAAAACATTACGAATTTCACTCAAACCCACTGAGTTTTTCTCTTTTCTATCAAAAATCTTATAGATTTCTTCAGCTTCTGCTTCTTTTCCATTGCCTAAATACCTGTTTTTTAACGATAAAATGCCGAAAATATTAGAAAAATCACCATTTTCTTGCTATAATTTCGATAGTTTCCACAAAGGAAAAAGACTGTTTTGAGTGATCATATTCGTTTTTTTCTTCTAATTCCTGTTCGATTTCTTTAGCATTTTGGTTCTGATAGCCAAAATTCCCTAAAATGCTCTTTAATTGTATCCTAGTTATGGTTCCAAGCCTTTCAGTATCATAGAAATCAAAGGCTTCTTTTATTTCTTTTTCCTAATGATTTATATTGAGTAATTACTGATAAAAATATCGTGGTTTTTAATTTATCGACCATATCTTCATTGAGCTTTAAGTCAAGGGTCGGTTTCTTGGGACCTTTGATCTTATTGATCATTTTCGGAACAGTGGTGATTTTTTTCGTTTGAGCTCTTTGCATTTTTATCAGAAAACTGAATTTTTTAAGAATAAGTTATTTTTCCTGCTTTGAAAATTAATCAAAAAATAGGTTTTTCTTGTATCTGAGCAAATTCCTTGTTTTTCTTTAAAAAAAACTCGATTTTTTTTAATTTTCATAAAAAATTTTGTTTTTTTCTTGAAATTTGTTCAATTCCCTAAAAAATTCGATGGGTTGCACAAATACAAAAAATGAATCCTCTCCAAAAAAAGGTCTAAACACAGGCTCAAAAACTCCTAAAACTCTTGACAACAACGCTGAATGCAAAGTGGTTTTTCTAGGCGATACGGCAGTGGGTAAATCTTCAATCTTCCAACGATTTTGCAAGAATATTTTCACAGATGACCTTCCAAATACGATAGGTGGGGCTTATATGCAGCAGAAAGTGACTTTAAAAAAAGGCTCCTCATTAAAAATGCATCTATGGGATACAGGTGGGGAAGAGAGGTTTCGAGCAATGGCTCCTCTATATTATAGAGATGCTAATGCAGCAGTTTTGGTATATGATGTTTCGAATAAAAGTTCATTTGATTCGATTCAATATTGGTTAAATGAATTGGATTCCAAAGTGAAACAGGACGGATTGGTGCTCGCGTTGGCGGGGAATAAATGCGATTTGCCTGATAGCAAGAAACAAGTGGCAACGATAAATGCGAGGAATTTGGCGGAGAATCATAAATTGATATTTACAGAGACCAGCGCGAAAACGGGAGAAGGGGTTAATAATTTATTTAATTTGCTGTCAGAGGAGATTGCGAAAAAAATTTGTAAATAAAAATAGTATTTATGAAGAAATTGGATTTTATTTTGGAATATGAATGGTTAAATTTTTATCTCCCAAAAATATATTTTCTTTCTTAATTTCAAAACAAAAAAAAATATGGGCTGCTCTAGTTCAAAAGACTCCCCTCCAAAAAAGCCCTTAATGGGGGGCAAACACCAAAAACCTCTTGACAATTCCGCGGAATGCAAAGTGGTTTTTCTTGGCGATTCGGCGGTGGGTAAATCTTCAATATCCCAGCGATTCTGCAAGAATGTTTTCACTGGCGAGCATGAAGTTACGATAGGCGGTGCTTATATTCAGCAGAAGGTCACATTAAAAAACGGCTCTTCTTTGAAACTGCATCTATGGGATACAGGTGGGGAAGAGAGGTTTCGAGCTATGGCTCCTTTATATTATAGAGATGCCAATGCAGCAGTCTTGGTTTATGATGTTTCGAATAAAAGTTCATTTGATTCGATTAAATTTTGGCTAAATGAACTTGATTCGAAGGTGAAACAAGATGGATTGGTTATGGCACTGGCTGGGAATAAATGCGATTTGTCTGATGGTAAGAAACAAGTGACTACGGCCACTGCGAAGAGCTTTGCAGAAGAGAATAAAATGATCTTTGCAGAAACCAGCGCGAAAACAGGAGAAGGGGTCAATACTTTGTTTCAATTGCTTTCGGAAGAGATTTCGAAGAAAATTAGTAAATAAAATAAGAAATAAGAAACTTGAGTTTTAAAAAAAGAATGCCATTAAGAAAATTGAATTTGTTTTTTTTACAAAAAATGGATGAAATGTGGTGATTTATAAGAATGTGAGTGTGGGAAAATGATTAAAAAATTTGTTGATTGAAATGGGTTTAATTAGAGTTTTTGATTCTGATACTGATAATTCAAAATAGAATGAAAAAAATTGATGGAAACCTATTTTTTTAAATTTTACTGAACTAGATTTGTTTATTTTATTAAATACATGTATATTTTTTTCAGGTTGGGTTTATTTCATTTGATTATTTTTCATTTTTTCAATAAATTTTACTAAGAATGAAATAATGATCCCTGCAGATGTTCCTTTTATTTAATAAGCTAATAATTATAATTTTTATTGAAGAAAATTAAGGTGCTTTCTGTGTTTATTTATAAATTTGAATTTTCTTCTAATTACAAAATATTGGAAAAATGATCAGTTTTTTTTCTCAACAATATTAATTGAAAATAAAAAAATAGCGTTGAGATTTGAACATTTCTTTAGTTTTTTTAATAAAATATGGAATCTATGTTGTTCGGGCTTATGTTGATAATCGGGCAAGTTTCATGAGGTGAATATATGGTGATCTAAAAAAAAAAAGAGGAGATTTAATGAAATAATTCACAAAATCGCACATCTTTTAAAAAGAAAACGATATTCGATCGAAGCACGATTTTTATATTTTTGTCAAATTTTATGCAATTTTTCGTTGTTTCTTCAGTATTTTTCTCATTTTCTTCAATAAATATATCTTTGGGAAAAGAACCACTAATTTCTCCAGTTATATCCTATTAAAAATGATTAAATTTCAATAAAATCGTCAAAAACCAAGAATTTCGCATGAATTATATCGTGAAAAAGTTCAAAAGCATATAAAAACACCATTATCGCAGGA
>JFJP01027175.1_pt1 | contig 17826 bp, 17 predicted proteins | sample 431651 | NCBI WGS metagenome assembly JFJP01 (sample SAMN02602958, study PRJNA72255) | Microbial mat metagenome, whole genome shotgun sequencing project. | biome: fresh water; feature: sink hole; material: water; isolation source: purple microbial (photo- and chemosynthetic) mats found in...
CTTTTAATTTATGATTAATATTAAGTTTTGGTGGAAGAAATATCGATTTTTTTTAGTAAATTAGTACTTGAGTTCATTGCTTTGGATTTTTATGGCTTGTTTATGAAAAATGATATTTTTTATCTTTTGAAAAAGTTATTTTTAATCAATCAATAGAATCATTATTTTATTTAAAATTTCTTTTTAATTTTGAATTTATGAAGAAATAAAGAAATAAAGAAAAAATGCCGAAAATGAAAGATAAAGATAAAATACTTTAAAAACCTGTAAAATTAACAAACATTTTTTAAAACCCAGAAAAAGCGAATTTTTCCAAAACAAAAAAATTAAAATTTAAAATCCAATTTTCAACCAAAACAATGGAAGAAGAAAAAACCGTTAATAAAACTCTTCTTGAGCTTCAACTGATTGATGCGATCAAAGAATCCCTGCAAAATTTCCTAATTCCGAACGCGACGTTTCTCGCAGAGCGTCTGCTTGCTGAGCGGGACACAGAAGAACATCGCAGCTTATTAGCTGATTGTTATATGGGGGAGAACAAACAATATAAAGCCTACCACATTCTTCAGCAATGCAAATCCGAGGAAAATCGTTACAAATTAGCAATGGCATGTTTGAAGCTCAACAAATTAAAAGAAGCTGAAAAAGCTTTAATCCCTAGTCATTTTGCTGATTTCATGTCCAATAAATATTCAAATCAAAGCACATATCGAATAGAAAATGTTCCAAATGGCAGTTATGGTTTATATTTATTAGGTTTAATTAACGAAAAACAGCAAAAGCATTCTGAAGCTAAAGAATTCTTTATCAAATGTCTGGAATTGAACCCAACAATATGGGTAGCATATGAGAAGCTCTGCAAGCTGGGTGAACACATCTTGCCCAATAAGATCTTCACAGAGGTAAAGTATAAAATCTATGAAAACGGAAAGAAAAAAACAATAGAGATTCCTGCAACTCAAAAAAACACCACAAATTCCAACATAATGACAAGGTCTTTTAAAGCCAAACAAATAGAAAAACCATCAGAGTTTGGAGAAATCATAAATAATCCAAATGAAACAGAAGCAAACTTTGAATCTTTACATTCGAATCCTTTGTATAATAAACCTAGATTGATCCAATCCATAAAGAACATCAATTTTGGCATGGAACCCTCAGGAAATTTATCCTTAACAAAAACCTCGAGCCAAAAACAAGTGAAAGAAACCAATCAACCACATCCACATCATAGCAAAAAACCTATCACCGGACTTTCTAAAGCAAATTTCAATGAGTTTCCAGAATATTTAGTTAAAAGTGAAACTCAAAGCTTTAAAGATTTAACCACATTATTGAAAAGAGTCGCTGAGCCTTTCTATCATATGTCCTGTTTCCTTTGTCAACAAGCTATTGATCAATTCCTCAAACTCCCTGCTAATCAATTAAACACAGGCTGGGTTCTTTCGAACATAGGACGTTGTTATATGGAATGCATTAAATACCAAGATGCAGAAAAATTCTTTGCAGAAGCCTTAAGAATTGAGCCCTATCGATTAGAAGGCATTGAATATTATAGTTCTTGCTTGTGGCATTTGAAAAAACAAGTGGAATTATGTACTTTGGCTCATGATGCTTTAGAAAAGAGCAGATTTTCACCTGAAGCCTGGATTGCTGTAGGAAATTGCTTCTCTTTGCAAAAAGAACATGAAAATGCTTTGAAATTTTTTAATAGAGCTATACAATTGAACCCTCATAATGCTTATGCACATTCCCTTTGTGGACATGAATATGTGTACAATGAAGACTTTCAAAACGCAAGGAAATATTTTGAAAATTCATTGAATTACGATATCAGACATTATAACGCTTGGTGGGGATTGGGGAATATAAATTTTAAACAAGAGAAATACGAAAAAGCTGTTGAGAATTTCCATCGTGCGATTTCAATCAATGCCAATTGCCCAATATTGTATAGTTATTTAGGAATGACATTGACTTCAATGAGAAGATTTTCAGAAGCTTTGAAACATTTCGATAATGCTGAATTATTGGATCCTAATAATGTTTTGAATAGATTCCAAAAAGCTAGTGTTTTAGTACAATTAGAGAAATACGATGATGCGTTAAAAGAATTAGAAAAACTGAAGTTAATGATGCCGAAAGAAGCTCCTATACCGATTTTAATGGGGAAGATTTATAAAAAACTGAATAAAATCGAAAAAGCCCATCATTTCTTTACACTGGCTTTGGATTTGGAACCTAAGGACAATCAAAGGATCAAAAGCCTGATAGATTCATTACAAAATAATAATGAATTTAATGAAGATTTGGAATTCTTTTAGAAAAAAATCTTAATTTTTTAAAGTTTTTTTAGTTTTTTTTTAGCTTTTCATCAAAAACAATAATGAGAAATTCATTTTATTTTATATTTTTTATTGAATTCTTCGTCATTCATTTTAGCCAATTCCTCTATTTCTTCAGTTATATTTATCTTCTCTTTATTTTCTTCCTTCAAACGATCAGAAATCACACCGATAGCTTTCTTCAATGTGTCTTTATCAACATCATCTTCTTTAAAATCTAAAAAGCAATTATTAAAAGAAAATTATGATGAAATATCGATAAAATCATCACCATCTAGCACAAGACTCACCATATTTTCAGGAATATCTGAATATCTTAAAATGAAATCTTCATATCTCCAGTTATTATCTGGCTGATATGGCACAATATTGAACTCTGAGATATCGATGAAACTATAGAAATTCTCCACTTTTCTAGGAGGCTCAATCCCATGAACCAAATATCTATCATCGAATTTCAACATTTCATCAATTTTTGCTTCATTTTTAATCTAAAAACAGAAAAAATTGCGAGATAATAAAGAAATATGAACTTTTTTTTTATATTCTTGATATTCTGGATTATCTTCAAAAAGATTCTTGGGCTTTGGGGCTGATGAAAATTCATGATTGCGAAGCCATCGTTTAAAATCGATTCTCGATGTTGAAAAACACGATTTTAGTTTGTTTTTTAAGAGCATTTGTTTTAAAAGACAATAAAATTAATGAAAAAAAAAGAATAAATATTGTTAAAAAACTAAAAAAAATCTAAAAATTTCGAAATTTAATGGATAATTATTTAAGAATTTATGCAGAAAAGTTCTTTTTTTTGGAAGGATTTATGAGAAGAAATTTATGGCATAAAATTGAGAAAAAAGATCACGAATTTGCTCAAGATTTATTTGTAAACTCTTGCAAATGTCTTCTTATTGCACATGTATTATTATTCGGGTTTCAATTTTCGAAAGGCAAACAATTTTATCTGGTTTATTTGAAAACCTCTTTGAAAGCTAGCATGTTTGGGTTTCTTTATTCAGTGTATTTCAATGATGAAAAGCTGGAACTTTATTTAGCAAAGAAAAAAATCGCATAAAATTTATTATTTTTCTCGATTAAAATTCAAAAATATTAAATTATTTAAATTTTCTTTGAAATATGGCTTTTTTAATGATTTTTATCTTTAAAATCTTCAGTTTTTTTGTTTATTTCTTGCCTCCCATAGCTTGATAAAACCTTGAAAATATGAGATGAAATTGGATAATCAATAAATAAACATACTCTTTCATAGATAATTTCCAATCTCCTGTCTTATCATACGCTCTCATTAACGTATAAATCTCCTGTAGAGTCAAAGTAACACCCAATTCTTTAAGTCCAAAAGCCACTTCAATGAATTCAACCTTTCCTTGATTCCTCTTGTCTATATATCTGAGTAAATTTACAAGGAATTGATCATAATTCATGAAATTCACAGCAGCTTTTTAATGAATAATGAATAATTGATGAGTTTTTATTTGATTTTTTCTTGAAAAAAACAGACCTTTCTTGATTTTAGCCAAAACATTTTCAACATTTGCTCCTTTAAACACATTTGCTCTTTCCTTTAAAAAAAAACAAACAAATTTTTATAATAAAAAAATCATTTTAATAAAAAAAAAGATAATGAATTTTTTAAAGTTTACACTCATGTAATTGTGCGTGAACTCATCGGCTCTCATCAATTGAAAGTTATACCCTCCCAATGAAACTGTCTCTCCGATTTGGAAATTTTTCTCTGTATAAAAAGTTGAGCTTATTGGATTCTTATGTTTCTTTCTTTCAAGCAATTTTCCACCCCAAATCCCTGAATTTCTTTCAGAAAGCATATAAACTTGTATAGTGTCATCACCACAAAAGAATGAAATAATGTATTTTTTGTCATTTTCTTCTTTGTTTTCACTGATTTGACGAGCTTCGAACCTGAGAATATATTGATCACAAGTGAACATTTTATTGAGATCTTTCTTTGGAGGCTTAGGTTGAAGATAGAAGACTGATCCCAAACTATCTTCTTCAAAGCCATAACCATTATATGGAGGTATAGGTTGATAGAATTTCTTTGGTTTTTCACCTTTTAACGTGATAACCTGTTGATCGAGACCCATGCTTTTAATTAAAAATATTTTTTTTCTCTGAATTTTCAAAGGAAATTCTTTACTTGTCTTGATACCATTTTCTCGTGAAATCATCACAATTACAAATAAGACATTCCCTGTTATAAACAACGATTCTATTACCACAAATCATATCAGTCGGACCATAAAACTCCTCTTTTTTCAAGGTCATTCCCTACAACAAAAAAACCACAAAGAATTAAAAATTTCTTATAAAATTATCGAATTTACTGGATAATGAGTTAAAATTGGGACTTTTGGCACTTTTCCTCTTCTTAATAACAAAGGATATGGATCTTTTCCTGAATTCTGTTGACGAGTTTCTTTGACTTCTAAGGTGTCATCAGCCAAAAAGAAGTTCAATTTATAGCTATTAACTCCTCCTTCAAGGCTAGTATCTTCCCACACTATATCAAATGAAAGCACTCTTCTATCATTGGTCAGATATTTTTCAAGACCTGAGTTGGGATGTCCTCCTCCAAGCTTCACTTCGAAATACTCTTTATATTCTTTGGTGTCTGGAGGATTGATTTTTGCATCTTTTAAGGTTTTTTGCATGTCATAATTGTCTATTGGTGGTTCTTCTGAAAGATTCAAAGGAAGACCTAATTCATCAAAGAAATTCTTTGTGAATTCATCACATCCGATGATTCGAAAAACTCTTTCAAAGAAATTCATATTGATTCCTACATTAAAATCTTCCCATGAGTAATATTCTTCGAAATTGCCTAATTTCTTTGGGATTTTCTGTCTTTTGATGAAAAGACCTTGAGGCAAGCCACTATTCTCTGATTTAGGCTCTGTTAAATGAATTGTTCCATCTTCTAGATAGTAATATACCATACAACGACGAATTCTGTAGTTTTCTAGAGCACTTTCTACCACACTTTCTTGGAAATATGCTACGAAACGAAGGACTTTTCTATCAAATTTAAGCCAAGGAGGCTGAATTCGAGGAACATAATCGTTTTCTGGAGGCTTTCGAAGACCATATGTCATATTTACTGGGTTTCCATAGGTCATTGAATCTAAAAGGGTATGATCAATAGGCTCTTTAGAGAAATGAGTTTTTTCTATAAAAGAAAAAGGTGATAAATTAGAAGAAAAAATGGCAATACCACAATTTGTATGACTAATGACTGAAAATTGCTGTGTTTTATGAAAGTTTTCTTTCTAAAGGAAAAATGGGATTTTTTAAGAAAAGGATGGGGGATAATATTTACCAAAGGGTCTGAAAATTGATGTCCTGGTAATAATGGGACTTTGTTTGGTAAATGGTAGCTCATTTGCGCTTTTACGGGATGGGAGTTGCTTTTGATTCGAAGTTTTTCTTTATTAAAAATAAAATTTGAAGGTTTTCAGTTGTATTTTTTAGAAATCAAAGATTTTTTGTTTATAAAATTTATTGTTTTAAGCTGAAAAAAATGGTTTTAAATTAAGAAAAAAAAGAGTGATTTTCAACTTTTTTGTTTTTTTTCATCTCTGAATTTCTGCCACTTTTAAGGATTCAATTTTAATAAAATCTGGTTTAAATTTTATCAAATTTTTGTATTTTTTTTTGTTGTTGAGTTTTTTCAATTAAAAAAAATGAATATTTTATGAATTTTTTCATTAAAATTAATTGTTTTATAGTGGATGCACAAATTTAAAACGGAAAAATATTCAAATAAATTTTTGTCAAAAATCTTTATTTATTTCTTCGACAGTTTCTCATAAACTTTCCTGAAATTCCTCAATTTCTCCAAAAGATTCTCTTTCATCTCTTCATTATTCCCAGAATTTTCTCCTTTTTTCTTCTTGAAATTCTCCAAATTCACTGACTCCCTTTTTTCTTCGCTTGGTAAAACCTCTTCTTTCTTATCTTGATTGTCTTGACTATTATTTGTTTGAATATCCTTCAAATTTAATTTGAATTTTCCTGCCAAACCCTTCATTTTCTTATTTTCATGAAGTTTTGGAATAACAGGCACAGGAGTTATTTGTCCACTTGTTTCACATTTCCCGAAATAATTGAAACTAGATTCTTCTGAATCATTTATAATAGAAATATCAGCTTCTTGACTTAGTTCATCAACGGATTTTCCTGGAATCAACGTTCTGGATTTTGTGGTTTTTTCTATACTTGTTGACAATTTTTTAGGTTCTGTAGCTTTGGGAAAATTGAATTCTTCATTGAAAAGACCTTCTAAATCAATGACTCCTTTTGATTTTATCGCTAAGAGGAATTGAATTAATTGTTTTTCTTTGGATTGAAGCATTTCTATTTGAAGAGTTTGCGTTTCAAGTGTTTTTTTCATTTCATTTATTTGTTTTAAATAATTCTTTAATTCCTCTTCTTTAATTCGATTGAACTCTTTCACTGCTTCTTTAAGATCTTTTATTTCATGTGTGAGCTGAGAAACAATCCCCAAGCTTTTTTCGATGAAATTTTTAAAAATCAGGAAAATTCCTGAATTATCATCGTTTTTTGGAGTCCTTTCAAATAAACCAGCAAAAAATTCGTCTAATTCTTTTTGGGTATTCGGGTTATTTATCGAAATATTCAGTAGATTCACAAAGATTGTTTCTATTTTCTTCAAATCAATTGGTTTTTTTCTTTGAGATTTGTTCTCTAATCTGCAAGGATCACGATTTTGAGCACTTGTATTCACACGAATATTGTATTTTTTTCCATCGATTACACTGTTTCCACCGAAAGAAGAAGCTGATTTATTGGCCATTTTATTCAGATCTGATATATTTCGCTCGGATTTGAGTTTTTTTTGGCTTAATCTTTTAAGGTTTGAAAGAAAATGATTGCTTTTTTCATCATTCCCATGAAAAAAATTCTGATTTATAAAGCTTTGGGCTTGAATTGTATAGATTTGTGGGTTTAGACCTTGGAATGATTTTATGTCGAATGAAGTTTTTCGAGCGAAGTTGGGCATATCGTTTTTATAAAGGGATTTTGATTTATTCATTGAAAAAACAAACAAAAATAGAAAAAATCAACGAATTTTTTTTGTTTTAATTCAATAAAATAAAAATAATATAAAAATGGAACAAATTGGATTAATTTTCGATTTTAGAATGGTTTCACACCACAGCTATCAATATCCAAGTCCTGAACTTCCTTCCAGACTTCACAAATTAATTGATTATTTTTTATCTCATCCATCATTGAAGGACTCAAATAATAAATTGGATATTATCAGTTCTTGTTCCCAATGTCTTGACGAGCATATTCTACTAGTCCATTCAAAAAATTATTTGAATTTATTGAGAGCAATAGATTTTGAGAAAGCTCCGATGGTTTGGTATTTAGATACATATCTCATGAAAGACACACTTGAATGTGCTTATTTGGCTGTTGGAGCTATCGTTGAAATGGTGGATCGTGTGCAAAAAAATCAGTGGAAACGAGGTTTTGCCTTAGTTCGTCCTCCAGGACATCATGTAGGTTTAGAAGACAAGCCAAATGGGTTCTGTATTTTTAATAATGTTGCAATAGCTGCTCAATATCTAATCAAAAATTATGGTTTGAAAAAAGTGTTGATATTTGATTGGGATGTGCATCATGGTGATGGCACTCAAGAAATTTTCTACAATACGGATCAAGTTTTGTTTATTTCTCTACATCGATATGACCAAGCTGGTTATTATCCAGCGAAAGAAGAGGCTGATTTTACATATGATGGTGGTCCGTTAGCTAAAGGTTTCAATATCAATATTCCATGGGATTTGTTACCTGAACAAACAGCCACAACAGATGATTATATCTATATATTTGAAAGAGTTCTAGCCCCTATTATAAAGAGTTATGCTCCTGAAATTGTTCTGGTTTCAGCTGGATTCGATTCAGCAAAGGGAGATCCTTTAGGGGGACTGGCTGTAACAAATCAAGGTTATGCTTATTTGACTAAAAGACTGATGGATTTAAGCAATGGAAAGGTTTTGGTGATTTTAGAAGGAGGTTATAATTTAAAGATTTTAAGTCAAAGCGCCAACGCAGTATTAGAGGTGTTGATGGGTGAGAAGGTTGATGAAGAGCTTATTTTTACAAAGATTGAGCCTAATGATGTTGGTTTAAATGCTTGTAAAAAAGCTTTAGAAGTTTTTAATGAATATTGGCCTGCGCTAAAAACTGATGAAAGGGCTTTGAGCCTGGATATGAGGCTCAACAATTATACAGACAAAGGAAAAATAAAAGGATTTGAAACTTCAGGAGGACATGCTGGGAATTTTAAGTTTTTTGGAGATAAAATAGCCAAATTAACAGGAATCAAAGAAGCAGCTTTTTATAAAGATTTATATAGTGAATTCCCAGAAAATTTTATTGAGAAAGATGCAGAAATTATGAAAACTTTTCTTCCGAAATATTTTGGGAGAGAATTCAAAGAAAATGAGGTGAAACCAACTCTGATCTTAGAAAATTTACTGATAAATAAGGATTCAGGTTCACTTTTAGATATAAAAATAGGATTTAAGGGATGGTTAAAAGATGCCAATCCAAAGAAAAAATTAGCTGAAATGGCAAAATGCAGGATTTCTATTAGCGAAGAATTTGGGTTCAGAATTGCAGGAATGACTATAAAAGATAAAACTGGGAAAATTAAAATGAATCTTAGAGGCTCTAATTCTTATATGAAAATAAATAAAGAAAATTTAAGAGATAATATTAAGAATTTTTTCTTGAGCAATGATGCAGAAAATATCAATAAAGAAGCTATGAAATTTTACATTTATTTCATGGAAAAATTGGAGTGTTTTTTGGAAGAAAAATGTAGATTGAATTTTGCAGCTGTTTCTTTATTCTTCATTCTTGATAATATAAAAAATAGCTATGATGTTAAATTAATTGATTTTAGCTATTGGGAAAAAGCAGAAGAAAAGGATGTTAATATAATAAATGGAATTAAGAATTTGAGAAAAATATTTGAAGAGTTTTTAACTTTAGCCTAAATAAAAGCAATCAAATTAGAAAAATATATAAAAAATTCCAAATCTTCAATTAGATTTTTTATTAAAAAAATTTGAAAATTTTTTAGAAACAATTGCTTAATTTTTAAACAACGATGATTATCCTTTAAATTTTTGTCGTCTAAAAATTAGACATTATATTTTATTTTGGGCCCATCCTCAATCGGCAAGGCTCCCAGCCTTTTTCCATTGAGAAATTTACTTCTTGCAAAAGTTTGGCAATCTTAAACATAACCACCCATCTATGCAGAGCTCATATATCTAACAAATCTCCTAAACACAAGTTTGAAGGATGCATGACCATATTTAGACAACCTCACATCAAAATTTTCAAGTCCCCATGCCGCCAAAGTTGCTTGCTACAAACTCCAATGATATGTTTTTCCAACAGTTCCATCAACATCAAATTGAAGAGTGATAAAACCAGAACCAACTTCTACGATAACTGACCAATCAAATAAGTCTTCTAATTTCAACATAAACATATTTTCATTGGTCAGATCTATTGAAATTAGATGTAGAAAAATCCCCTCTATTTTTTCCTTTAAATTTTCGATTTCTTTGATATTTCCTTCATTTTTCAACTCTAAAAACCTGTTATTTTCTTTTAAAGTCGAAACCTCATGAAAAAGTGTTTCTTTTTGGTTTTCCAATGCTTTTTTCTCTAATTTGAACCCTTCGATTTGAGTGTTTAATTCTGTTAATTTCTTATTGAGTTTTTTCACTGTTTTTACCATATATTCAGAAGAATTGATGGAATTCTATTGTCTGTTGCAAATTAAAAACCTCTTTTTTATGAGAAAATAGCTTCTTTTGGTGATATGATTGGGTAATTTCCATTTTTTCTTCAGTAAATTATTAGTTTTTTCTTGGGAATAATAGGCTTTTTCAAGAGTTTCTTTATCAGATTTCAATCGGAGATTCACCTCCTTTAATTCTGAGTTCAATGTGAATAGAAAATCCAATTGTTTTTCGTTTTGTTTCAGAAGAGTTTTATAATTATCGATTTGTTGGTTTTGGCTTTTATTTTGAGTTTAATAGATAAACACTGTTTCTAAGAAAATTTACTTGGATGATGAAAGCTTTAGTGTTTGATTCTCGTCTTTAAGATAAGAAAGCTTCGGACCCTCTAAAAGAGTGGAAATCTCGTGATTTTTGCTTAAAACTTCAGAGGCAGCTTGAAGGAAACTCATTTTATTTTAATGAAGGTAAAATTTTCATTTATGTAATAAAAATTTATAATATTAATCGGGAATTTTTTTTTATTTTCTAAATTTTTCTGAGAAAAAAAATTATAAAACATAAAATTTGATTTTTGATGAACAAAAGCAATAAATTCAAAAAAAAATTAAGAATTTTTTTTAAGTTAAAAAAGTTACAATAAAAACTTTTATAAAATTGTTGAATTATTTTTAAAATATGATAAATTCCAAATTAATTTGAAATTTAAAAGAAAATCTTTTTCGATTTTTTTTCGTAAAAAAAAAAAAAAAATTAAAATAGAAAAATCTCAGAAATAATTTTCAAAATTCAAAAGAAGATTATTATGACCGATCCCTTTGATTCTTCAGTTTTTACTATCAAATCCTAAAAATTTCTCACATATTTTTTATAGAACTGCACCGAGCTCGTTCTTTTCGATCCCGATCCAAATCCTCTTTCTTCTATAAAACATACTCTTCTATCAGAGACAATGGGCTTCTTTAAAGAAGAAGTTCCATATGTTGGACTTTCAAACCAAGGAGCCACCTGTTATATGAACAGTCTATTGCAAACACTATTTATGACTCCTGAATTTCGAAGAGGGATATATGAATGGCAGTTTGCAATTCACCTCATTTTTATTTTTTTAAAGCTTTTTTTTGAATATTTTAAGATTTGATAAGAATAAACATAGTAAAGAAGCTGATTGTATTCCATTCCACTTACAAAAATTGTTCGCGAAACTTCAAACAAAGTTCCATCATTTCATTGAAACTAAAGAACTGACCAAAAGTTTTCAATGGAATGCTGGGGAATCTTTTGAACAGCAGGATATTCAAGAATTTTGTCGAGTTTTATTTGATGCTATTGAGCAAACTTGCAAAAATTCTAAAGCAGAATATCTTATTTCTGATATATATGAAGGTTTTACTTTTATTATATGAACAAAATCATGAAGTTTTTATAGGCAGTAGTATAAATTATGTGAAATGCATGGAATGTAATTATGAAAGTAAAAGACAAGAGAAATTTTTGGATATTTGTTTTACAGTCAAGAATAAGATCGACAAAGTAAAAATTAAAAAAAAATCTTTTTTTTTTATTATTTGATATTTACAAAGGTTTATAACGATAGTCTTGAAAAAGCTTTACAATTATATTTAAAACCTGAATTTTTGCAAGGCTGCAACCAATATTTCTGCGATAAATGCGACAAAAAGGTTGATGCACAGAGAGGAACTCGATTTTTCAAGCTACCAAAAAATCTTTGTCTAATCTTAAATCGTTTTACTTTTGATTATTCCACTTTCAAAAGAGTCAAATTAGAGGATTTTGTAAGTTTTCCCTTTATTTTGAACTTCAATGATTACATAAAGTTCTTGAAAAAATTCACAATAATTTCATAATTTTTTTTTTTTTTAAAAAAGTGGTTATGATCAAATTAAAAATAAATGTTCAGAAGAAATTAACCTAGCTTATTTCGAAAATGAGCAACCAATTCCAATGAAAAGACCAATTCCTTTCAAACAGTCTCAGCCTAAAATCACAGTTCCTGTGAAAAAATCTACCAAAATAGCAAATCCTTCTTCTCAAACAAAAAGCTTTTTAAAAGACATCAGATCCAAAAATAAATCAGGTAACAACTCAAATAAAGATATTGAGATTTCTGTGAATGGCTCTATTGAAAAATCGCCAGACTCTATTTCAATATCAAATCCTTCAGAGTTAGGTTCAGGAGTTTTAATTGAACTGAATGCAAAGAAACCAGCTAACAAAAAACGAGCTGTAAATTTCGATTTAGAAGAAGAGTGTATAGCAAATGAATCAGAAATTATTTCAATCAACAATCATGATAATGTGATTATAGAGGTGGAAAATGCAAAAAAATCTGATCAAAAAGCTGAAATTTGTCCTCAAAAACAAGCGGAATTAAATTTACAAGCTGAAAAAGAAGCATTTGAAAGGATGAAAGCTACAAGAGCAGATCATTTGGCTCGAAATTCAAAAGAAAGTCAGGAATTAATAGAAAAATATCTACAGGATGGCCCTTTAGTTTATGAGCTTTATTCAATTTTGAACCATTCAGGTGGAGCTTATGGAGGTCATTACTATAATTTTACGAAATCCTTTGAAAATGGGAAATGGTACATATTTGATGATTCATCAGTGAAAGAAATAGATATAGAGGATATAGGATTAAAGGTGTTTGGGGGGACAAATAAAAGTGCTACTGCTTATATGTTAATGTATAGACAAATTGATAAAAATCAAGCTGAGAACTTCAAAATGAACATCCCTACTTATATTACAGATATATTGAAGATGGAAAAAGAGGAGTTGCAAAGACAATATGAGGAGAAATGTGAACTTTTAAAACAACTAACAGTAAAAGTTTATTACAAATTAGAAGTTAAATTGATCCCAATAAAAACAACTGACAGTTATCGAGATTTATTATTAGAAACTTTGAAAACTTATAATATGCAGAATGACCTGAAGAACTGCAGATTAAGAGCATATGCTGCTCATACGGACACAATGTTAGAAACTTATCACGGTAAAGAAGATGAAACATTAGAAAATCTAAAAATCGGAAATTACAGGACTTTGGCTTTAGAAATTAAGAAAGATGACGAGATTTTCGAGGAATACAATGAAAATAAAACTATGCTTAGAGCAGTTTTATGGACTCCTGACATCAGTAAATTGGAATCTCTGAAATCTTTACAAGCAGAAATCAAGCGGATTGACTGTTTGAAATTATCTACTTTGCAGCAAGTTCATCAAGAAATCAGCAAAGTTTTTTCGATTCCTTTAGAGAAACTCGTGGTTTATAAAAAAGTAGTGACTTCTGGTCTCTCAATAGCACATTTATTAACAAATCCTGAAAAAATGGATTGGACTCTTTTAGAATTGATTCTCATCGAAAACACTTTGCTTTATGTAGAAATTAAATCAGAAGAAAAACAACATTCTTATTGTAAATGGCAAGAGGAATTTGATAAAGAGGCCAATAGATTTATCATAAAACATAATAACCCAAGTGTTGAGCTAGTTCTTAAGGATATGACGCAAGAAAATGACGAATACCAGTATTCTATTGTCATAGATGGAAGACTTACAATAGGAGACATGAAAAATAAGATCTGTGAGAATTTGAATTTGAATCCTGATGATATTATCATGAAAAGAGGCGGGAAATTAGGTGTTGAAATCAAAGATCTCAAAAATATCATTTCTTCACAGCATTTCATTAGTGAATCAAGCGTTTTCCTTGAATTTGGAAAACCTTCAATACCTGGCCAATATCGCATACTTTTTTCAATTGCAAGACCCACTGATCTTCTGAATGATAATTTCTTTTATACATTTGAAGATTTCATGGAAATACCAATACCAGGAGAATATGTTGCTTCGAAGGTAAAGGCTTTAGTGCTTCAGAAATTGAAAGAAAAAAAAGGGATTGAATTGAATCCTGATTTAGTTAGATTAAGAGAAAGGAATTCAGAGAAATTAACTAAAATTTATAGAGAAATGCCGATGATAACCCAACAAATTTTCGAAAGAAGAATGATGGCCTTGGAAGAAATCAAAGAAAAAGAGGTTCTTGATTTCAAAGAAATTGTCATTTTTATTAGGATTTGGAATTCTCAAAACTTTGAATTATCTGAAAGGTTTGAGTTGATTATAAATAAACAAAAATCTTTAAGACAAGTCGCTGAGGAAATCTATAAAAAAATTCCGATAATTGAAATTGGGAACATGCTTGGATGCAGAATTCTATCAATATCTAGGTTTAATCCTTGTGCTTTAATGTCAGAAGAGGTAAACTAAGGTTTTTTAAATGGGGAAATGGGATTATCAAATTTCTATAAAGCTTCATTTAAGTGGTTCTCGATGAACAGTGAAGAATTAACCTGTTCTTCACATCCCTTTTATCTGAATAATGATGGATATTTGCTTATTGTAAAAGATTTGAATGTGCCTTTCAGAGAAATGACTGAAGAAGAAATTAAGAAATATGGGGTTTCAGTAAATAATAAAGGAAAATTTAAGGTTGATCATCAAAGCTTGAATAAGAAAAATTATGTTGAAAAAGCATTAAAGATCACTGTCAAAGGGTTGGTTTATAAAAAAAATCAGTTTTATTAAGTTTTGATTAGCAAGGACGAAGAGAATAATAGTGAAAATAATGAAGGAATGCAATGATCTATAATCAGAGAAAATAAAATAAAAACAAGAATTAAAGACAATAAATTTTTTATTTTTTTTAACAAATGTTTCCTATGAATTTTCAAATTTTTTTGGTTTTATGAAATTACAAAATTAAAAAAATTTAAAACAGTCAATTTTTTAAATTTCGTTTTTAAAGGTTAAAATCTTTTCACATATGAAAAAATGTTTTAAATAAATTTTGTCAATTGAAGAAAAAAAAAATGAATGATCAGAAAAACAGCAGAAAATCTGCAGGAAGTTTTTCCATAGGTGTGCTTTCCAAAACCCTAATTCTCGTTCGTCGTAATTTCGGCAAAGCTCAAGAACCTTCTATTGATTTCTTAACAAAAAACCAAAATTTCGATTTGTCCGATAAATCCAATCTGAAAACTTTTTTATTCTTATTGAAAAAACCCAATAAAACCAAGCAAGAAGAGCATATTATTTCTAATACTTTGAAAATTTTTCCATTTTTCGAGAAAATCGACCCCAAAGTTTCTAGTTCTCTCCTTCAGGGTTTTTCTGAATATTTTCAGTATTTTTATAGACCGGCTGGATCCACAATATATGAAAATGGTGAAGAAGGTGATTATCTTTATATTATTTTAACAGGGATCGTTTATACTCTGATTTCTAAAAATGGATTAATGCCATCAGAATATATAGAATATCACAATAAATCTCTTAATGAATCTCCCCAAAAAGATAATTCTCATTCAGTAAGTCCTGCAAACAAAATTGAACAAATAGATGAAAAGGATAAACAAGAAGAATCTCCTCAAAAAATCAACTTAGGAAATATAGGAAGAAGATCCAGTTTTTTTGTTAAAGCTAGCGGATTTGAATCAATAAACCAAGAAATAGAAAGGAGATCTATTGGCAAAAAAAACGATAATCTAAATCAGAGGGTTCATAAAATCATTAATATGAAATATCCTGAACATTTCATTGCTCAGGAATTGAAATCAGGAGAATCCTTTGGAGAAGTGGCTTTGATCACGAATAGCAAAAGGAATGAAATTTGTGTCTGTAAAGAAAATTGCCATTTTCTGAGAATTGATAAGAAGAATTATAAGAAGATCCTCATGTTGAACCACGCAAAGGGTCTTAGAGAATTAATTGAGTTTTTCTCTAAATTTGATATTTTCTCACATTGGCCTCGATCGCAATTATCGACTTTTCTGAAGTTTTTTCAAATGAAAAGCTTTAGTATTAATGATGTTCTTTATAAGGAAAATGATGAATCAAACTTTCTTTATTTTATTAAAGAGGGAGAAGTTGAGGTATTTTTTTTTCTTAAAGAATAGAGTTTTATTGAAATATTGTTTAGATTTCAAAGATTGTTCCTTTTGAAGGACATGAAAAAGCTGATAATCTTGGAAGTCTTGCTAAGAAAAGCATTTTCGATATAAAAAAATACCAAATGTATAATGCTTATTGGCAAGAATCTTTCCACAAAAAAAATTCCAAAAGAGCCAAACTTGCAATTTTAGGCCCTGGTTGTTATTTTGGAGAGGAAGAATTTATGGCCAAAACTTTAAGAGTCACAAAAGCAGTGGTCAAATCTAAAAGTTTGATTTATTTCATAAAGAATGAGGTGAGGTTTGTTTTTCGTTTTAAAAAATAAAAAAATTAAAAAAAAAATTTAGGTTTTTTCAACAAATGTTAAAACAAAGGTTACTTTAGATAAAATAAAAGATGAATATATAATGAAAGAAAAATGGAGAGAAAAATTAGTAAAAAAAGGTATCAAAGAAGAAAAGAGGCCAGCTTCAGTTCAAACTAAAACTTTTTCTTTGCACTCAAACAGATCTATATCCAATGAAAACTCAGATTTCCAAGAAAGAACTCCATTCGAAAGTCAGCTTTTCCTAATGGCCAAAAAACATGTTTTAAAGAAACGAAAAGAGTTGCAAGAAAACCATCAGCATATGCAAATGCCTTATAACAATCTAAAACTTCAAGATACAAAACAATCTAAAAGCAGCAAAAAACCAAAATTCAAACTAGATCTTACAGAGTTATTAAACCATGAGACTTTGAATTCAATGAATAAAATACCTAATAGTATGAATACTGAGATTAAAAAAAGCAAAACTTTAAGATTTTCATATTTGTTCCATGAAGATGAACTTAGTTTTAATAAGTTCAATACAACAACAAGAAAAGGTGATCAGAAAAAGAATTCTTTTGAGAATTTAAAATTTGAAGAACCAAAAAAAATTTCTCAAGGAATTAAAATAAAATTCGAACGAGCTTTAGAGAAATTACGAAACAAAAAGGAAAATAATATTACAAATAAATCCGTTGAAGAAAAAGAAAATGGGATGGAGAAAAATAAATTACAAAAATTTATTCAAATGATGTTTCAAGAAAATAAAAACTCTAAGAAAAACTCCGAAGACAAAAAAGTTAAAATGAACGAAAAAAATAATATCAAATCAATTTTATCAAAAGAAAACTGCTCACAATTGTATTTATATAATAATAGTTTTCAGGATAGGGTAAGAGCATATGAAGAAAAAAAGTTTGAAACAGATAGGGAGAGCAAGTGCGGAAATATTCATGTCGAAAAAATGAAAAAAAAACTTTTGTTGAAGAATAAAAGCTATATAAAAGCTTTAATTTATTTTAAAAAATCGAAAAAGAAAGATGTTTCGATTCCTCATTAAAAATTGTCAAAATTATTATACAATTTTTGTGAAACATTCATTTTATTTTTTTACAGTTTGTGATGATCTTTACATCTGAATTTCCAGAGAATTCTAAAAAGAATGAGAGTAATATTTAAAAATTAAAATTACAAAAATTAAAATTTAAAAAAATCAACCTCCACTTTAAAAATTGTTCCCCCAACTTCAAACAAAGTTCCAGAATTTCTTCGAAACAAAACTGACCAAAGTTTCCAGGAAATCTTTGGAGGCGCAATTTAGTATAGGATATTCAAGAATGCATTTGAATTTTCTTTGATG
>JFJP01000307.1_pt1 | contig 17824 bp, 13 predicted proteins | sample 431651 | NCBI WGS metagenome assembly JFJP01 (sample SAMN02602958, study PRJNA72255) | Microbial mat metagenome, whole genome shotgun sequencing project. | biome: fresh water; feature: sink hole; material: water; isolation source: purple microbial (photo- and chemosynthetic) mats found in...
TGTGGACATTCCTGGCGCCAATCGTTTCGATGTCCAGGAGGACGTCCACGCCTGTCCGGAGCTTCTCCTGGATCCATTCCTTGCCGGTCCCGTAGCGCTTCCCGTAGACCGTGACCCATTCCACGAAGCCGCCCTGGTCCACCATCCGATCGAAGGCCTCATCGTCCAGAAAGAAGTAATCCTGGCCGTCCCGTTCTCCCTCCCTGGGGGAACGGGTGGTGAAGGAGACGGAGAATACAAGCCCCTGGATCTGCTGGACCAGGCGCTTGGCAAGGGTGGACTTTCCCGCCCCCGAGGGTGCGGAAAGGACAAAAACATTCCCGGTATGGCGAATCAAACCATCCTCCAATCCTCCATCTTACTCGGAGGCCCCTTGCCGCGCATGGATCGAGGCCCCATACTCGACCTCCCGGTGGTGCCTTCTCGAGGGAAGGTCCCCAGGGACCCTCGGGGGTGACCGGTTTCGACAGGTTGACGTCGGGGTGCGTGGTGCAGGCGGGGGTTGATCGGTGGGCCCCCTTATCAAGCCGATCAAAACAAAACTGCCAACGATAACTTCGAACTGGCCCTCGCCGCCTAACCGGCGGATGAGCGAGTCCCCGTAATCTCCTGGTAGCGGGCTCGTAAAACCAACCAACGGGTGACTTCGGTCTGCCGAAGGTCGGAACGGGATAGGTTGCCGCGACATCCCCTGACGGCGATCGAGAACAGGGGGTGAATCCTCGATCAGGGTTGTCCGATCTCCCTGCAGAGGCTACGCAAAACGGACCAAGCCTGTGGATGAACCTCCACTTCACGCTTCTTGGACGCGGGTTCGACTCCCGCCACCTCCACCATCCAGCAGCATCCGAAAACATCCAATAAGCCCAGTCAGATCAAGGAGTTTACTCAATTCCTTGTCCGATTCGGGCCGATTTGGTTTGTTGAAATCCGGGCTCAACTGGGGGCAAGATTGGGGGCAACTGGGATGTTGCCCTTGGGAGTTGCCCCCATGCCACTGACCGATGTTGCGATCCGCAAGGCCAAAGCCGGAGAGAAGCCCATCAAGCTCTCGGATGAGCGAGGGCTCTATCTGGAGATCGCCCCGAGCGGGGGCAAATGGTGGCGTCTGAAGTACCGCTTCGAGGGCAAGGAGAAGCGTCTCTCTCTCGGGGTCTATCCCGATGTGGGCCTGAAGGAGGCCCGAGAGCGCAGAGATGCCGCTCGCAAGCTGGTGGCGGATGGCGTGGACCCCAGCGAGAACCGTAAGGCCCAGAAGGCCGCCAAGGCTGACCGTGCCGCGAACAGCTTCGAGGTCATCACGCGCGAGTGGTTCGCCAAGTACTCCTTTACCTGGGTGGACTACCACGGAGACCGCATCCTCAAACGGTTTGAGCGCGACATCTTCCCCTGGATCGGAGATCGCCCGATCGCAGATATCACGGCTCAGGAAGTGCTGGCCGTGATCCGCCGCATTGAAGGACGTGGGGCGGTGGAGACCGCCCATCGTGCCTTGAGCAACTGTGGGCAGGTGTTCAGGTATGCGGTCGCCACTGGCCGCGCAGATCGTGATCCTTCTGGAGATCTGAAAGGCGCCATCCCACCCGCGCAGGGTGGGCACATGGCTGCAACCACCGAGCCTCTTCGTCTGGCGGAGATCCTGCGGGCGATGGATGGATACGAAGGAACCCTCATCGTGAAGTGCGCTTTGCGGCTGGCACCCCTGGTCTTTGTGAGGCCAGGAGAGCTACGGAAAGCAGAATGGGCCGACTTCGACCTGGAGACAGGGGAGTGGCGCTACATCGTCACCAAGACTAAAACCCAGCACATCGTCCCCCTGTGTAGCCAGGCGCTGGAAATCCTGCGGGAGCTTCAGCCGCTCACAGGAAAGGGGCGTTTCGTCTTTCCCAGTGCCCGCAGTTCTGCCCGCCCCATGAGTGATAACGCGGTTCTTGCAGCAATGCGGCGCATGGGGATTCCGAAGGAAGAGATGAGCGGGCACGGATTCCGAGCCGTGGCGCGCACAATCCTCGACGAAGTTCTCGGGGTTCGCCCTGACTTCATCGAACATCAACTCGCACATGCCGTTCGTGATCCCAACGGGCGTGCCTACAACCGCACGGCTCACCTCGCTGAGCGGCGAAAGATGATGCAGCAGTGGGCCGATTACCTAGACCAGCTCAAATCGGGAGCCGCCCCAGTTGCCTTGTTGAGGCACGGCTGAACTGACAAGTTTGTCGGATGGGCCGATAGAAACCTGCGATACCGGAGAAACCGACCTCTGAGCACGCGCTGATTCTCCGCGATCCGTGCTCGGGCATGGAAAGTCCGTGGACTGCGCCGAACCCAGTGGAGACCCCATGGACTGCCTAAGCCAGTCCACAGGGTCACCACCGGGGCCCCTTGGCGCACCGCCCCTGCGGGTCTGCCCACAGCCTTCCCACACCCTCGGCCTATGGCTGGAGATCGCCTTGCGATCCCCACACGGATCGCTTTCCGTCGTCTCAGGCATCATCAGCATCAGGTGCTTTCCGGTGATGCCTATCACAACCGGAGTGTGCACAAGACTGTCGGAATTCGCTGGCGTTTAGGGCCTTCCTTCTCCTCTGGCGCGGTGAATTCGTCGCCCCAATTCTGGAGAAAGGCTGGTTCGGGGGGCGATCGAAAGATCGAACCCTTTGGGTGGCAAGTTGTGCGTGGCGCATTACTGTGGCGCCCGGTGGGCAAAGCCCTGTCTTTCGGCAGGTTGGGGATGGTGCGTTCGTGTGGCGTCACCAGCTCGATGCAACAGAAGGAGCACCATGAAAGAGCGAAATGGCCGATCCGCATTGGGTTCTACGCATGCCAAAAGCATGGTGCATGCTCGTGTTGGGACGGAATCCTGGGAGGTGTTGGAGGAGCTGGCCAAGCGTCAGGGTGTAACCCATACGCAGGCCCTCCGGAACCTCCTGGACGATGCGAAGGAGCGCATGGCCGAGGAGGCCTTCGGCCCTCGGCTGGAATCCCTGGCGCGCACCCTGCTAGGGGTGGTGGAGCAGCAGGCGCGGCACGCCACGCGCATCGAGGCCCTGGTGGCCATCCTACGCAAGGTCGAGGAGGGCCAGGCGGAGCGCGAGGCGCAGATCCTCCAGACCCTCTCCGGGGTGGTTGGACTCTGCCAACTCAGCTACGCCCATCTCCTCGGTGTGGTGGAGTCCAGTCCGCGAGCCGCCGACATCACCACCTCCGCCCAGGCCAAGATGCGCGCCCTGCGCGGGGAGGGCTGATGCCCATCATCAAGGCCGGATTCAGCCCCGGCTTCCGGGGACGCACAAAGGCGCCCGCCTGCAACCGTCGGATGCATTACCTGGCCAGCGAGCATGACCGGGATTCGGCGCGCCTCCTGGGGGCCGAAGGCCAGGAACTGACCCCGAACCAGGCCGCCGAGGTGCTGGGAGGGCCCCAGGCCAGCTACCACGAGATCATCGTGGCCCCGAGCCAGGCGGAGTGCGAGGCCATCCGGGCACGCTGCCCGGAGGATCCGAACCGCGCCGCACGGGAGGCCGGAGATCGCCTCGCGAAGGCCTATGCGAAGGGGCGCCCTTGTGTGCTCGCCATCCACGAGCAGGACGGGCGCTTCCACTACCACCTGGCGGTGGCAGGCCCCATGCCCGAGCGGGCTCTGGGGCGCCACGGACAGATGCAGAAGACTTGGGACCGCGAATTCGGCGGAGATGAGCCCCGGATCCAGGACTGGACCGCGCATCGGCGCTTCCAGCAGGAGCGGGTCCACCTCCAGGAGGTGATCGGGGCCCAGAAGGAAAACGAGAACGCACGCCGGGAGGCGGTGAAACGAGCCTCGCCGGAGCGAAAGGCCGACGCAGCCAGGCCCTTCGAGCGGTGTGCCCGCGAGCTGGTGAAGGAGCGCTACCAGGTGGAGCTGCGGGCCATCCAGGCCCGCTACGAGGCGCGGGGTGCCTTGGGGAGCCCCAGGCACCTGGCGGAGATCGAACAGGCGGAGCATCGCCACACAGGGGCGTTGCGCCGATTGGAAGATCGGGAAACCGCCCGTGAGATCGGAGCAATGAAGGCGAAGCTCGGGCGTGCCGTGGAGACCGGTGGACGGGCCATTCAGAAGACCACGCGCAGCGGCGGGCGGGTGGCCCGCCAGGCCGTGGACATGGGACTGAAGACCCTGGGCGTGCCCAGGCCGGTCCGCAAGCTCACGGGCGCCACGCTGGTGCTGGCTCAGGAGGCGGTGCAGACCGCGCTTCGGGCGGCCCAGGAGGCCGCGAAGGCCGCTGCCCGCAGCAGCGTGCATGTCGCCCAGGCTTCACTGAAGTTGGGTGTGGGCCTGGTGACGGCCCTTCCCACGGCGGGCGCCAGTCTGAAGGCCGCCGGGAAGGAGGCGGCCCAGGACCTGGCCCAGGCCGGGAAGGAGCTGGGACAAGGAGCACTCCGGACCGGGGCCGTCGTGGGCCAGGGCGCCGCACGGGCAGCCGTGGCCACCGGCCAGGAGCTTCTCCCCGGCGGGCTTGGCCTCGCAGGGCGAGCCGCCAGCGTGACGGCGCGGACCACCGCCGGAGCCGCCAAGGACATGCTCACCCTTTCGCCCCTGTCCCTGGGCCAGACCTTGGTGGGGGGTGCTCTGGACCTCGGCAAGACCGCCGCCCGTGCCGCTGGAGCGAGCGCCAGCCTGCCTGAGCCCCTTCGGCGGGCCTTTCAGGTGGCGGGCTGGGTGCCAGTGGTGGGTATCGCCGCCAAGGCCGCCCAGGTCACCGCCGAGACCGCTCAAGCCATTCACAACGCCACATGCCGTGGCCTGGAGGTAGACCGATGAACCACCTGATCCTCAACCTGCTCCGCGCCTGGGAGGCCTTCGGCGCGAGGGCCTGTCTTGTCCTTGGATTCTTGGGCGTGCTCTGGTGCTTCCTTCGCTGGGCCTGGGTGGAACGGGAGCATCCCCTGGTCCTGCTGAGGGACCGTTTCCACGGGTTCACCCGCTGGCTACTGCTGCACCGCCGTTCCCCGAAGACCCTTCCCCTCAGCGGGGTGCTGCTCGCCCTGGGGCTGGGCATGTCATGGGGCGTGGAGCAGGAGGTCTACGTGCGCGGGGCATTCCAGAACGGCCCGCTCTTCCTGGGAGCCCACGCGGCTCTGGTGATCCTAGCGCTGGTGCTCTGGATCACCTGGAACCGGGAACCGAGGTATGTGAAAGCGGGCGAGGGCCGTGCCGATGCCCGGTTCCGCGACGTGTCCGAGGAATGGAGCACGCGCGTCATCGAGGGCGGCACGACCAACAGGGACAAGCGCCCCATCGCCGAGCTGCTGGTGTACCGCAGCCCCTCACGTCTGGCACACCGCATCGTGGCGGATGGCCAGCACAAGGGCTGCAACCTCACCCTGCTCTCCTTTCGATGGGACATCCTCTCCCGGCACATCTTCGTGGTGGGGCCGCAGGGCTCGGGCAAGACCGCGAGTCTTTACGCGCCCCTCATGCACTCGTCCCTGGTGCCCTGGGTCTACCAGGACAGTAAGGCTGAGCTGCCCTTCCGCGACGAGTTCCCGGATCGGCCCGTCTTTGGGCTGGATGTGCGCGGTCACGCCACCCGCAGCGGCGTCTGGAACCCGCTGGAGGAGATCCGCAGCGCCGAGGACTTCGACCTCCTGGTGGACTACATCTTCCCCAAGAACCCGAAGGACCCGAACGGCTGGGTGCGTGACATGGCCCGCGTGCTCTTCGGGGCGGTGCTGCGCTCGAAGAGGTGGGAGAGCATCCAGCAAATCGCCCGGACCCTCCGGGAGACGCGCCTGGAGCCCTTCCTGGCGATGCTGGATCCCATTTACCTAGACACCATGAAGGAACCTAAGAGCCAGGTTCCCGTGCTCCAGGACCTGGTGGTGACCCTAAGCCGCTGGGAAACCGTGCGGGTGCGAAGCATCACGGAGGGGAAGAGCACCGTCACCCTGGACGACTTCATCGCCAGGGGCGGCTACGTCATGAATTGCGAAGACAGCGATGCGCTGAAGGGCCCCGTGCATGTCTTTTGGGCCATGCTGCTGGGCCGCCTGCGAAACAGGCCCGAGGGCGCCTCGAAGATCCTGCTCCTGCTGGACGAGTTTGGCGATTGCGGGCGGATCAACAACATCCAGCGGGCCCTAGTGCTGCTGCGCTCCAAGGGCGTCTCCATCACGGCGGGCATCCAGAATCTGGGCCTGCTCCAGGATGTGTACCCCCAGGACTGGAAGGCCGTCATGGAGGGATTCGGCACTCGCATTTGGCTGGCCCGGAACCTGGAAGACGAGCTGCGTGAGCGGCTCTCGAAGGCCCTCGGCAAGTTCACGCGGCGCGTCCCCCCGGCCAACAAGAACGCCAAGGAGACGGAGAAGGAGGCCGACCTCATGCCATTGGACGCCTGGGGTCGCTGGTCGGAGTTGCGGGTGGCCCTGGGGCGTCTGCATGGCTTCACCTACTGGTTCCCTGTCCCCATCGAGATCCCGCGCACGCCCCTGGGCGAGGTGCTGCCCGGCGGCGATCCCTGGGCCGATTCCGAGGCGGAGGCGAAGGCCGCAGCCCAGGACGCACTGAAGGCCGTCGAGTTGCCGGAGTGGTGCCTTCACGTGCCCGGAGCAGATACGGCTGTGCCCCCCGAGGTGGCGCCGCCTGCGGCCCCGTGCGACAAGGAGGATTGGCTGTGATCCAACAGAGATTGGGGGAAGAGCGTTATCCCCGAGACGACAGGTCAGGTGGATGGGTAGCGGATCAATGTTAGTCCGTGATCCTGCATCCAGAGAAAATCAGTATCATGACCAACAAGAGGAAGATTGCAGGCTATTGCAGTAGCAGCTATCCAAAGATCATTGATTTGACTCTCTTTAAGCGAGGATTGATTCAGTTTTTTCAGATCTGAACCCACCTTGCAAAGCCGGGCCCAAGCCAGGTTCACTTCCTCATCCGACTGGCAAATTGTAACTTTGAGGAACAGGTCATCAAGCATTGTTCTGATTCGTTGTCGTCGCTCGGGATCGTCAAGAAGCAACAATCCTCGCTCTAGCTCTGCTTTTGTAGCAAAACTAATCGCAAGCTGAGAGCCTGTTAGTGTTTGGGCATACCAGGAGGCGATTCGTTGATTGTCGGTTCCTTCTCGATAAAGCCCGTACTTTAGTTTCATCAGGTAGCTTGCGACATTTGTGTCAATCAGAAATGTGTGCATAGCCAATGTCCCTAGCAATCTGGGATAGCAAGAGATTGGCAAAGTGCTTCAATGTCGGAAGGCAGTGCACCAAGGAAAAAATGATCCAAATGGAATCCGCCAGGGACTTTTACCGCCGGTAGAACAAGATTTTTTTGGTGTTCTCCTAACTCTAGGTGTGGTGCCTCCGGAAGTAATTTTAGTGATTCCGTAGATACAGCTTTCCATGCACCTTGCACGGGTCGCGATTTAACCCACACCGAAACTTCAACAAATTTTTCGTAGTACAGTCCAGAAGGACGTGTCCCTCTGGGGAATGGGCAAATCAACTTCTGATTATTGAAGTGAAGTTCGAATTCGTTGTCGGCACCGTCCAAAGCCCTGAGCTTTCCTTTAAGTTCACGCAGAGTCGGTTCTTCTGCAATTTTTTCACTGAATGTCTTGACCTTTTGTGGCGTAAATTTGAATGAATATGCCTTTTCGCTATCTCTCGGAATTCGGATAGAAACCGAAACATTCTTTTGCGCCCAATGCCTTAAGCAATCACGCACCTCTTTTGGCACCTTCCAGCCCTCATCGCTGCTGTAGCCCCCGTCTTTAAAGAGGCCCAATAAGGAGGACTGAACCGGATATTGTCCAGGTAGCGCCACTTCTTGGCGTCGTGGGAAACAAATACCTGGTCGGGTACTTCCATGGTGCAATTGCGCGACAAACCCGCCTTCGAGTTCAGGGCTCGCTGTCCCAAGCCCTTTGAGGAGTTTCCCGAGTTGTAGAAGGTCATCGCCGCCAAGCGCTCCATCTGGTACAGACAGGCCTTGTAGTCGGAGGATCAAGTCAGGATTCACTTTCTTCCTGCTCATGTGGCACCTCCATTGGGAACTCTGTTCATCATGCGGCAATTGCGTAGGCACCTCAACCGGGGCGATCTGCTCTAGGAAGGCTCGCGAGGGATAGTCCTTCTGGGGCCACAGATTCCGTGCCCTTTCCCGTGTCAGGCACTGCCGGTTGTCCTGATCCCGCGCCACGGCGGGCCTACCCGCTCTCTACCCGGTGCCCGGTTCGTTCCCGGTCCGGCCCTGGGGAGCGGGGGACCCCGGCGTGTTCGTGCCCCGACCCGGTGGGCACGGAGAAACGCCATGACCCCTACCAGCCTTCCCCTCTTCGATCAGCCGATCACCGCTGCTCCCAGCCAACCCAAGAGTTTCCCCGTAGCCGAGACGGTCGCCCTCTATGGCCCTGAATCCCTCTCGGATGCCCAGATCATCGAAGCCATGCTGAACCGCGCCCGCCCTGGTCGCGCCGAAAATATCCTCCATCAAGCCGAAAGCTTGGGCCGCCTGGTGGCCATGGGGCCTGCCGAACTCCAGGCCCTCGGGCTCACGAAGGGCGAGATGGCCCGGTTCGCGGTCCTCCAGGAAGTGCAGCGCCGCTCCACCCGGAGCTTTGATCACCCGCGTATCACCTCACCCAGGGCAGCCGGTTCCTATCTGCTGCCCAAGGTTCAGGGCTGGACCGAAGAGCGCTTCGGGATGCTGGCCCTCAATGCCAAGGGCGATCTTCTCGCAGATCGCATCCTGGCCCTCGGCACCGCCACCGCCTGTCTCATCAGCCCTCGTGAATTCTTCCGCGAAGCCCTCCGCTTCGGCGCCACCACGGCCCTGGCCTGGCACAACCACCCCTCCGGAGATCCGGCGCCCTCCCGCGAGGATTGCGCCCTCACCACCCGGCTGCGCAGTGCGGGCGAAAGCCTGGGCGTGCCCCTAGCGGACCACATGGTCCTGGGCCGCGAGAACTGGCACAGCTTCCGGGCGGCAGAGGGCTGGGACCGGGGTTGACCGGCTCATGCTCTACGCTTCCTCTGGCGCAACAAGCTTCTTCACTCGATCCTGAAACGCGAGATAGACCTTCGGTGTCCATTCCGCGAACCACTCGCAGATCTTCTTGCGATTCCCTTCGACATCTGGATCTAGCTTCTCTTCTAGTAGGATTTTGGAGCAGGACTTGTCGGGCATTGGGCGCCACTGCAATGGCTTTCCGACCTCTGCTTCGATCTCCTGGGCTTGAAGTTGCAACTGCTCAAAGGCCGAGTCCTTCCACCCTGCGGGTTGAACGATCATTTCAAGCACCACGCTCTGGTTCTTCGGCGTCAGGAGCATGCTTACGTGAAATCCAGATCTGCCAATCGCGATACTGGACCAATGACCTGGTCCAGGCTTCTGAAGCCGGAAGGGAATTTTCTCGGATTTCAGCCGGTGGTGAATGTCCTGCCAGAAGGCAATGCGCCATTCTCTTCGCTTCCTATCCCCTTCCGTCAGTCCTGTGTTGGTCTGCTTCATGGTCACATTAGGGCGGCAGACCAGATCGAGCATTGGGGCGGCGGCGCTCTCTCCGATGGTGTATGCCTTCAGCTCTGCAAGGTAGAGGGCAACTGTATCTGGCGTGTTCTCGTTCAGCCAGTCGATGACCTGGCGATGATCGTCCGCAACCTCTTCGGCGATCCAGATCCCGGTCATGGCCTTGTGGGCGGCGGCATAGGTAAGGAGCTTGGCCAGGTGGTCATGATTCGTCCGCCCGAATTGGTTTTCAATGACCACGATATGCTTTTCGTCGCCCACGAGATTCGCCACAACGTCACATGAGAAGTTCGACCCCTTCGCCTCCCGCCTTGGATTCTCGATCTCCACTTCCAGATCCTGAGCGATGAGCTCGATACCCTCTTGGGTTGTCAACCAATCCGAGAAGTCGGGTTCCTTCGGCCAGACCGACCGAATATTGGCAACGGGTGTCCGCTTGGCAATGGAAAGCTTCGTCATGGAAAGCCTCGAAGAATCACATGGAAATATCAGCCGATACCGTGGAATGCCAGTTCTTTGGCTGCTTCACGAATAAGGCGCTTCGCCTTCGCGAGGAACGTGTAGCTTATCTTTCGGGTTGGCTTTCCTGTGCGCTTGATTAATGGGTGAGAATACATGCTTTGATACCTTGCATTGTGGACCTCTTGAGCCAACTCATAGGTGGCGGGGTACTTTGCGGCAAATGCCGAACCAGGGTTCAAAACACTGCCGATTTTTCCGAGAGTGTACGCGCCAATGGTTCCATCTTTCTGGAAAAGGGCATCAAGTAGCAGTTCGTTGAAAACATCAAGGACATTTACGAAGCCTGTGATGTTCACGCCCGAGGCAGCCACGGCTTCAACAGCCTGCTGTTCAGCCTGCTTGTATCGGGATCCAAACAGCCGCCTCCACTTGAGCGCCGGAATTTTTGGATCAAGCTTAGCGAAGGCTTTTGTGATACCGCAGTGACTGGTGCTCGCTCGCTGTATCGCTCCAACCTCTTTCAACAGCATTTCAGATGCAGGATTCCATCCCAGTCTGCGGCCTCCTGGAATCATGGCCGAGACATAGGCCTTCCACGCAGCGGCAATCGACACATCAGCAGCCCGGTCCTTGATCCCAGCCGCCACGAGTTCGGCTAGATAGGTGCTTCCAATGGCACCGTGGTCCAGTTCTCCAATCAGCATCGCCCTGGCCCACCAAGAGCGGGTATGGGCGCACCAGTGGACAATCTGATTCGGAGTGAGCTGCCCGGTGCGGATGAGGAAGTGGCCGATCCGAACGATTGAATCCGGGCTAAGGCCGCTTGGAATCCAAAGCGATTTCAAATACTTGGCGAGAATAGCTTCCTCAACAGGTGGGAGCTTGCCATCCGCAACCGCGACGAATTCCGCACGAACCGCCTGATATAAACCATTCTCTTTGATCTGCTCCACAACCTTCTGGGCAGGTACTCGTGGGAGTTTTTCATACCGACGCAGATAGTTGCACACACTTCGATAGGTCTCGGGATGGTTCTCCAGAATGCGCCAGACACGGGCTGTTAGCGGCGCAGATGGGGTAGCATGAGCCAGCAAAAACTTGAAACGAGTGGAGTCTGTGACCCGATAATTTGGACTTAACGCAACGATCCGTTTCATGAGTTTCGCAGAATCAATTGCGAACCCAGCCTTCAAGGCTGGCTCTGGCGGGTTGGAGACAGATTTCAGTTCTTCTTCGATGTCTTTAATCCTGTGGATGCTGATCTTGGCGCTCTGGGGGAAGAGGCCGACATCCTTGCTGAGAAGATCCAATGCCACAAGGAGGCGTCTCAAATGGTGTTCATTTTTTGCAAAAAGGCGGATGTCATCCACATACCGAAAGTAGTGGAAGTCCACTCCAGGGACTTTCAGGGTGTCGAAATGGGAAAGGACAACCTCTGATAGCAGGCCGGAAGACAATGGCCCCTGAGGAATCCCGTGATGGTGGAAGATGCCTTGTTCCGTGGCTGTCCATCTTTCCAGCCACCTGGTCAGCAAGATGCAGAATTCGGGGTCGTGGCCTAGCTTTTCCAGGAAATGACGCAACACGTGGTGGTCAAGACTGTCGTAGCAGGCCGTCAAATCGAAGCTTGCTGCGTAGATGTACCCATCGCCGAAGGCCTTTCGGGCGCCTTCATTGAAGGCGCGATAGCCATCACTCCATTTCCGGTAGAACCATTTGGAAGATTTCCCGGCATAAAGATGACCAAAGACCTGCTTGAAGTAACAGCGATTCACCTTCGGGGAAATCCTCTCAGCGATCAGGTTCACTGCGGTCTGATAGACGATCTGATCCTCAACCGTCAAAAGCGAGTAGGGCCGGAGGATTCCCGAAGCTTTAGGATGAAACAGCTTGCAAGCACTCTCTGGCTCATAAATCCCTCGCCGCAAGCGGTCTGAGAGATCAGCAAGCAGAGCGTCTTCTGCAATGGCGTAGTTCTGATAAAGACTTCGGAAGTAGGACTTGTAGGCGGCGTCTGGGTTCGACCGAATCCAACGCCATGCTCGGCGGAGGTTTTCTGGCGATCTCAGAACATCCAAATCAGACATCAGAGCAAACCGGAATACGCACGATCAAGAATTGATGGAAGCAATGCGTCGAGCTCAGCCATGGAATCGAATTGCAGGTTTTTTAGAGCGGTGACTTGCTCATGTATTCCACCCAAGCTCTCCGCTATCTTGCGTTGTTGTGGAAATGAGTGCGGTGGTAAACGGAGATTGAGAACTTTTTCTTTCGAAATATTCTTCATTGTTGGAGATGTTCCTGACGCGCCAGCGATTATCTGTTCTCGAAGGACTGGCGATTTCAGCAGTTGATCTAAATAGGAATGATCCAAATTGTTATCGTTTCTGAAAAGAAGACGAAAGATCTTGTCGCTCAGCATAAGTTTTGGACGTGTGTTAGAAACAACGGCACATGCCCCGACCAATTCCGCCGTATTGGCCCGGCACATAATGAAATCACCTGGTTTCACCTCGAATCGCAAAAGCGGAGCGAAAGAAACCGGCAAAGCCTTGTTCTCCCTCTCATCGAAAAAACCAGACGAGACTGCGCCAACTTTCAAAACCGCCCATTCATCTGATGATGCAGGTCGTCCTTCGGTAGCTGGGCTCTTCCCATTTTCGATCTCAGCGACATAGTGAGACAAGGGAATCCAATCGGTTCGCACGATTCCACCAAACAAATCACTGCGGGCAGAACAAACCAGAGCTTCAACCTCTCGCATAGCCTGTCGGCGAAGGCTTCGTGCCTCGTCTATTTGAGCAACCAGTCCCTCGATTTGTGCCACCACACGCCGCTGCTCGGCCAATGGCGGAAGAGGTATTTGATATCCAAGGACATCCGCCGGTCGAATGGCGGCATAGTTCGTGGATCCCTGTGCCTCGACTTGATCCCGGAAGGTGTGGGTCCGGATGAAGAAACCCAAGAAACCACGTTCCAGCTTGGATTCGTCAATTTCATAGAGGAAGTAATGGCTACTTACGATCCCATCATCGAGTGATTCGGGAACGATCCCGAAGCCACCAACCTTGGCATCAATTTCTGCGACCAGGAATTCACCTGCACGACAGGCTTGTTGACGCTTGGTCTTGATCATGGCACCAGGCACCACGTCTCGAATCACAATGCCCTGTGCATGAAGCTGGACTCGCACACGCTTATAGGTTTCAAGATCGTCAATCGTGATGAAATGATTTCGGTGCCTGAGCACATTACCTAGTCGGACTTTGGGCCAGTTCACGGCTTCACCGTGCTCAATAGCTGGTTCAAGAATGCAACCAGGTTAGGTGTATTGAATTCACGCACCAGGCCATTCTCGCCCAGAAAGAACCGAACTCTTCCGCCCCCCAGGAGGGCTTTGATGGCGTGCTCGGGCTTCAAGAGGTTCGCAAGCAATGTCTGGCGGTCTGTCGTAGAGGCCAACGGGATGTTATCAAACAATACATTCAGCGCGTTCCTTGGGTGGTTGTGAAACACGATCACTTCCGCGAAGTGCTCACCTAGCATCCAGCCCTGAATGGCTGAACCCACACTTGCAGGGATAGAAACACTGGAGGGTCCACCCACTACATGCAGAACGGAGTTGATGTAAGTGGTCGATCCTTGATGATCTCCCAAGCCAATGAGGAGATGCTCCACACTTTCTTTCTCCGTGGCCGCTAGGCAGCCTCGGAGGAATTGATTTCTGGTCAACTCTCTTTTCAGTTCTTGATGGGCGGTGCCATCTTTTACGATTTTCTTGATGGGCCGAATTCCTGACTCGTGCTCACGGGTGAAACGAATCGGATTCGGGTCGAGCAGAGAAGCCGTCCCCGTCTCCAAAAGCTCCTGGAGGAAGGCATCCATATTCATGCCTTCCCTCCTTTAGCGAGTAGGGCCTGAATATTCCTCATGATGTCAGCGATGCGCTGCTCCTTCGCCAGGATGCTAGCTGCGAGCTGTTCGGGCGGGAGATGGGCGATATCATCCTTGGCCTTGGGATTTTTTCGATCCAGATTGCAGTTATTTGCCAGAAGCTCTTCCGCACTGATTTTCCAAGCTTGTTCGCTCTCTTCACGGTTGTTCCACCAGGATTGGCACGCAGCGAATTCCTCGAACTGAAGAGGAGCCGTCTTGGTGTAATTCTTCCGGCCCTCGGGGAGCGGCTGCTCGTAGTACCAGACATCCTTGGTAGGCCCAGAGCGGTCGAAGAACAGCAGGTTTGCAGGAATGTTCGTATAAGGCGCGAAGACTCCGTTGGGTAGCCGCACGATGGTGTGCAGGTTGAAGCTCTTGAGTAGTTCTTCCTTGATCCGGCCACAGACACCATCACCGAAGAGGGTACCGTTGGGAACGATCACGGCGGCGCGGGCAGGACGCCCCGCGCTCGTGGGCTGGCGGTGTAGCTTGCGCATGATGAGCTGGAGGAATAGCAGCGCCGTCTCCGCCGTCTGGCGATCTTCGGGGAAGTTGCCCTGGATACCCTTTTCCTCTTCACCACCGAAGGGGGGATTGGTGAGGATCACATCCACTCGGTCCTTTTCGCCGATCTCCGTGAGCTTGAAGCGCAGGGCGTTGTGGGGATCGATCTGCGGGGCGTTAAGCCCGTGAAGGAGCAGGTTCATCTGGCAGAGCAGGTAGGGCAGTGACTTGGGTTCGCAGCCCAGGAGAGAGCGTTCCTGAAGTGTCTTCCGGTCCTGGACGGTCTTCACTTGGGGCGCGAGGTGGTTGTAGGCCTCCACCAGGAAGCCACCTGTACCTGATGCCGGATCAAGAACCGTTTCTCCCAACCGGGGATCGGTGACAGCGACCATGAAGCGCACCACGGCGCGGGGCGTGTAGAACTCACCGGAGTCCCCGGCGGCGTCCCGCATCTCGCGAAGCATGGATTCGTACAGGGCTCCCAGGGTGTGCAACTCGTCGCTAGAAGTGAAGTGGATGTCGGAGATCTTGTTGATGACATCCCGCAAGAGGTAGCCGCTCTTCATGCGGTTATCCACGCCCTTGAAGACCGTGGCGATCACCTCGCGGCGGTCGTCTCCGTTGGCGTTGGTTAGCTGGCGCAGATAGGCGAAGAGGCCGGGTCCTTTCGTTCCATCAGGCCGGATGGGCTCATCCTGGTTTATGAAGGCCAGGAGTTCATCCCCGGTGATGCCCTGGGGATTTGCAGCCCAGTCCCGCCAGCGGTACGGCGATTCGATGGCCGGGCGGAACTTCTTCCCGCCGAGGGTAGCTTCGTCCTCTCGTTGCCGTTCCAGGTCGTCCAGAAACTTCAGGAACATGATCCAGGTAAGGAGTGGAAGGCGATCGAGATCGCCATTTAGCCCCTTGTCCTTGCGCATGAGATCCCGTGCGGACTTGAGCACGCTGCCCAGGGCCTGGGCGGTTGTCTTGGGGGCATCTTTGGCTTTACGCGGCATAGAGGGCGGCCTGGAGAGCATTCACGGCAGCGCGGAGTTGGTCTGCGCCTCCGAAGAGGTTGAGGATGTCGCCCAGCGTTCCATGGGAAGAGATGGGCGGTACGTGCAGCACATCTGGCAGCACAAACTGGGCATCGCCGTGTTCGGCGTACTTTTCCAGCAGTTCTTCCAGAATGGCACGGGCCTCCGGGGCGTAATGATCGAAGAAGTCCATCCGCTCGGATTTGAGAGCCTGCGCTCGCTCCCGCCGGGTCTTCAGGGGGGCGTTGAAGGCCAGGTGGCAGAGAAGATCAAAGGGATCAGCCTCGGGCTGATTCGCGGACTCTGCCAGTGCCTGGAAATCTACGCCGCGCTCTGCCAATTTCTCGATGATCTCGGCTCGTTTGACGGGATCGGCCCATTGGGCGCGCAGTTCCGGTGCCGTGGGACAAAGGGAACGGACCTTGTCAGCGGCATACTCCGTGTAGCGGACCACCCGGAGCTGTCTTCCATCAGGATCCAGTTCGTAGACCAGATGGGCCGCGATCTCTACCTGCCCGCCGTCGTAGTAGAACTTCCGGCGATCCGCGTAAGGGGGCTCGATGATCTCGCCCACCTGGTTTGCGGAGTTGACCTCCGCATCGCAAGCTTCCGTGATGATGGTGGTTTCCTTCACCTCGCCAGAGGCATCGGTCTCCTCTTCGGTCACACGAACGGGATCGCCATCAAAGGCTGGATCCGCGAAGAGGCGGGTGGCGCTGCCGGTGTAGTCGATGATGTTGAACCAGAGCTTGCCGTAGTCATCGCGAACGCGGGTGCCGCGCCCGATGATCTGCTTGAACTCGCTCATGGAATTCACGATGCGAGCGAGGACCACGTTCTTGCAGGTAGGGGCATCCACGCCCGTGGTCAGAAGCTGGGAGGTGGTGAGGATGGTGGGCGTCGTGGTGTCCACGTCCTGGAAGCGTCCGAGATGCCCCTTTCCGATGTCGCCCTCGTCTGAGGTGACGCGGCAAACATAGTCGGGATGCTGGGCAACCAGATCGGCATTAAGGTTGTTCAGGATGGCCCGCATCTCGCTGGCGTGCTCCTGGTCCACGCAGAAGACGATGGTCTTGGCGTGGCGGTCGGAGTTCTTCAAGAACTGGGTGAGGTGCCGCGCAATGGCCTCCGTGCGAGCCCTGAGCGCGACCACATGCTCAAAATCCTGGGTCTGGTATTCCTCGTCTGGGATGGGGCGGCCATAGCGGTCGAGGTCACCCTGGCTGGGTCTCCATCCGGCAGCGTCCCATTCCGTGATGACCCGGTGGACGCGATAAGGGGCGAGGAAGCCATCCTCGATGCCCTGGCGCAGGCTGTAGGTGTAGAGGGGATCCCCAAAGTAATTGTAGGTATCCCGGTTGTCCTCTCGCAGCGGCGTAGCCGTCATGCCGAGCTTGTAGGCGGGCTCGAAGTAATCCAGGATCGCCCGCCAGGAGCTATCGTCCCTCGCGCTGCCCCGGTGACACTCGTCCACGATGATGAGGTCGAAGAAATCCTGGGAGAACTGCTTGAAGAGGCCGTCGCGGTTCTGGTCCTCGGCGAGCGCCTGGTAGATGGCGAAGTACATTTCCCGGCTCTTCACCACCTCGCCCGACTCGATCTTGCAGCGGGCATCGCCGAAGGCCGCGAAGATGCCGTCCTTGGGCTGGTCCACGAGGATGTTCCGGTCCGCGAGGTAGAGGATCTTGGGGCGGCGATGCCCGCCCGTGCGGTTCCAGCGCGCATTCCAGAGCTTCCAGCAGATCTGGAATGCCACCACGGTTTTGCCCGTACCCGTGGCCATTGTCAGAAGCAGACGCTGCTGGCCCTTGAAGATGGCTTCCACCGTGCGATTAATGGCGATCTGCTGGTAATAGCGCTCGCCCTTGCCCACCGCGTGGTTGCTGGGTTCGAGGATCCGTTCAGCGCTGCCGTCGAGCAGGCCACTTCCCTGCCGATAGCGCTGCCAGAGTTCATCGGGCGTGGGGTAGCTCGCCAGGCGGGTTTCCAGCCCTGTGAAGTAGTCGAACTCGATGATGTCCGGGCCATTCGTCGCGTAGGCGAACTTCAGCCCCAGCATCTCCGCATAGTCTTTTGCCTGTTGGAGCCCGTCCGAGGCGGCCTTGTACTCGGCCTTGGCCTCCACCACCGCGATCGGGAAGTCGCGCCGGAAGCGAAGCAGGTAGTCCACCCGCTTGGGGGGCCTCCTGATAAATCCTTTACCAACTGGAACGATCCGGCCATCTGTAATGGAACGCTGTTCCGCGATGGAGTGGGGTTCGGTGTCCCAGTCCGCCGCCTGAAGCAGGGGGACCACGTGCTTTCTACAGGTGTCGGCTTCAGTGGGCATGGGTTGCCTGGGTTGGTTTCAGCCACGGAGGGGTTCGAACATACTTTATCGCGATGGGCGACTGGCGGG
>JFJP01001971.1_pt1 | contig 17823 bp, 11 predicted proteins | sample 431651 | NCBI WGS metagenome assembly JFJP01 (sample SAMN02602958, study PRJNA72255) | Microbial mat metagenome, whole genome shotgun sequencing project. | biome: fresh water; feature: sink hole; material: water; isolation source: purple microbial (photo- and chemosynthetic) mats found in...
CGGTGAGGAAGGAGCGATTCCGCTGGCTCGCGGCGAATACCACCGGCCCTTCGCCCAGTTTTGGAAACAACTTCGTTTGCCCGAAAAGGCGCTCTCCGGCCTCGTCCGGACGATACAAACTCCACTGCTCCTGCTGGCCGTCCGCGCCGGTGACGATCACCGAGACGCCGCCGAAAAGGAAATCCAATTGCCGCGGTGCGACGCCGTCGAAGGGTTTGAAGGCCTGGCGCTTCGACACCCCGTCCGAGTCCGCGAGGAAATAGTCCACCTCGCCATTCGCGCAGCCGACGAGCACCATCGCGCCGTTAGGCGACGCCTTCGCCAACACCGCCTCGGCGGTGAGCATGGCGGTCACGTCCACTTCCTCGACCAGCGAGAGTTTTCCCTTCCCCACCAGGCCCTTTTTCATCCCGAGGCGCAGGATGGAAACCGACGAACCGGTGCTCTCGCCTCGTTTCGCCACGATCACCCGTCCCGCTCCGGAATCCCCGTAACTGACGGCCGTGACCGGACCCGCGCCGTGGGCGAGAACGAACCACGGCTCTTCGAAAAGCGAGGGCACGACCTGTGATTTCCCGTCCGGAGTGAAGCTCCGCTCGTAATTCACGAGAAACGACCCTACCCGGCCGTCGTCGAGCCCGAGGGCGACCCGCCGATGGACCGTGTCATAGGCCACGGCGGTGATTTTCAATCCCGCAAGGCCGGGCAACGCCAGTTCCTTGCGTTCGCCGTTTTCCACCGCCACGAACACGACTTGATCGCCCCCGGCATAGAAAAACGGCATTTCGCCCCATTCATCGACGCCGAGCACCGCAGGCACCACCGCCGGAGCGACTTGACCTGCGGGCTCCACGGCCGCCGATTTGAACAACGGCACGACTTCCTTGCCGATGAAGTAAAAGATCCCGAAGACTGCGATGATCACGCTGATGCCTCCGAACCGGATCGCCCCGCCCATGAAGCGGTCGAACCACAAAGTGGCTCGTGAGACTTCGAAGCGTTTGGGGTCTGGAGATTTAAAATGATCCGGCATCAGCGAGGGTCGAAGTCAGGCGCGCCAACAGAAGTTAAATCCGAATCACTTGGCAAGCGATTCGACGACTTCCGCCGCGACTTCCGCCGGCATCGGGAAATAACCGTCCTTTTCGACGATCGTCTGACCTTCCTTGGCGAGCACGAACTTGAGGAACTCCAGCGTGAGCTTATCCAGCGGCTGGCCCGGCTTTTTGTTCACGTAAACCACGAGGAAGCGGGCGAGCGGATAATTTCCGTCAAGCGCGTTGGCGTAGTTGGCATCGTAGAATTTCCCGTCGTCGCCGGCGATTGGCAGGGCACGCACGCCCGAGGTTTTGTAACCGATGCCTGAATAACCGATGGCGTAGGGATCCGCGCCGATGCCTTGGACGACGGCGGACGAGCCTGGCTGCTCTTTCACCGTGGGCTTGAAGTCACCCTTGGAGAGTGCGTGCTCTTGGAAAAACCCGTAAGTGCCGGAGGCGGAATTCCGTCCGAAGAGCGATATCGCACGGCCCTTCCAAGCGTCGAGGCCGAGCTGGCCCCAGTCGCTGATGTCCTCGCCGCCCTTTTTGCGGGTCTTCGAGAAAATCGCGTCCACTTGCTTCATCGTCGCGCCCTTGAGCGGATTATCCTTCTGCACGAAGACGGCGAGCGCGTCGATGGCCACCTTCACTTCGGTCGGCTTGTAACCGTATTTTTTCTCGAAAGCGTCGATTTCCTCGGCCTTCATCAGGCGGCTCATCGGTCCGAGCTGGGCGGTGCCCTCGATCAAGGCCGGCGGCGCGGTCGAGGAGCCTTTGCCCTCGATCTGCACGTTCACGTTCGGATACGCCTTCTTGAATCCTTCCGCCCACAGGGTCATCAGGTTGTTCAGGGTGTCCGAGCCGATGGAGTTCAAATTCCCGGAAACTCCGCTGATCGCCTTGTAGGCAGGCAGCGCCGGATCAATGTGGGATTCTTCAGCGAAAGTGGCAGAGACCAAGCCTAACACGAGTAGAAGCGAGTTGGTAGTAATTTTCATAGGTTAATGGGGTCGATGTTTTTCAAATGGAGAGGGTCATTTCGAACGGGCCCGCACGACATCCGATATGTGACGATCTCGTCACACGGCGCGTCCGGGGCCCGGGGGGATTACCAGCTGAGGCGAAGTCCGGTGGTCCAGGCAAGACCGTCGAAGTCGCCGCCGTCGTTGGCGTCATCACGCATCGAGGCGTATTGGAGACCGGTCTGCACCTTGAGCTTGTGGCCGTAGATGTAGTAGTTCAGGCCGAGATAAACCTCCTGAAATTGGTCGCCCTTGTTGCCGCGCATCGGCTCGGTTTCATAGCGGCCGAAGCGAACGCCGTTGTCCCCGTCGCTCTCGATGAAGGTGTAGCGGAAGACGGCCTGGAGCTTGTCGGTAATGTTGTAATAAGGCATCACGGACATTCCCCAAGTGCTCTGCTGGCTGCCGAATCCATCGCCGGCGGAAAGATCACCGCGGACGCCGAAAGCGTCCTTTTCATAGGAGAAATTAAGCGAAACCAGGCTGCCGAACGAGCGGTTGGTGAACAACGACGGACTCGACGGAGTGTCTTCGTTGTAGACATAGTCGAGCGCCAGCGTGGCCTCTTTCGCGTCCATCATTCCGGAAAAATCATAGCCCACGGACGCGAGCCACGAGGTGCCGGCATTGAAGTTTCCGAACTCGCCGTCTTCCTCACCCTGCGTGAAAACCCCGGCGGTGTAGAGCCAATTGTCCTTCTTCCCGCCGACGCTGATGCCCGGAAGGTACTCGTTCGTGAACCAAAAATTGTTCGTAAGGTTGCTGCGGTCGATCGCCAACAGTTCCTTGGAGGACGTTTTCCCATCAAGCGTGAATCCCATCCCGTGCTTGCCGATCTTGATGCCAAACTCGTCGCAAGGCTCCCAAGCGATGTAGGCATCGGTCAGACGTTGATAGAGCGGATCCTGATCCGGATCGAAATCCGCCTCAATGTGGGCGGTGAAATCCTTGAAAAAAGTGGCCTTGAAACCGGCGCGCAGGCGGCGGGTGTTGAATTCATCGTAATCCAGATCATCGTCGATGGTCCCGGACTTGGGGGGCGCACCCTCGCCGTCGATCAGCGCGTAGTCGAACTGGGCGCGGCCGGTGAAGGCGAGTTTCTGAATGTAGGGATTCGAGGAATCCTTGTAGAGCACGGCGGCATCGAACAGGGATTTGAAGGCATCCGGCGAGCTGCCCGCCTCTTCGGCGCGGGTGATGGCCATTAGGCAAAGTGACGACATCGTCACTGATGCGGCGATTCGGGTATTCTTGTGCATGTTTCTAAGAATGAGTGATTTGTGGGATATTTCGCATCACTTTGCGGACGCGATGTGAAGAAATTGTCACAATTCACCGACCCGAATAGAACACTTGTGTGACGAAAATGTCACTTTTTGTCACATTCGGAAATTTTCGCCCTCGGGAAAGACCGCCGGTCGAGCGACTGGGGCTTCAGTTTTTGAAGCGTTCGAAATGAGATCGCCCGCTGGATTCCGGGGGGCTGGCAGGGCGCGCTGGCACTGCCGATGGTCGGGTGGCGCCCGAAATTGACGGTGGTTTGGGAAGTCGTCATCACCCTGAGCATGCTCGTTCTGACTTGGGGCATGTATAAATCCACGATCAAAGCCTTCAAGCTGCTCAAGGACATGGAAGCGACGATGAAGGGGGATGTAATATGTCGGCTCGCTGATTTGTGAATTTCGCGGAGCGAAATGGAGCGCTGACTTCAGTCGGCCCGGCCAATGAATCGCACGATCTGGCATAGAACGGGCCGGCTAAAGAGGCTGTCGGGAAATGGCAGGGACCGGTCTCCGCACCGGTCCTGCGAATGGGTGGCGAATGAATCCGCCCATGAAAGGCTCGGTAGTCTGCCCATGGACGGTCATTCACTACCCATTCGCGCGGACCGCCCGGAGGTCGATCCCTGCCTTCGGGGACTTTTCCGACAGCCTCTAAAGCCAGCGCTCCGATTGAAAGTCATCTGTCATTTCCCAAATCATCATGCGCGTCAGTATGCAGCGAGCAGAGATGCTCCAGCCACGTCTATCGTTTCGCAGGTGCCTCGATGATCCCTTCCGCCGTTTCCTGCTTGAGGCGGAGCTGGCCGCAGGCGGCGTCGATGTCGTGGCCATTTTTTCGAGGCGCAGGTTCGCGGTGACGTCGGCGGTTTGCAGGCTGTCGCGGATGGCACAGCCATGGATGCCAGGTTTGAAACAAGCAAAATACGCGGAGTCTGCCGCGCGGCATGCGAAGCGAAGAATGCGATTCCCGGGTCAAATGCATCGGCGGTCGTAAGGTGTCGCATTCGCCATCAGACTGAGTCTCCCGATGAAGCGTATCCCTCATCCCCCATTCCAATTATGAACGCCACTATTTGCGATCTTCAAGCGATTCCCTCTCGAAAAACCCCGGCTCATCAGCGTCTCCGGCTGGCCATCATTGCTTGGGTGCTGCCCCTGATGCTGCTGATATCGTCGGCGGTGCAAGCCGATCAATCCGGCGATTTTACGTTCACGTCCGATGGTACCTCGGTCACCATCACCGGATACACCGGGTCCGGGGGCGCGGTGATCATCCCCAGCACGATCAACGGCCTGCCGGTCACCAGTATCGGGACCAATGCGTTCTTTTTTATATCCAGTCTGACGAGCGTGACGATTCCCGACAGTGTCACCAGCATTGGGCATCAGGCATTCTTTTTCTGCGACGGTTTGACGAGCGTGACGATTCCCGGCAGTGTCACAAGCATCGGTAGTGCCGCATTCGGTGCTTGCGGCGGCCTGATAAACATCGGCGTAGACCCTCTCAATGCTGCCTACAGCAGTTTGGGAGGGGTGCTTTTCAACAAGAGTCAGACCACTCTGGATCAGTTTCCAGGAGGCAAGACCGGAAGTTACTCGATTCCCAACGGCGTTACTAAAATTGGGGAACTAGCGTTCTCCGATTGCAGCGGCCTGACCAGCGTAACGATTCCCGACAGCGTCCTCAGTATTGAAAATTATGTGTTCCATCGTTGTCTGAAGCTGACGAGTGTGTGGGTTCCCGGCAGTGTTACCAGCATTGGAAGTGCCGCATTCGGAGCTTGCAGCTCTCTGACAAACATTGGTGTGGACCCGCTCAATGCTGCCTATAGCAGTTTGGATGGAAGCTTGTTCGACAAAAGCCAGACCAACCTCATGCAATGTCCTGCGGGCAAGACCGGAATCTACACCATCCCAAGCAGCGTCACAGGCATTAGGGACTGGGCGTTCATCTCCTGTAGCGGACTAACGGAGGTGTCGATTCCGAATACGGTTGTTGTTGTTGGGGATGGGGCGTTTTATGGCTGCACCGGACTGACGAGTGTGATAGTTCCCAGCAGCGTCACCAGTATCGGGAACGAGGCGTTTCATTCCTGCGCTGGGCTGACGAGTGTGATGATTCTCAATGGCGTCACCGGTATCGGGGACTCCGCGTTCGATTCCTGCACCGCTCTGACGAACGTGACAATTCCAGACAGCGTCACCAGCATCGGGGACTCCGCCTTCCATTACTGCACCGGACTGACGGGTGTGACGATTCCCAACGGTGTCACCAGTATCGGGCAATCAACGTTTTCTGCCTGCCGCAGCCTGGCAAATGTGACGATTCCCGGCAATGTCACGAGCATCGGGACATCTGCGTTCTCGGGTTGCACTAGCCTAACGAACGTGACGATTCCAGACAGCGTCACCAGCATGGGAGACTCCGCGTTTTCTGGCTGCACCGGACTGACGAGTTTGACGATTCCGAACAGCATAACCAGCATCGGGGACGGGGTGTTTGGCTATTGCTCCGGACTGACGAGCGTGACGATGCCCGACAGTGTCACGAGCATCGGAGACTACGCGTTCGCTGACTGTGGCATTCTGACGAGTGTGACGATTCCGGACAGCGTTACCAGCATCGGTGACTATGCGTTTGCCATTCTTCACCCATATTACGGCAGCGGGCTTTCCAGCGTGGTGATACCCAATAGTGTCAACAGCATCGGAAGGGCCGCATTTGGAAAATACAGCAGTCCGGTCATCGTTGTTCATCCGCTCAATCCTTCCTTCAGCAGTGTCGATGGAGTTCTTTTCAACAAAAATCAAACCACACTGGTCCAGTTTCCAGCGGACTGGACGGGAAACTACGCAATTCCAGACAGCGTCACCAACATCGGCGACTCTGCATTCGAAAACCGCGAACGCCTGTCCGGCGTGACGATTCCGGACAGCGTCGCAACCATAGGGGATTTGGCGTTCGCCGGCTGTTACGATCTGACCGGCGTTACAATTCCCAGCGGCGTCACCAGCGTCGGAGGTGGCGCCTTCGCCGGTTGCTGGGGACTGACCAGTATGACGATTCCCGATAGTGTCACCAGCATCGGGGGCTGGGCGTTCTCTGGTTGCTGGAGTCTTACCAGCGTGACGATTCCGAACAGCGTCACCAGCATCGGAGAACGTATGTTTTCCGGGTGCAACGGCCTGACGAGTGTGACGATTCCCGATAGCGTCACCAGCATCGGAGACGAGGCTTTCGCTGATTGCTGGAGCCTGGGTAGAGTGATAATTCCCTCCTCGGTAACCCGCATTGGGGACGAAGCGTTCGCGATCCTTGATCCGATGCGCCGCGGAAGCGGGCTTTCCAGCGTAACGATCCCCTCCTCGGTTACGAGCATCGGAAACCGAGCGTTCTCTGGGAGCGGTCTGATGAGCGTGACGATCCCCGATTCCGTGACTGCCATCGGGGAAAATGTATTCTCAGAATGCATCCGGCTAACGAGTGTGACGATTCCCAATGGCGTCACCAGCATCGGACGTTGGGCCTTTCGCAGTTGCAGCGCACTGACCAGTGTGACAATTCCCTTCTCGGTGACCAGCATCGGGGAAGGGGCGTTCTCATCGAGCGGTCTGACGAGCGTGACAATTCCCTCCTCGGTGACCAGCATCGGGAGAGAGTTGTTCTTCCAATGCAGCGACCTGACCAGCGTGACGATTCCCGCCACGGTGACCAGCATCGGAGACGCGGCTTTCGGTGCGAGCGGCCTGACCAGTGTGACGATTCCCTCCTCAGTGACCAGCATCGGCGTCGCGGCGTTCGCCGAGAGCGGTCTGTTCAGCGTGACGATTCCCTCCTCGTTGATGGGTATCGGCTATAACGCATTTGGTGGGTGCCAAGAACTGAAAAACATTGCAGTGGACCCTCTCAATGTTGCCTACAGCAGTTTGGATGGGGTCCTCTTCAACAAGGCCCAGACCTCGTTCCTCCAGTTTCCTGCAGGCAAGAAGGGAAGCTATCAAATACCCAGCAGCGTCACCACCATTGGGGATTCCGCATTCAACTCTTGCAGTGGGCTGGCCAGCGTGACGATTCCCTCATCGGTGACCATCATCGGAGCCGTAGCCTTCTCCGGTTGCACTGGGCTGACCAGCATGACGATCCCGACCTCGGTGACCAGCATTGGAGACTATGCGCTCTCCAATTGCAGCGGACTGACCAGCGTGACGATCCCCTCTTCGGTGACCAGCATCGGTCAATGGGCGTTCTATTCGAGCGGACTGATCAGCGTGACAATCCCCGCAAGCGTCACTAGCATCGGAGAATACGCCTTCAGTTACTGCCGTGTCCTCCGAATTGCGCGTTTTATGGGCAGCGCCCCGGCCATGGGCGGCAGTGTGTTTGGCAGCGTCGGCCCTGGATTCAGGGTGTATTTCGTCAGAGGCAGCGCAGGCTTTTCCACGCCAACTTGGAATGGCTATCCATCATCCATCATGTCGGGCTCCATCCCTACCGTGATCTCCCCTACATTCTCCAGCGTCGGCGAGTCGTCTGCCAGACTCGGTGGCAATGTGACCAGCAGTGGCGGTGGGCAAATCGCCCTGCGTGGTGTCGTCTTTGCTCCGGCGGCGCTCAACAGCAACCCGGAGCTTGGCGGCATCGGTACGAACTTGGCAACTGGCTCGGGAACCACGGGTAGTTTCACAGTGAACGCCACCGGCCTCACGCCAGGAACCGAATATGCTTTCAAGGCATTCGCGATCAACGGAGTAGGTAACGGCTACAGTGCCACCCGCACATTCACCACGGTGCAGCCATTCACCTACAGTATTTCCGGCGGCACCGTTACGATTACCGGCTACACCGGTTCTGGTGGCGCGGTCGCCATCCCCGGCATGATCGGCGGAATGCCGGTCAGCAGCATCGGGGACAATGCGTTCTTTGGGAAATCCAGCCTGACGAGCATGTGGATTCCCAACGGCGTCACCAGCATTGGGGAGTACGCGTTCACAAACTGCAGCGGGCTGACGAGCGTTTCCATACCCGACAGCGTCACCAGCATCGGGGATTCCGCATTCTTGACGTGCTCCGGTCTGACGAGCATGACAATCCCTGACAGTGTTACCAGCATTGGGGCTCAGGCATTCTTTTTCTGCGACGGACTGACGAGTGTGACGATTCCAAAGAACGTCACCAGCATCGGGGCTGCGGCGTTTGGTGCTTGCGGCGGTCTGACGAACATCGGAGTGGACCCTCTCAACGCAGTTTACAGCAGTCTGGATGGAATCCTGTTCAGCAAGAGCCAGACCACGCTCCTCCAATTCCCTGCGGGTAAAAGCGGAAGCTACACCATCCCCAGCGGCGTCACCAGTATCGGGAGCGACGCGTTTGTTTTTTGCACGGGACTCACAAGCATCACAATTCCCAACAGCGTCAACAGTATTGGAGGCGGGGCTTTCCAATCCTGCACTGGTTTGACGAGCGTCACGATCCCGAACAGCGTAACCAGCATCGAGACTTATGCGTTCTATTCCTGCACCGGCCTGACGAGTGTGACGATTCCGGCGAGTGTCACCAGCATCGGGGATTCTGCGTTCAATGGTTGCAGCGGGTTGGCAGATGTCCGTTTCATGGGCAATGCTCCTTCGATGGGATCGGATGTGTTTGGCGGGACCAACAGCGGATTCACAGTGTATTTCCCAATTGGCAGCATGGGATTCACCTCGCCCACTTGGATGGGCTACCAGACAGCCATGGTTGCGGGGCCTCCCATCGTCACTACCCCCACCGTCGCCAATGTTACCTACACGACAGCCACACTCGGTGGCAACGTGACCGGTGATGGCGGCTACCCGATCACGACGCGCGGTGTGGTCTATGCACCCACATCCATCAATAGCAACCTGCAGATTGGAGGCGTAGGTGTCACCAACCTGGCCGATACAGGCACCACCGGTGTCTTCACGGTAAATGCCAGCGACCTCATGCCGGGCACGACCTACTCATTCGCAGTCTATGCGACCAACAGCGCAGGTGTCGGCTACAGTGTCATCCGAAACTTTACCACGCTGTCGTTGCCATTCACGTACAGTATTTCCGGAGGCACCGTTTCGATCACCGGCTACACCGGTTCCGGGGGAGCGGTCGTCATCCCCGGCACGATCAGCGGACTGTCTGTCACCAGCATCGGGGACAATGCTTTCGCTGATTGCAAGGACCTGACTGGCGTGACTATTCCCGACAGCGTTATCAACATCGGAGACGATGCGTTCCGGGGCTGCTCCGGACTGACGAGCGTTTCCCTCCCCAACAGCGTCATCAGCATTGGGGAATACGCGTTCTCTTATTGCGAGGGCCTGACGAGCGTGATGATTCCCGCCAGCGTCACCAGCATCGGAGCCGGGGCGTTCCAATCTTGCTTCGGCCTGATGAACATCGGTGTGGATTCCCTCAATGCCGCCTACAGCAGTCTGGATGGGATTCTCTTCAATAAGAGCCAGACCCAGCTCCTCCGGTTCCCTGTGGGGAAAACCGGAAACTACGTTATCCCCGGCAGCGTTACCAGCATCGGGGACGATGCGTTCTCCGGTTGCCCTGGCCTGACGGGCGTTACGATTCCAGACAGCGTCACCAGCATCGGGATCGGCGCGTTCAGCTTCAGCTCAGGTCTGACGAGCGTGACGATTCCGGACAGCGTCACCAGCATTGGCGACCTTGCGTTCCATTTTTGCGAAGGCCTGACGAGCGTGACGATTCCCGGCAGCGTCACCAGCATCGGTTACGTTGCATTCGGTGCATGCGGAACCCTGACAAACATTGAGGTGGATCCTCTGAATGTCGCCTATAGCAGTCTGGATGGGATTCTCTTCAACAAGAGCCAGACTACGCTCCTCCAGTTCCCGGCGGGTAAGAGCGGAAACTACACCATTCCCAGCAGCGTCACCAGCATCGGGAGCAACGCGTTTGTTTTTTGCTATCGGCTGACGAGCATCACGATTCCCAGCAGCGTCATCAGTATCGGGGACTGGGCGTTCCAAACTTGCACTGGCCTGACGAGCGTGGCGATTCCCAGCAGCGTCACCAGCATCGGTGACTTCGTGTTCGTTTATTGCACCGGGCTGACAAGCGTGACAATTCCCAGCAGCGTCACCAGCATTGGGGAGCTTATGTTCGCAAGTTGCACCGGCCTGACGAGCGTGACGCTTCCCGCGAGTGTCGCCAGCATCGGGGATTCCGCGTTCAATGGTTGCATCGGCCTGACCGGCACAACTTTCCTAGGAAACGCTCCAACAATAGGCTCGGATGTTTTCAGTGGCACCGCCGACGGATTCAAAGTGTATCGCTTCGATGGAGCCACCGGATTCGACTCTCCGCCCTGGGGAGGCTATCCGGTGGTCAACATGGGAGCGCCTACGCCGGTCACCTCCTGGCTGGTGGAGAATTCCTTGCCCTACAACGCGGACCTTCAGGAAGATGGCAACGCAGACGGGGTGAATCTCCTGATGGCCTACGCCCTCAACCTTGATCCGCAGCAGAACCTGAGCGGCAGTATGCCCGAGCCGATCGTCGCGGCGGGGCAAATGAGCCTCGATTTCTATGCGGGAAGCCCCGGTGTGACCTATAGGGTAGAGTCCAGCACGGACTTGCAGAATTGGACATCAGAGGGCGTGACGATTTCCGATCCGGATGAAAACCAGATCCGCACGGCGACGATCGATACCACGGGGGCACACCGTTACATGCGGCTCGTGGTGGTTCATTGAGCAGGGATGGGAAGGAGAATAGCGCGGCAAGTGCTGCCGTGAAAATGCGTCTGGGGATGAGTGAGGACGCGGCAGCTTCGGGTCGGATTCCCGTCACGGTGCGTTCGGGTCATTCCCGCAACGAATCCTCCGCCCGTTTCATGCGCCTGGGAGTTCAACTGCCGACACTGGCCGCGCCGTAACAGTTGCAAGCGCTGCGGCTTGGATCGCAACCCCATCCGGCCTGAGTCTGCTCAAAAATTTGCGGCGGTGGGGGTGATGACACATTCGTCCGCGAGTGGATCATTAGTGGCACATTGCGGCAGCGGGTTGGGCAAGAAGCTGCTTGCGCGAATCCGCCTTGCGGCGCAAATTTTTCCCATGAGCACGATAGAATTGGAACGGGCGGTGCAGGAGCTTCCGGCGGAGGAATTCGCGTCCTTTGCCGCGTGGTTCGAGGAGTATCTTGCCGACCGGTGGGACGAGGAGATGGAGCAGGACATCGCAGCGGGGCGCCTCGGGGGGGTGGCGGCGAAGGCGAAGCAGGATTACAGGGAGGGCCGCTGCACGCCATTGTGAATCAATTGGCGTCGCCCGACTTTTGGTTTCACTACCGGAATCTGCCCGAGGAGATCCAGCGTCTCGCAGACAAGAACTTTGAACTGCTGAAGGCGGATCCGAGGCACTCGTCACTCAGATTGAAAAAGATCGGTGAGTTTTGGACCGCTCGTGTGGGTCTTCGCTACAGGGCAATCGCCAACGAACACGAAGCCGGGTTGATTTGGGTGTGGATCGGTGATCACAAGGATTACGACAGCCTGCTCAAGCGTCGATAATGCACTGAGCGTGGTAGCGGCGTCTCGCCGCAATGTCGTGGGTTGCGCTCATTGCTGCGAGACGCAGCAACCACGGCCATGCACGCACAGCCCGTCATTTTGAATCTTACGCCACACTTGGCACTCTGCGCACGCCTACTTTGCGATGATGATCCCCTCGGCCGTTTCCTGTTTGAGGCGGAGCTGGCCGCAGGCGGCGTCGATGTCGTGGCCTTTTTCGAGGCGCAGGTTGGCGGTGACGCCGGCGTTCTGAAGCACCTGTTGGAAGGCCCGGCAATGGTTGTTGGGCGGGCGTTTCCATTCCAGTCCCTCGACGGTGTTGTAGGGAATGAGATTCACCTTCGCGCCTAACTGCCGGGCGTGGCGGGCGAGGATGGCGGCTTGTTCGAGCGAGTCGTTGACGTCCTGGATGAGGATGTATTCGAGCGTGAGCTTCTGGGTTTTCTTGGTGTTCCAATGATCGAGCGCGGCGAACAGTTCGGCGACCGGCCACTTCTTGTTGATCGGCATGATCTGCTGGCGGACGTCGTCGGTGGCGCCGTGGAGCGAGATGGCGAGGCGGATCTGCTGCGGGTGCTCGGCGAGTTGTTTGATCTGCGGGACGAGGCCGGAGGTGGAAATGGTGAGGTGGCGCGCGCCGAGATGCAGGGTTTTCGGGCCGGTGATCAGGGAAATGGCGGCTAACAGATTGTCGAGATTGGCGAGCGGTTCGCCCATGCCCATGAAGACGAGGGAATCGACGCGTTCGCCGGAGAGTTGCTCGGCGGCGAGGACTTGCCCGGCGATTTCCGCGGCGTCGAGATTGCGGGTGAATCCGGCGAGACCCGAGGCGCAGAACTTGCAGCCGTATGCGCAGCCAACCTGTGAGGAAACACAGAGTGTGCGGCGGTCGGATTTCTCGCCGTAGAGTGCGGGGTTGGCGGGGATGAGCACGCTTTCCACGTAGCGGCCGTCGTGCAGGCGGAAGAGGAACTTGCGGGTGGTGTCGGCGGAGCCCTGGGTGGTGGAATGTTCGAGCGCGGCGAGGCGGAAGGATTCCGCCAGTTTCGTGCGCAGGGCGGCGGGGAGGTTGCTCATCGCGTCGTAGGACGTGACTTTCTTTTTCCACACCCATTCGAGGATCTGGTTGGCGCGGAATGACGGCTCGCCCGCATCCTTCAGCCAGGTGGCGAGGGAGTCGGGGGATTGGCCGGTGAGTGCGGGAAGCGACGGGCTTGAAATGTCGGATTTCAAATTTCGGGATTCAGTAGTTGGAGATCGAGTCCTTCAAACATGTATTGCCGAAGTTAGAATCAAATAACAAGGCCGGCGCGTTTCAGGTTATCCGCCGCGAGGGCGTCTTGTTCGAGTTTGAGGATTTCTTCGGGAGTCATGCGCGAAACCGGCGGGTTGGGTCCACATTCCACCATGGGAAAGCCAAGAACGGGATGTTTGATAATCGTAGGTTTTGGTCTTTCCGGGAGGTTGGATTCAGGAAAAAGACCGCTACGGATCGTATCAGCCATCACGTCCTTGAGTTTTTTCCCTTGGGTCGCGGCACGGATTTTAATCTCACGCATGAGGTCATTCGGTAAGTCCAAGGTCGTTTTTATGGCGGAATATTTCCATAAAGCTGGTTCTATGTCAAACGGGCACTCAGTCCAGTGCCGACCTCAGGTCCGCCGCCGCATTGCGGGCGCTGGCGGGGGGATCGGGGACGAAGGCGAAATCGTCGCTCACGGGCGGGGTGAGGATGGCGTCGGCGACCTCGGTGTTGAGCGTGAGGGTGGCGGGGCGCTGGTGGCGGGCGGTGGTTGCGCTGGCGCGGGCCAGGGCGGCGAGCGCGGCGGGCGGGGCTCCGGTGGATTGCGCGCTGCGCGGGATTTGATCGACCGGCTCCAGATTCGGGATGGTGGCGGATTCCGGGGCGGCTTTGAGTTCCTCGAACCTGCGGGCGGTGGTCAGCACGCGGGTTTCAAAGGAGCCGATGGCGCTGTTATATTGCTCCACGGCATTGCCTAACGAGCGGCCGAGCTTGGAAAAATGGTCGGCGAGTTTGCCGAGGCGCTCGTGGAGCGTGCGGCCTAGCAGGGAAATCTCGCGGGCGTTTTCCGCGATGGATTCCTGACGCCAGCCGTAGCTAACCGCACGCAGCAGGGCGATGAGCGTGGTGGGCGTGGCTAGAATAACGCCTTGGTCCACGCCGCGCTCGATGAGGCCGGGGTCGCTCTGGAGGGCGGCGGAGAAAAACGATTCGCTGGGCAGGAAGAGCACGGTGAACTCCGGCGTCTGGGCGAATTGCGCGGTGTAGTTCTTCGAGGAAAGCTGCTGGATGTGCGTCCTCACCTGGCGGGCGTGGCGGTTCAGCGCTTCCTCGCGGGCGGTGTCTTCGGTGGCTTCGAGCGCGTCGAGGTAACCATCCATCGGCGTCTTGGAATCGACGACGATGATTTTTCCACCGGGCAATCTAACGACGAGGTCGGGGCGGAGTTTTTTACCTTCGTCGGTAGTGGCGCTGTGCTGGATTTCGAAATCGCAGTGCTCCTGCATGCCGGCGAGTTCGACCACGCGGCGGAGCTGCATTTCGCCCCATTGGCCGCGGCCGGTGGGTTGGCGGAGGGCTTTGACGAGCGAGGCGGTCTCGCGCTGGAGGCCGAGCTGGCCTTCGCCGAGGGCGCGGACTTGCTCGCGGAGTTCCGAGTAGGCGCCTTCGCGGGATTTTTCGATTTCGCCGATGCGGAGTTCGAACTTGCCGAGCGACTCGGTGACCGGCGTGATCATCGTCTGGATGGCGATCTTGCGCTTCTCGATCTCGCCCTTGGCCTCTTCGGTCTGGGTGGCGAGCGAGGATTTCGCGAGTTGGAGAAATTGCTCGGAGGACGAGCGCAGGGCGTCGGCGGAGAGCGCCTTGAAGGTATCGGAGAGCTTGATTTCCGCGCGTTCGAGCAGGGCTTGTTTCTCGGCGGCGGCTTTCAGCTCGGTGTCGAGGCGGGCGCGGAGTTCGGTGAGTTGGTTGCGGAAGGTCTGGGCGTCCTGCTCGTTGCGCTCTGCCTCGGCGGCGGAGTGGGCGAGGCGGGCTTCGATTTCCAGCGAGCGACGTTCCTCGGATTTCAGGCGCTCGGCGGCGGCGGCGATTTTCCCGGATGCGGCAAGCCGGGTGAACAGCCAGCCGAAGAAAAGCCCCAGGATCGCGGTGATGATTTCAGGGAGATAGGGGCGGAGTTCTGGAGGAATCATGGTTTTGTCCTTGCGGCTGGCAGCTAGCTCGGTTTCGTATGGGCGCCGCTGATCCCCTTCGTCGTAACGAACGGTTTCGCGATACGCAAACCAAACTCCTCAACTCCCATGGCCCACACACTCCCAGACCTCGGCTACGCCTACGACGCGCTCGAGCCCCACATCGACGCCCGCACGATGGAAATCCATCACTCGAAGCACCACCAAGCCTACATCACCAATCTCAACAACGCGCTCGCCGGCAAGCCCGAGCTCGAAGCGAAGAGCGCCGACGAGCTGATCCGCGATCTCGCAGCCGTCCCCGAGGACATCCGCACCGCGGTCCGCAACAACGGCGGTGGTCACGTGAACCACTCGTTTTTCTGGAAAGTCATCGCTCCCGGTGGCGCCAAGGCACCCTCCGGCGAGCTTGCCGCGGCCATCGACAAGGCGTTCGGCTCGTTCGACGCGTTCAAGGAAGCGTTCGGCAAGGCCGGCATCACCCGCTTCGGCTCCGGCTGGGCGTGGCTCTGCAAAAAGGCCGACGGCTCGCTCGTCGTCTGCTCGTCCGCCAACCAGGACAACCCGGTGATGGGCTCCGACTTCGGCGGCTGCGGCAACACCCCGATCCTCGGCCTCGACGTCTGGGAGCACGCCTATTATCTCAACTATCAGAACCGCCGCCCCGACTACATCGCCGCTTTCTGGAGCCTGGTGAACTGGGACGTGGTCGCCGCGAACTTCGCTGCCTGATATTTTCTTGGAATTCACTCGTGAGCGTCCGTCCCGTTGGGGCGGGCGCGTTTTTCGTTTTACCTGCTGGCGCAAACGGGTGTTAAAAGGTGGCTGTGAATTCACCCGATCACCCGAAGTTGCCGCAGGTCGAGGAGCCGATCTCGGAGAAGGAAATCGTCGAGCAGGAAATCTTCGAGCTGGAGCTCCCGGACCGGACGCTGCTGTCCGGTGCCCGCTCGCGGATCCGCGACCTAACGACGTTGTTCCGGGTAGCCAAGGATTTGCTGGTCGGCTTCCGGGCGCTGCATTTTGCCGGGCCATGCGTGACGATTTTCGGCTCAGCCAGGACCGAGCGGGGGACGGTCTATTATGAGATGGCGCGTAAAATGGGCGCGGCCTGCGCGAAACTTGGTTTCACCGTGGTCACCGGCGGCGGCCCGGGCATCATGCAGGCGGGAAACCAGGGCGCGTTCGAAGCGGGCGGCCGCTCGCTGGGGGTAAATATCGAGCTGCCCTTCGAGCAGGCGATCAACCGCTACGTCCAGCGGTCGGTGACGATGCGCTACTTTTTCACCCGCAAGGTGGTGTTGGTGAAGTATTCGTATGCCTTCATCATCCTGCCCGGCGGCGCTGGGACGCTGGACGAAATGTTCGAGACGATGACGCTGATCCAGACGGGGAAACTGAAAATTTTCCCGATCATCCTGATGGGGAAAGACTACTGGCAGCCGCTGATGGATTTCGTCTACCGCATGGCTGAGGAAGGGACGATCAGCCCGGACGATCCCGAACTGATCTTCTTCACCGACGACGTGGAGGAGGCCGCGGCCCATCTCCAACGGCACGCGGTGCGGCAGTTCGGGCTGCACCGGAAGCGGGTGCCCAAGGCGATCAAGCTCTTCGGCGAAAAAGGCCTGTGACACAGGCATTCCTGCCTGTTCGTCGGACTTCGGGTGTTGATGAAAGAACAGTCAGGAATGCCTGTGTCACGGTTTGGTTAGGAAGAACCCGCGCTGTTTGTCGGAGATCGGCATTTCAAGTTTCTCCATCACCGCGAGCATGTCTTCCCAGAGTTGGCGCTTGGTCGAGCTGACGGCAGTCGTCTGAAGGAGGGTGCTGGGGTGGAAGGTGACGCGCACCGGCGTGCCTTCGAAGGCGTGCCATGCCTCGCGCATCATGGCCACGGCATCGTCGAGCCCGAGCAGGCCCGCCGCCGCCGTCTCGCCGAACGCGATGATGCAGGCGGGTTTCACGATGCCGATTTCCGCGCGGATGAAGGGCAGGCAGGCGGCCATTTCCTCGGGCGTCGACTTGCGATTGTTCGTCGCTTGGCGCGGCGTGGCGGGGCGGAATTTAACGATGTAGGAAATGTAAACTTCCTCGCGGGTGATGCCCATCGCCTTGAGAATGCCGTCGAGTTTCAGGCCCGCGTCGCCGGCGAAGGGGGTTCCCTCGCGTTCTTCATGATAGCCGGGCGCCTCACCCACCAGCATCAGCCGCGCCTCGGGATTTCCGGAGGCGAAAACCATCGTCTCGCGCAGCGAACCCAGGTTCTTCGCCGGTGCCCACGTCTCCGCCTGGCGGCGCAGCGAATCGAGTTGCCCGGCCCGCGTGGAGCCGCTGACTTCGAGCACTGCCGCGACGGCTTGGGGTTCCGGCTCCGGGGCTGGCATCGTGATCCGGGCGGTCGGTGCGGGTTCCCGTGCCGGTCCCAGTGCCGGCGAGGGTGGGGCTCCTCCGTTTTTTACAAGGTTGAAAAGGCCTCGTAATCCGTCACGCGCCCCGTCGTCCAAGTGGACATGGGTCACCCCGCGGGCTTGCTCGGTTGCGAGAAATTCCAGGAGAACATCGACGGGGCGGATCACCCGGCGAAGCTAGCGGGATGCGGTCCGGCATGCAACCGTTGATCAGGTTTTTGAAATCCTTGGAGCCGCGCCCATCCGGTCAGCATGGGCTTCTCCTTGCTCCGGGGCCGGAATTGGGCCATCGT
>JFJP01020418.1_pt1 | contig 17823 bp, 11 predicted proteins | sample 431651 | NCBI WGS metagenome assembly JFJP01 (sample SAMN02602958, study PRJNA72255) | Microbial mat metagenome, whole genome shotgun sequencing project. | biome: fresh water; feature: sink hole; material: water; isolation source: purple microbial (photo- and chemosynthetic) mats found in...
AACCTGCGCTCTGGAGCCCATGAGCGGGATTGAACCGCTGACCTCGTCCTTACCAAGGACGTGCTCTACCAACTGAGCTACATGGGCCTCGGTGTTACCCGCTCCCGCTGACAAAACACAAGACCGCAACGCGTCCGTATTTCCGGCAACGTTCCGTTCGCTTGTCCGATCCCTGTACCAAATCTGCCCTAACTATTAAAAATGCGACCATGAATCTACTCGCCTATCGATTATCTGTCAATCATCTTTTTCGTTTTTTTTGCAGGTGCAAAAGCGGCATGCACTTCGTGATTGAATCCCGCAGCGCAAAGGTATAGATTGCGGTCATGCCAGAATCTCATTCTTTTTCGTACACGTTGACCGCAGACCAGCAGACCGCGCTCATCGCGCTGCTGCGCGGCGGCAACTATCGACCGACCGAGGTGCCGTATACGCTGATCGCCGTCAAGGCGGAGGATTGCTCGGTCAACCTTTACACCAGTGGCAAGCTGCTGGTCCAGGGCAAGGGCGCAAGAGCGTTTGTTGAATTCACGCTGGAGCCCTGCGTGCTCGGGAGCGCCACGGTCGGCTATGAGCAGGCACTGAATCCGGAGCTGACCGCCCCGCACATGGGCGTCGACGAGAGCGGCAAGGGGGATTTCTTCGGGCCGCTGGTGATCGCCGCCGCCTATGTTGATGAAACCTTGTTCCAGGCCATGCGCAAGCTTGACGTCAAGGACAGCAAGGCGATCAGCAGCGACAAGAAGGCCATGGAGATCGGGGCAAGCCTGCGCAAGCTGCTGGGCAACCGCTTCGCCCTGGTATCGATCGGGCCCGCCGCCTACAATCGCCTATACGCCAAGATGCGCAGCGTCAACCGCATCCTGGCCTGGGGGCATGCCCGTGCCATCGAGAACCTGCTCCAGGCCGTACCGGACTGCCCAACCGCGATTTCGGACCAGTTCGGCAGCAAGGAGAGCGTCGAACGGGCACTGATGAAGGCGGGGCGCGGCATCGAGCTGATCCAACGCCACAAGGCGGAATCCGATATGGCGGTCGCCGCCGCCTCGATCCTGGCCCGCGAGAGCTTCCTCTGCGCCTTGCAGAAAATGCGCGAACAGTATAGCGCGGAAATTCCCAAGGGGGCATCGGCGGCAGTGCGCATGGCGGCAGTCTCGCTGGCTCGGCGCACAAGGCCCGAGACGCTGCTCAACACCGTGAAATGCCATTTCAAGACCACCGATGCCGTCCTGGCGGACCTGGGAATCACACGAAACGACCTGCCGCCCGAGGGGCAGGTCGTCTCCAAACCCTACACACGCCCTGAAAAGCCCGCCTAGCGCCGCGCCTAGAAGCGATCCAGGCTCATGACCTTGTCCCAGGCGGCCACGAAATCCTGCACGAATCTCGCCTGGCCGTCCGCGCATGCGTAGACCTCGGCAATCGCCCGGAGCTGCGAGTTGGCCCCGAAAACCAGGTCAACCCGCGTCCCCGTCCACTGGCGCTGCCGGGTTGCACGGTCAACCCCCTCGTAGACGCTCTCCGCCCCCGCGATGGGTTGCCACTCGGTATCCATGTCAAGCAGATTGACGAAAAAGTCGTTGGTCAACAGTCCTGGCCGCTGGGTGAGCACCCCATGCGGGGTACCGCCGACGTTGGCCCCCAGCACGCGCAGCCCGCCGATCAGCACGGTCATCTCGGGGGCGGTCAACGTCAGCAACTGCGCACGATCCACCAGCAGATGCTCCGCCCCCACGCGGAACGGTGCCTTGAGGTAGTTGCGGAAGCCGTCGGCCACTGGCTCAAGCACGGCAAACGAGGCGACATCGGTCTGCTCCTGCGAGGCATCCGTACGTCCGGGAACGAACGGGACGGTCGCCGGCACGCCCGCCGCCAACGCCGCCTCCTCAACGGCAGCACAGCCGCCGAGCACGATCAGATCGGCCATCGACACCCGTTTACCACCCATCTGGCGGGCATTGAATGCTTCCCGGATGTTTTCCAGCGTACCCAGCACCCCCGCCAATTGCACGGGTTGATTAACGGCCCAGTCCCGCTGCGGTGCGAGCCGGATGCGGGCCCCGTTGGCACCGCCGCGCTTGTCGGAACCGCGGAAGGTCGAGGCCGACGCCCAGGCGGTCGCCACGCGCTGCGCGATGGTCAGGCCCGAGGCGCGGATCGCCTGCTTGAGCACGGCGATATCCTGCGCATCAATCAACACGTGATCCACGGCCGGCACCGGATCCTGCCAGAGCAGCACCTCCGCCGGCACCTCGGGGCCCAGATAGCGTGCGCGCGGTCCCATGTCGCGATGCGTAAGCTTGAACCAGGCCCGGGCAAAGGCATCCTCGAATTCCGCCGGATTATCACGAAACCGCCGGGCGATCGGGGCGAAGCCCGGATCATAGCGTAGCGACAGGTCGGCCGTTGTCATCATCGGGCGATGTTTTCTCGAGGGATCGTGGGCATCCTCGATCATATCCTCCGGGGCGACATCCTTCGCCAGCCACTGTTGCGCACCGGCAGGACTCTTGACCAGCTCCCACTCATAGTTGAACAGGATGTTCAGGTACCCCATGTCCCACTTGGCGGGATGGGGCTTCCATGCGCCCTCAATACCGCTGCTGATCGTATCGCCTCCCTTGCCGGAACCATAGCTGCTCTTCCAGCCCAGCCCCTGCAGCTCGATCGGGGCCGCTTCAGGCTCGGGCCCGACATGGGTTGCCGGGGCCGCGCCATGACATTTGCCAAAGGTGTGCCCGCCAGCGACCAGCGCCACGGTTTCCTCGTCACTCATCGCCATGCGGGCGAACGTCTCGCGCACATCGCGACCGGATGCCACCGGATCCGGATTGCCGTTCGGCCCCTCGGGGTTCACATAGATCAACCCCATCTGGACTGCAGCCAGGGGATTCTCCAGCTCCCGGTCGCCAGCATACCGCTTGTCGCCCAGCCACTCGCTCTCGGAGCCCCAGTAGATGTCCGTTTCCGGTTCCCAGACATCCGCACGCCCACCGGCGAAGCCGAAGGTCTTAAAACCCATCGATTCCAGGGCGCAATTCCCGGCCAGGATCATCAGGTCGGCCCAGGAGAGACTGGCACCGTACTTCTGCTTGATCGGCCAGAGCAGGCGGCGGGCCTTGTCGAGGTTCACATTATCCGGCCAGCTATTGAGCGGTGCCAGACGCTGATTGCCGGTGCCCGCGCCGCCGCGGCCGTCGTTCACCCGGTAGGTGCCTGCACTGTGCCAGGCCATCCGGATGAACAGCGGTCCGTAATGCCCGTAGTCGGCCGGCCACCAGTCCTGCGAATCGGTCATCAGCGCATACAGATCCTTCTTCACGGCCACCAGATCCAGGGCTTTGAATGCCTCGGCGTAATCGAATGCCACCCCCATCGGATTGCTTTTGGCTGTATGCTGGTGCAGGATCGACAGGTTCACCTGATCCGGCCACCAGTCCTTGTTCGTGGTACCCTGGCCGGCAACGTCTGCACGACGGTGACCGGTGACCGGGCATTTGCTCTCTTTGCTCATAGTGTCTCCTTATATTATTGCCCCCTGAAAAATGCCATGCATTGTATTCTTATGGGGGTTATTCTACCTTTACCTCTGGGCAATTCAAGGGAAAAGAGAATGAAAAAGGCCGGGCAACGGCACCGGTTTTTGCAGCCGGGAGGAGTTCGACGGGCACGGCTCGACAGGAGTCTCGCCCTCCCATTTTGCATATCTCGGTATTCTGCAAATCGCGGCATTTTGGGCATCGCGTTGGCTGCCGACGGGAGGGCGAGACTCCTGTCGAGCCGCGTGGCATAAGGGGTGGTTCTCTCGTTGCCCGTTCTCGTCGCCGTTCTCGTCCCCCCCGTTCCTATCCATCGATTAAGGCAAAAGATTAAGGCGAAAGATAAGGATTGTTTATGCTCTGCCCCAATCGTTTGCCCCAATCTTTCGCCTTAATCTCCGCCACAATAGGCACCTCGGGTGGGCGGCTTGTCTTTTGCTTTTCCATTTACTCTACCATCCTGAGCAAGATGCTCCGGGTGCGTTAACACGGCAATGGCAAAGGATTCGGGTTATGCATTCTCCCGCTAATCCGATAGGAGTTGGTCAAGCTTTCTCTGCAAAGGGTCACATTCGGTTTCGGTCGCGACGGCGGAGCGGGCCTGGAAATCGTCGCAACAATCGGTGGCCTGCACCTCGACATGCCGCCGTCCGCAGCGCTGGATGAAAGGATTGACGACGAAGTGGCGGCAATGCCGACAGTTCCGGCCTTTTTCATCGTTGCGGAAAACCTCCACCCGCTTCGACCGATCGGCATCGGTAAAAAGCGTTGGCTTGGCTGTCGTCGTGTAAGGCACATCACCCTCGCTGGCATATTCATGCCCGCAGCTCATGCAGAAGATCCGTTCGCCTGTTTTCCGGAATCCTTCATATACAGGTTCGCGGCGCACAAAGGTATCCGCCTTGCAAGCAAGGCAAAGAATCGCCATTTTCTTTGCTTCCATACGTTCGCTCCCCATTGACGGTTGCACATGCCATCTCTTTTTCGTTCAGAATGGCACGATTGTCAACTCAACAATACATATTTGTTGTACTCACCCCCTGGGTGCTGCAATTATGTACGACCTTCAAGGGTCTTAAAAGCCCCTGAAAATCCTTCTGTTCATTTTTATAATATTCTAATTATCAAATGGATATAATTCTTAATCCAGCGCGCTAAGGGAACTGGCACGATCTTTGCGATAAGGTCAGTGTACATTTCCATTTTTGGCATGTACCCGGGCCTACGGATGCTGTTCCGCGTTAGCCTGTGTCGTTTTGCAGCGGGGACAGGGTATGCAGGGAAGGAGTGTTATATGATGAGCGGGAGGATAAAAGGGGTATGCATGATGATCGCTGGTGCACTGATCACCGGCGGGAGCGTTGCGCTGGCGCAGGAGGAAGCTGGCGCACTGATCGCCGGTGCAAGCGTCGAGCCAGCGCCGGCGGCAGTGGTTGGGGTGAGCGCGGAGATGTTCGCCATCAACAATGTCTGGATGATGGTCGCGACGTTTCTAGTATTCATTATGAATCTAGGGTTTGCCATGGTGGAAACCGGCCTCTGCCGTGCAAAAAACGCCACGAATATTCTGTTTAAGAATACCGTGATCCCCTCGATTGGTATTTTGGGGTTCGCCCTCATTGGGTTTAACCTGATGTATCCCGGAAAGTTCAATATTATCGAAGGGATCTTCGGGTTTGCCGGGTTCGGCATTGGAACCGATGCCGCAGGCGTGACCAGCGCCTACAACGTCGGATACACCTACTGGACGGACTTCCTGTTCCAGGCCATGTTTGCAGCCACGGCAGCGACCATCGTTTCCGGTGCCGTAGCCGAACGGGTGAAGCTCGGATCCTTCCTGGTTTTCACCGGCATCTACGTCACGCTGGTGTATCCCTTTGTCGGATCCTGGACATGGGGCGGTGGCTGGCTTAAAGGGCTGAACTTTCACGACTTCGCCGGTTCGACACTCGTTCACTCGGTTGGCGGCTGGGGAGCCCTGGCTGGCGCGTTGGTGCTTGGTCCCCGTCTTGGCAAGTACATCAACGGCAGGGTTCGTCCCATCATGGGGCATAACCTGGCGTTGGTTACCGTGGGTGTATTCATGCTGTGGCTAGGCTGGTTCGGGTTTAACGGCGGGTCGGTGTTGTCGGCTGATCCGGGGATGGTTTCGTTCGTGCTGCTTACCACCACACTGGCCGCGGCGGCAGGAACCCTCGGCGCCATGGTAACCTCGTGGATCATCCAGAAGAAGCCCGACTTCACGATGGTGCTCAACGGCTGTCTCGCGGGTCTGGTCGGCATCACGGCTGGAGCTGACGTTGTCTCGGTGTCGGCCGCGATCATTATTGGCTTGATCGCCGGTATCCTTGCGGTGCTCGGTGTGATGTTCTTTGACAAGCTGAAAATCGACGATCCTGTGGGTGCGCTGTCAGTGCATTTGGTCGGCGGCGTATTCGGCACATTGGCTGTCGGGTTTTTCAGCACGAACCCGGATTTCACCATAAAGACACAGTTGCTCGGTATAGCCAGCTACGGTGCCGTCTGTTTCCCGTCGGCGTTTCTGATCTTCTGGATCCTGAAGAAGACCATCGGGATTCGTGTCAGCGAGGAAGAGGAACTCAAGGGGCTGGATATCGGCGAACATGGACAAGAGGCCTATTCCGGGTTCCAATTCTTCACCAACAGCTAACCTAACCTAAAGTAAAGGAGAACAAAGCATGAAATTGATCGTGGCATATATTCAACCTGAGAAACTGAATGCGGTTAAGCAATCGCTTTACGACAAGGAGATCTACAAGATCTCGGTGACTAATGCACTCGGCTGCGGCCAGCAGAAGGGCTATCATGAATCGTACCGCGGTGTTGACGTCGAGGTCAACCTGCTGAAGAAGGTACGGGTCGAGATCGCTGTGAATGACGAGTTCGTGAAGCCGACGATCGATGCGGTTATCGCCGGTGCGCGCAGCGGCAAGATCGGCGACGGCAAGATCTTTGTCATGAACCTGGAGCAATGCATCCGCATCCGCACCGGGGAAACCGGTAAGGAAGCGATCGGTTAACCGCCGCAGCCTGGAAATTCCAGCGGGGGCCGGGCAACGATTGCCCGGCCCTTTTTTTCGGCGGTGCAGTTCCCAGCGCCCCACAGCTCCCACGCGTTATGAAAGTGCTGTACAACTAAAAGTCGACTATTGTAGACTGCGGAAATGGTTGTTACTTCGTCATCGCAAAGTATCGAGGATCGGGTGGTTGCCTGTGTGGACCAGCTCCCCGTGCTGCCGGGGCATATTCTAGAACTGCGCCAGATTACCGCCAACCCGGATGTCAATTTCAGGCAGATCGTACCGATCCTGAACAAGGACCCGGGCCTGACGGCAGATTTGCTCAAGAGGGTCAACTCGGCACGCTACGGCCTACGGGAGCGGATCGGCACGATCGACCAGGCGATCCTGTTCTTCGGGATGCGTAATTTTGTCAACTATATCGCGCTGACATTCGCCGAGAACACCTTGCGCAAGACGTTCGCCAAACTGCCTGACATCAGCGTCTATTTCGATCATGCCACGCAGATCTCCGCCCAGACGCGCAATATCGCCGCCATGGCGGGGCTCCACCACCAGGAACAGGAAACCCTGACGATGGCTGGCCTGCTGCATGATGTAGGGCGCCTGGTGCTGCAGTTAATCACCCAGACCGGAGGGGTGCAACTGCTGTCTGACCAACCTGCCGCCGAGATGGAGGCGATTGTCCTGAATGAGCAGGAACGCTGGGGCATCGACCACTGCGTGGTAGGCTCGCGCATCTGCCATAAATGGCGGTTCCCCGAACTCTTCGAATCCTGTATCCGGTGGCATCACAAGCCGGTTCACGGCGACATATTCTGCCGCGAAAGCGCCATCATCTACCTGGCACATATCCTGACCGTGCCGGGTATCACGGCGCAGGTTATCGCCACCGCCCTCCCCCCCGAACGGATGACCGAGCTGGGCCTGACGCCCGACGGCCTGGTCACCCTGGTGTCCGAGGATCAATAGGATTACATGTCGAGCTGCATGGCGTCGAAGGTGGGAATGGGTGCCTTCTGCGGCTTGTGAACCTTCAGCATTGCCTTTCCTGCCCTAGCCTGAATCTCCTTCCATTCGAGATATTTATCATCCTTGTCCATGTGGGCGGCCATGCCGCCACGCAGACGCGTGACCTCGATATATTCAATGACTTGAGCCAATGCATCCGCCGCGATTTTAGCCTCATCCTCAGGCGGCTTTTCCATCCCATCGACCGCACTGATAATCGACTGCGCGGCAACCACCGTGCGATCGGTATTCTTCATCACTTCGAACAGGAGCTGGATGGAGCGCCCGGTATGAACCTTACCCAGGAACCGGATGAGCCGGTCCTCGAGCTTCATATCCAGAACCGCCTTGGCAAAATCAACCCGCTGCCGATCCGTCATATTGTCCATCCCATTGGGGCCGACCATGCGGCGCACGCTCTCCGCCGCGACGGCATCGAGGCGCATACGATCGACCTTCGCCAGCGCCAGCATCACCTGGTCGGCTCCACGATCCGGCGAATAGGACAGGGCCTTGACGATATTACGGACGTCCTTCGGGTCCTCCGATTTCGCGGCGGCCGCCTGCAATGCTGCCAGGCTTTCCTCTCCTCCAAGCTGCGCCAACACGAAGGCCAGCGAACGCCGGACAGGCACGGTGCTGTTTGCTAACCGTGCCAGCGCCTCGCTGCGCACACGCTGGCAGAAGGCGGCATCCTCGCGCCGCGAGAGCAACGCCTGTTCACATCCCCACAAGTCGTCGGCATCCGTGGTCTTCTCCATGAAGGTCAAAACGGGGAGCAACGCCTTATCCCCGCCCAGCGCCATCAGGGCCTGCACGGCCGCCCTGCGAACCACGCCTTCCCGATGCTGCAGGGCCTGACTGACCGTCTTCAGCACAGCCGGATTGCCCGCCTCCGCGAGAACGAACAGGACACCGGCAGCATTCTCGCCCTGCACCGACGCCAGGCACGCTGCCAGCCGCTCCGCCGCCCCGTTCTTCGCCAATCCCAGGGCGACGTTGTGAGCATGTTCACGCAGGCGCCACTGCGCATCACCGAGATAAGCCGCAGCGTCATTGACCGCCTCCGGACCGACAAGCCCGGCAAGTTGCGTCAACGCCGCCATCTTACGGAAGAAATCCTTGTTGGCGTGATTCGCCAGAACATCACGACAGAACTTGGTTTTTGCGGCAGCGTCGCCCTTGGATGCAAGGTCCTTCTCGAACAATGCCGCCACATCCGATGCCAGTGACGGGAGCTCATACACTTGACTGTCCGCCTCAATCTTTTTGATAAGGACATTCAATCCGACGGAACGAGCTATCCAATCCGCCCCCACCCCCGTGGGCTCCGCCAGCGGATCATCCTGCAGCCACTGTTTCATCGGTGCCAGATAGCGGCGGTAAGCGCCTGGACGCGCCTCGACCGGAATCGGACTCAGAATTCCATAGAACCCTGATGCCCCGCCATGGACAAAGCCTACATTCTCGCGTATATTACGCTCCAGCCGGGTTCGCTTCAACAAGTTCACAACATCCGCTTCCACCGCTTCACGATAGCCGTATTTAGCCAGCAATTGCCGCCCCGCGAGCAAACGGCCAACGGAGAACATCTTGTCCATGAGCTGCATCTCGTCGGCAATGAACACGACGGGGCCGGCCAGCTCAACCAGCGTCTCACGGGTCCATTCCAGCGGAGCGCCCCCACCGGGATCCATGGTGACCATCTTTTCCAGCGCCGAGCGGACCAGATCCCTGTCATAGCCCGCCTCGAAAGGCGTTGTGCCCATTTTGGAAGCCTGCTCAGCATCCTTTTTCTTGTCACCACTAAAAATGGCTGCTCTGCACGCCGTGACAACATTAGCGATGTCGCACGACTCGTCCGGGTACTCGCCTGCCGCCATTTTCAAAAGCATCAACTCCCGTTTGCTGTCACCCGGCTTTGTCGCCCCGGCAATCGTGCTGATCGCCGTCATGCGCACAAACTCGGCTTTGTCGTTGAGCAGTTTCGCAATCCCTGAAAGATTGGCGAGCACCGTATCGGTTCCGCAAGCGGTAAGGGTCAGGCACGCCCCTTCCCTCGTACGCGCCTCCGGACTGGCGAGCAACGGGAGGACCTTGCTAGGAATGTCCGTCTCCCCGGCCGCAAAGCGGCGACCAAGTTCCTTGGCAAGATTGCGCCGCAGCACCGGGAAAAAATGATGCAGCAGCGCAATCAAGGCATCCGTATCGCGTTCCTGCCAGGGCTTGCCGATCCCTTTGAGCAGCAACGGATCGGTGATCTGGCTACGCGCACTGATCAGCAAATCCTCCAGTTCCTGATCGTTAACCCACCAGGAAGAATCCGCACCCTTTCCCGTGAGGATCAATTTCTGCAGCGGCACCGAGTAATAGATGGCATGTGTTTCCGTAGGTGCCCGCATGCCCCTTCCGCCGATACCGCGCTGATCCCCTTGGAAGACGAAGGAACCGTCATGCCGCCGCGACAGCGTATAGAACCAGCGCATGTTGCGCATGGAGGCCATGACCGCCTTGGGGCCGGCAATCGTCGCGCTCAGCGGCGTGTAATACCAGAGCGTCGCGCTGCCATGGCCGCCACGGCGCGAAAAGGCGGCATGGGCCGAATGCATGGAGAAGTATTTCGCCTCGTAGGGTTTACCCAGCACATTTAAAGCATAGGCGGGCCCGTAATTCTTGCCATTACTGTCGTCCGACGGCCACGGCATATGATCCCCGTAGGGAATACATCCCTTGTCGACATAGGTCCAGAAGAACTGGCCGGCACGATCAAGCGCCAGATCGATTTCCGGATGCTTGATGCCGAATTTCTTTGCCAGCGCCAGCAGGAAGAAACAGCGGCCACCCGCATTATTCATACCGCCGTAGCCGGGATTACGCTTGTGCAATTCGCCACCGTTGACCTCCGGAAACGAGAACGTATGCCCCCATGAGCCGCCACCGCTCTGGCCCATCGCCGTCCAGATCGCCCGTTTCCGGATCTCCGGCAGAATGAACTCGTCGCCCGTGGCATCATAATAGATCGCCTGTTCCAACGCCTCGAAACCCGCCGCCCAGCTCTGCATCCCCTTGTAAGACATGTCATAGAGCGTGGTTTGGAGATTCATATCCTGACAGACTTTCTGCTTGTGAACCCACGACTTGGCCAATTCAACGTATTCCGGCTTCCCGGAGGCGACCAAGGCCAAGACCCCCGGCCAATCGCCACGGGATTGTCCTTTCTTGTCCGGACGAAACCCGGTCGCGATAACCTCCAATGCACCCTCGCGGATCTTATCCGCCACCGGGCATTTCCAAGGCGACGTGTCACTGTAGGTCCCCATGAGCTCAAGCTGGAGGGTGACGTTCGTATGCATCCCATCGATCGGGAAGTCGTCATAGCCTTGCCGTTTGACCGAGACATCGCGCTCCTCCTCGCCCTCCCACTCGTAAAGCTGGGCATCATCGGCTTTTCCCATCAATTCATCAATGTCGATGCCCAGCACATCCTTCGGTCCCACCCGCTTGGTCCAGTTGAGATCGCGCCACAGATGCAGGGTCAACCGCCCCTGGCCCGCCTCTTCCTCGGCCTTGATGATCGCATTCCCGATCGAGATCCCCAGATGTCCCCCTGCTACGAAATCCGTTCCCTGCACCCCCATGACGACATCCCCGGGGATCACCTTACCTTCGGCGGGCGAACCGGGAAGGATGGCCAGCACCTGGACTTGGTCGCCGTCGTACCAGGCGTTCGGGGTGCCGATAATACCGGTAGGCCCCAAGTTCCAGAACTTGATACCAACTTTCTTGTCTGGCGGGATCACCTCGCCCTTGGTCAGATCCGGCAGCTTGGAAGGGCGCGGAGCAGCCACCTCGTCCTCGCTGTGCCCGAGTGCCGCCTCCTTGGCGGCTTCCTCATCCCGCTCGGCAGCGAACGCCGGTGCCGCCGCTAGCGCCATACCGGCCGTGAGGATGACGGCGATCCCGTTGCGCCAGCACCACAAGCCCCCACCCGGCTTACCCAGTGCCTTTGGGTGGTGATTGAAAGTCAATGGTTCCTGTATGTGTCCGATTTTCATTCTGTATCCTTTGTTGTCATCATTTGCCGCGACATCACCCCGGCTTTTTGTGCATATTCGTTAAACAGTGATAGATAAATCTGGAAGTCCGCGAAGGAAACGCCCGGCGGGGTCTGGTGATCACAACTGATCAGGAACCCACCTTTTGCCGCCGTTGGCAGCAACCGCTCGAACTCGGCCCGCATGGCCGCCTCTCCCTTGTTCATGGTCATCTTGTCGAAATGCCCAATGAACCGCATGCCGGGATGCTGCCGCCGCAAAGCGGCGATATCCACGCCCGCCTGCCGTTCCAGGGGCAGGATGCCATCCAATCCCGCTTCGGCAAACCAGTGCGCCGGGGTGGAGATGTCACCATCGGAGTCAATGATCGGCATGATCCCATGCTTGCGCAGGGCGGGGATGATGCGATGATAGTACGGCTTCATGAATTCATCGAAAAGGTCCCCGGATATCATCGGCCCGTTGTTATAGCTCATGTCTTCGGCAAAAGTCATGAAATCGGGGGAACAAATGGCACCCACCTGCTCGATTACTTTCAGGATCCAGTCCGCCAGGTCCGAGTTGATACGGTGCATCAGTTCGGGCTGGTCATAGAACGCATACAGGTGCCGCTCGATGCCCAGCAGCTTGCGGGCAAACCAGAAGAAACCATCCACGGTGAACCATAGCACGGTATCGCCCTGCTTCTGCTCCTCCGCCCAGGTCTGCCAACGCTGGGGATTGACGGGGGTAGGTGGAAAGAGGGTCGGCAGGACTTTTTCGTAATCCGCCTCGTCGGCAATGATGCCTGCCCCATGCGAGGCAGGTCGAGGAGTCGTGCCGGTGAAGGCCCCGACCCAGTCCTGCTTGTAGACATCCATTCCGAAATACCGGTAAAGTTCGTACCGATCCTTGATGTCCGGAGGAAGCCCTTCGGTATGCCAGCGGTCAATCGTCAGGTGCCACCACATCGCCCACTCGATGATGGGCAGCCGATCGAACGGCTGGAAATTCATAACGGCATGGAAACGTTCTCTGGTGTTCATCATAGTCTCTTGGCTACTAATTTCACTAACGGTACGGATTCTATGCATTCCGGCTGGCTAAAAGCAAGAAGACACTCGCGGTCCAGGTGTAGGCCGGATCGCACAGCGGAGCCCCCGTGATGGCGTTGTAATTCTCGGCGAAACCGCTCTTTGCGCAGAGATTGCAAAACCGGTCGGCAATCACGTCGGCCAGATCCCCATGCCCCGAGCGCTCCAGGCCGGTCACGGCAAGGAATGTCGAGGGGGCCCAGATCGGGCCGCGCCAGTAGCCATCCTCGCTATAGTCGGGACTGTCGACCCGCTCGGTCGCCAGCCCCCATTCGGTGAGATGCCGCTCGATCCCGCGCCGCAGGCAGGCTCGCACCGTTTCCGGCAGCCGTTCCCCCAGCACCAGCGGCAACCACGGGATCAGGCTCATCGATTCGACCGCCGTCCCGTCGTTGGCGAGGCGGGCCACGAAATGATCGCCGCACCAGAGCTCGCGCATCAGGCCTTCGAAAAGCGCATCCGCCCGCCTTGCCCAGACGGAAGCGGCCTCGGGCCGGCCCAGATCCGCGCTCAACCGGGCGAGCACGTCCATCTGCAGCACGAGCAGCGCCGACAGGTCGGGTGCCACGAGCGGAACCCCGCGGGCGAACATCGTGCTGTTATCCCATCCCGAATCGTTGCCGTGCAGGTAGTAAGGCAGGCCGGCCAGCGAGGAGGACGCCCGATGCCCGATGCCCGATGCCGGGGCGATGGATGCGGGTCGCGTCAAGCGGTACGTCATCCACCAGTCGGCCTGCTTGCCGAGCGACGCTACCATGGTCTCCATCACCTCCCGCGACGGGGGGGCCGGCAAGCGTCGCAGAATCTCCGCGAAGGCCAGGCCATGCACGGGCGGTTTTGAGAAGTTGTAGTGGATCTCGAGGTCGTTGAACGCATCGGGGTAAGCCCCGAAAGCGTCCTGGTGATCGACCTCCGTCAGCATCTGGTCAAGGGCCAATTGCGGATGCCCCGCCGCCAGGGCCATGGCGTTGAAGCACTGGTCCCAGCTCCAGACGTTATCCATCCAGTTCTTCGACATGAACAGTGTCGGCCGCTTGATCAGTCCCGCGGGGTTGACCGTGCAGGACCAATCGATATAGGCGGCCAGCGCCCGGGCCTCAGCCAGATCAGCCCGCACCGGAAAAAAACCCTTCAGGAACGTCTTGAACGCCTCGGCGGAAGCCGCCAGGCAGGCGTCGAACCCCTTACGTTCCGGCCGCTTCCAACTGCTCCAGAACTCGTCGATCGCCAGCTCCCAGCCGCCATCGGCATCGGGGCTCATGATGATCACCTGCATTCCATCCTCGGCACTCTTCAGCACACCGTCACCCATGATTTCAGCCAGGTTGTTCAAGTCCTCGGCTTCCGATGCATACGCCCCCTTCAATGCCAGCGAGCCACGCAGCGACTCGAACTGGTAGCGCCGGTAAGCCTTCCGGAAATTAAAGACCGCCATGCCGGGACCATTGCTGTAGGCATGGTTGCGCTTGCAGGCCAGCCTCAAGGCTACCCCGCCATGCCCCCGCAAACGGACCGAATCGGGACCCTCGAAGCAGATCTCCACCCGGCCCGCTCCCGCCTCCAGCACCAGCACCGAGGCATTTGTCCGGATGACCGGGGTAGCCAGCCTTCCGTCCATGAACGTCTGGAAGGTGAACAGGTCGTGCGACTTGAAATGGTGATTCCGGAAGAAAATCTCGGTTTTACCGGCGGGAATACTGATCGACATCCACGACCCGTGCGTGCTGAACGGCACCCTTGAAATATCAAACCCGCTCCGGCGGCGCAGATAGTGCGGGGAGTCGCCCTGTTCGCCATAGCCGACCTGTTCGCCGATGGAGGTGATGCGGCCTTCGAGGCAGAACCGGCACATGCCCGCATTCTCGTCCAGGCAGGGCTTGCCATCATAGAGCTGGTAGCCTTCGCGGTATTTGGTATCGGTCAGGTTCGGCATGATGATATTGGCTCCCGCCGCCAGGCCCTGCTCGCGGCCTTTCGGGTCGAGCGCCTGCAGCGCGGTGGTGGCGGCGATGTTGACATCCTTCAGGGCGATGCGGGTCAGGGCGATCATCGTCAGCCCGAGCTGGAGCTGGCGCCGCTTGTCGAACGTTGCGGCCTCCCCGGCCAGCGGGGTTTGCGAATGCGGGATGAACGGTCCCATGCCGATCATGTCGATGTCGTGATCCCGGAAAAACCGGATGTCGTTGACCAGGTCCCGGGGCGTCTGTCCGGGCAGGCCGATCATCACGCCGGTCCCCACCTGGTAATCCAGTTCACGCAGATCCTGCAGGCACTGCAGGCGCACGTCGTGCCGGTGGTCGTCGGGATGCAGGGACCGGTAAAGCACCGGATTGGCGGTCTCGATCCGCAACAGATAGCGCTTCGCGCCCGCGGCCCGCCAGCGCTCGAAGGTCTCGCGCGTCTGTTCCCCAAGCGACAGCGTGACGCCCAGCTCGCCGTTCGTGGCCTCGCGGATCTGATTGAGCAGCGCCTCGATGCGATCGACAAACGCCGCATTCTGGCGTTCGCCCGACTGCAGGACAATCGAGCCGTACTTCTGCTCCCAGGCCCAGCGCGCGGCGGCCAGCACATCCGCATCCTCCACCGTGTAACGCTTGACCGCGCCGTTGCTGCGGCGAATGCCGCAATAGAAACAATCCTTCTCGCAGATATTGCTGAACTCGATGATCCCGCGGTAATAGACCTTGTTGCCGACCTGCTCCAGCTTGACGGCATAGGCCCTGGCATACAACGAGGCGAGCAGTGCCTCGTCCCGGGTTTCCAGCCAGTTGATCATCGCTTCATCGGTCAGTACATCGTGCATAGGGGATTTCTCCGGTGGTGCTGGCGTTCATTCATCGGCAGCGTCCTGCAGCTCGCGCAGACCGTATTTGCGGACGAGCCGCTGCAGGTAGGCACGTTCGATTTCCGCTTGTTTGGCTGCTTGCGACACATTCCCGCCGTGGCGTTTGAGCAGGTCGCTGATGTAGGCCAGCTCAAACTCCTGGATCAGCTCCTGCTTCACCACCTTGAACGGCCGTTCCGAATTGATCCTGTTGTCCAGGCTGCGCGGCTCGGGGGCACTGCCCATGGTGCCCATGTACAGGAAGGAGGCCAGCTCGATCGGATGCTGGTCACTGTGGCTGGCGATTTCCACCAGATTCCGCAATTCCCGCACGTTCCCCGGCCAGTTATGCCGTGACAATGCCCGCTCGGCGGCATCGATTGCCGACAGATGCGGGGCGGCGGCCTCGCCCATGAACTCCTTCAGGAAACGCTTGGCCAGCAGGGGGATGTCATCCTTGCGCTTGCGCAGGGGCGGGATCTCGATGCGCATGACCGACAGGCGGAAGAAAAGATCCTCGCGGAAATGGCCGGCATTGACTTCCTGCTGGAGCTTCTTGTTGGTGGCACACAGGATCCGAACATTGATCGGGCGAACGGTGTTGCCACCGACCCGCTTGATCTCGCGGCGCTCCAGCACGCGCAACAGTTGCGGCTGCAGGTCCGGGGCCAGATCGCCGATCTCATCCAGGAACACCGTCCCCCCCTCCGCCGACTCGAAGGCTCCGATACGGTCGTTGATCGCCCCGGTAAAGGCCCCCTTGGTATGGCCGAACAATTCGCTGGCGACCAGCTCGCGGGCGAGCGAGGCGCAGTCGATCACGACAAACGGCTTGTCCTTGCGCTGGCTGTGCTTGTGGATTTCCTCGGCCAGCACCTCCTTGCCCGTGCCGGTCTCGCCCTCGATCAGGAGGGTGGAATCCGTTTTGGCATAGCGTTCGGCAAGGTAGAAGACATGCCGCATGGCCGTGCTCTGCCCATGCAGCCGACCAAATGCCGACGCCATGCTCAGGTGGTATTCGGTCGTTTCCTGCAGGGGACAGAAGACCATCCGTGTACTGCCCAACTGGATCTCCGTACCGGTGCCCAGATAGGCGGCCATGATGCGGATGCCTTGAACGTAGGTACCGTTGGTGCTGCCGAGGTCGCGCACGGCATAGCCATCGGGCGTCAGCTCGATCTCGCAATGCCGGCGCGAGACCGTGGCATCGTTGATCACCAGATCATTATGGGCATCGGAACCCAGCGTGACCCCCTCGCTGGTAACGATGTATTCCTTGCCGGTCAGCGGGCCGCTCACCACCAGCAGCTTGCATTTCGGGATCAACAGCCGGCTGCCGTCCGTCGCAAGCTTTAGAAACAGCGTATGGCTGCTGGTCTGCTCCTTGATGTACTGCTCCGCCATTCAGCCCCCTGTTTGCAACCTCGAAACGACCACCCTACTCACAACCGGCGAGTGCCTTCTCGACGCCTTCGCGACATTGCGCCAGTGCCGTCGACGTCGAGAGCGCCTTGCCCGTGCCACTGCACGTTGCGCATTTACGGGCCAGATTGCCTGATCCCTTGCACGCGGTACATTTGCCGGTACCGGTGCAGATCACACAGCGCCGCTCCTCGCGCTTGCCGTCAAATCCTTCCGATGTCGTGACGCCATTGACACACTTGCGATTGACGCAGAGGCCACTGCCTTTGCAGGTTTCGCAGGGACTCTCAAGCTGGCCCGAGCCCGCACAGCGCGTACAATCCACCATCAGCGACGCCTCGAAGTCCTCAACCCGCGGGATCAGCGGGCGCACCGTCCTGCGATAGGTATCCTGCTGGCCGATATACAGGAGCCCCGCCCCGCAAGCCTTCAGGACCAGGGCCTGGACCTCGGCATTCGGTGCCTGCCCCCTGACCGCGAACAAGGCCCCTAGCCGCTCCACGGTCGGGGGCTGTGTACGCAGGTTTTTCAGCGCCTTCTCCAGCTTATCGACGGACGCCGCCTGCAACGCCCCCGCACACAATACCATGCACACGAGCAACCATTTGATTCGCTTCATTCGCTTTCATCCTTCATTCAGCGTCCGTGGGTCCACCGGCGCAATTCATAAGTAGCGTGAATGTACCTGTCTTTTTCAACAGAATCAAGCGGATACCCTTACCCTGAATCCTTCGCCAGGATTCGGGGTAAAGTGGATCTTGGTAAAGTGGATGTTGGGGCCGGAGCAAAACCGGACAGAATTGTTCAGAGCAAAAGCGGATTGCCACAGCCGTATGGAGCTGCGCCCGAATGGTATCA
>JFJP01038642.1_pt1 | contig 17823 bp, 26 predicted proteins | sample 431651 | NCBI WGS metagenome assembly JFJP01 (sample SAMN02602958, study PRJNA72255) | Microbial mat metagenome, whole genome shotgun sequencing project. | biome: fresh water; feature: sink hole; material: water; isolation source: purple microbial (photo- and chemosynthetic) mats found in...
TCTGAGCATCTGCATATCCGGCCTTAGCCAATATGCTATCCGCAGCCTTAGCCCGTACCGCATGTGGTGTCTCACCATCTGCATTCTCTGCGAGTTCCGAAAGGACACGCGCGGAAGCTAATCCCTTGCTGCGTAAGAAAGCCCGGACTGTGTCTTCTCCCGCTTTAGCTACACACTCTTCATCTATCTGGCGATGCATTTCGGCAAGAGCTTTCTTAAAGGTAGCACCCGCGCGCATTTTGGAGATTTGCTCTTCGGTAAAGTCCGGGAGCTGGGTACAGATATCCCCATCCGTCAGCCCGAGGGCAACGTACCGGACTATCGTCCTGATATAGGGGGATATGTTATCTGTGCTCATAGTTTAGTATCCATAGGATCGGAAGGAATTTCTGATCTGCCTTTATAATAGTATAGCGGGAGGGGAAAGGCAAGGGATATTTTGGAGGAAAAGCGGGTTGTGTATCCGCAACAGAACCCAGCGAAAAATATTTTCTAGAGGACTATTGCTTATTGCCGTAGGCGATGCATATGCGAAGCGCTAATACACTTTGAAAAATTTTGTGCGGAAATTTTTGTGCAGCAGTGTATTAAATAAGGAGGCCGGGGGTGGGGGATGGTACCCCTCTTCACAAGTGTGCGCGAGTGTGGTCAAGGCTTATCAACACCCTCACTTCCTAACCGAACGTGCAATGCTTCGCAAGTATTCCTCATAACCTAATCCCCGGATAAGTATAGTACAAACCTATCTATACCTTGCTATCGTAACATACAAACTAAAGTATAGTTTCTGCTCGCCGTTCCGGCCGTGCCGTGATATCCTTCCCGCCTTTTTCGCTTCGTGGGGTTCCATGCCGAAATTATCCGGTAGAATCCGGTACGATTTTATGAAGTATCGGTTGACACTTTTCCGGAAATTGACTACTCTTATTGCGTGTCGGAGATAGGTTCTCTGCACGTGCGAGTAGACTCCTGCTAATACTCACACCTATGTAAACTAGCAGGTATTTGGAGTAAACATTATGGCCATGAAAGTTATTAAATCAACCGCAGTTATTCAAAAGACACGCTACAGCGAAGGTGTTGTCGCGCAGTTGGGTATTAACAAAGATGTATTCCGGTGTCCTTCTGTGGAACTTAATGCTGACGGCAAAGAGCGTGTGATTTCCATCATGTTGGCGGCTTTGGACAAAGCCCGTGATGTTATCGCGAATGAGTGTGATGACGTGGAACTGGCCTTGTTAGCAATGGAAGAGAACATCAAACGCTTCAATCTGGTAAGCGCATCTGGCTTTACAACCGTACATGAAGCACGTCTGAAGGATAGCCTCCCTACCAACGTGTTCGAAGTTGGCAAAGCCAAGGTGGAAAAAGCAGACGCTGTAGAAGTCGAGTGTGACTTCTAAGGGTATACCCTTAGAATAGCTGATAGGGTGACCTTAGAAATAGGGTCACCCTTTTCAGGTGAAAAGATTAGCCTATCGGCTAAGGAAAGGTTTCTAATGAACAAGGAACAAAAGCTATCGGCATTAATACTCGGCGCATTAAATACGATATGAGTCCATTAGATTAGACTATTTTTATTTCCCGAATCGAACCGAGATTTTCGCTCAAAATTAAGTAACTACTATAATATATATATTAGTTAGTTTTGTATCGAGACACCCCATCGGTTATGAATAGGTACCCCGACAAAACTAATCAACTTAATACCTAGCGACTTATGAATTTAAATCGAATTTTCGGTTCAAAATTATAAGTAGTATACTACTTAATTTATTTAGTTTTGTATGGATACCCTCTCCCATAAGGGGAGACCCATATACAAAGTTACAAGGTTAGTAATGGATAAGTGGGAATCAGTTTCGATTATGAATTCAAAGCGACTTTTTTGGGATGCTTCGCAAAGACAATTTTAAACAATAGAGTAGGATATACCTACAGAAGAAAGGAACCCTTCGGGGAAAATATGAGTAAGGTTAACCAAAGCGATATAGAATACATACGTGCAGGGAGCGTATGCGAATTAGAGAAGTTTTACATTCTCCCCACTTGGGGCGTAGCCGTCCCGGTTTGTCATAACTCACTGGAGGCTATTTCCCAATTCCTCGTGTCACGCGGGGATTACGCACTTCCCTGCGAACTGGCTGAATATCCCATTGTGTCTTCACTACAGCTTTCCGTTCACTTCCCGGATTATTTCATAATCCAGCCGATTATCTCTATCACAATACGAAGACCGATAGAGCTTGCCCGCGTCCGTGAACGCATGCTGGTGAACCTGAGACGGGATAAGCTTTTACAATCCCGTCTTGCTATGGCTAAGGAAAAGGCAGTTTCCACACGTGAGGCAGAACGTGAGTCCCGTTCAGTTGAAGTAGAATTTTAAACAAAACCCAGTCGGTCGGTATACCGACAGAGCAGTCGCTTTGTGTGGAATACCACGCGGGCGAGCACAAACAACACACTTTATAAACAAACCTGCTAAGCAGGAGGAAGGGAAACTACACAATGAACCTAATACATACATTACAGTTGCTTTCGCAACAGACACAAAAAAAGCTACGGTATGCCGGAAGACCGCGCGGCATTGTTTACCAAGACAGGGAAGACTACATCATGATGCTACATGAGCGTGCTTCATTCGGACTATCCTATACCATACATGCTATGGTAGAGAGTACCCCGCTTAGCATAAGCCTATTTGGCTATTTCATCTTATCCCTAAGCACGCGGGATGAAGACTATACCCCACTTGGAGAACCTACACCCCGGGGATTTGATGAGGCTGTTCGATACAGCCTATCCCTTATCCTAGGACAACCGCCGGTAGGCACGGACGGGGAAGAATGAGACCAATATCCTTTATCTCTGCTTCCTACGTTCTTTGTTCACACTGCGTATTGAGAAGCAAGCCTAATGCCTGTACTTCTAATAGGAAACAGCATATGTTAACGAGGGATGACCGGGGGTGTGGACTAGATAACAGTAAATACATTATGAAGGAAGGAAAACGATATGATAGAGTATGACCAATGGAAACCAATGTCAGTCCCGGGTATGCATTATGCTATCTGCGGAGACACGAATGAAGTATACATAGGACGGCACAGCACGGCCACAGACACTATTGTCTTGCTTTGCAAGATACCCCGCAGGGATTTAGAAGCCATGCTATTAGATACATGGAGGGGATTATGAATAAACCATACCCCGCTAAGTTGGAGCCTATGCTGGCTCCCTCTAAGTTATTGGTAGATGACATATCACTTGACAGGCTACAGTATCCACAACTCATGTCCACAAAGTATAATGGAATACGTGCCTTGCTTATGGACGGTTCCTTTATGTCACGGACAATGTCAGTCCATAGCATACATCCTATCCTGCTTCGCAGATATGCTCCATTATTGGAATACGCAAAGGACAATATGTTAGTATTGGATGGGGAGTTTAACTCCTCCTCTCATAACACCGTGGGTGAGACTCGTTCTATATTGGCGGGAACTATGCCAACCCCGGTTGACTTCATGTTTAAGATCTTTTACAGCATACCATACTCGGTGTGGAATGGAGTTACACCGATGAAGATGGCTGACCTTATCTGCCGGGATAACCTGCCAGCGGGTTGTCAGCAGGTACGGCAAACACCTATTGCATCAGCAACGGAGTTTCAGGATCAGGTAAACAATTCTAAACGACTTAACCTTGAGGGTTTTATCCTACTGAATCCCCGGATGCAATATGTACATGGACGCAAGGCCGAAAGCATGAATCCGCTTCGCAAGTATAAATACTATGGGGATGATGAAGATGCTAAGGTTATTGGATTAACTCCCCGGAGAGAGCGTCGGGATAATGTAGGAGAGAAACAACACGCTACAGGTAAGGCAAAGATGATATACACTAAGGATTCCTTTGAGGATACGGACGTGGCCGGGACTATGATTTGCCTCCTAAAGGGGAAACCTGATGAAGTCATACATGTTCCTTTTCCGGTGGGTTGGGATATGACTATGCGTCAGAGAGCTTATGTATCCTTCGGGACGGGTGGATCCGGCGATATACGGGGGGAATGGATTACCTTTCGCCGCCTGCGATGCGAGGATAGGAATAAGCCCGTGGCAATTAAGAAGGTTATGTTCAGAGACAGGAAGGATTAGCCTATATGAAATACATAACACTTTGCACACAATTCGGAGGCACTATGTGTGGGACAGATGGACATATCATTGTAGATGGTAGGTTCGGTCTACATAGAATACGACAAGAGGTTCAAGAATACCGGAATAGATTCAAGGCTAACTTCCGATATAAGTATGATACATGGACACATTTTCGTATTAATAAAGAAAATAAACTGCATGTTATATAGGAGGAAGGATTAATATTATGAAAGACACTACGTTTGAGAAATCACTATTGATAATGCAAGCACAGGAGGGAAGTTGCCATTTCCCAGTAAACGTTCCTTGCGGGGAATGTCCCTTTAGTATGCCTAAGGGGGGATGCTTTTCCGTTGAGATGGGAAAGCTGGGGATTGATACCGGCTGTCATGAGATACAACGGGATCTTATCCCTCATATGCTGAAAGTATTTGGAGGAAAGAAATATATGGAACATGGTGGTTTAATAAACATTAACAATGGAGATGATAAATGAGTATTGTAGGATATAATGGTATGGGTGTAGCACGGGCAAAGGCGGTATCCCGCCAAGTTCCCTTCTATGGGATTGATGACGCGGGTATTGTTTACCTGCTGGGATATGGACGTACGAAACGTAGTCGTAAGGTAGGAATGCATCGCTTTAAGAAACCTATCCCACTCGGAGAGGATGAGTCAAAGGCAATACGTGCGGGAACGCATCCCGCTAGCTTTGAGCATATCGTTACTCCAGTACCTGCGGAAAAGCTAGAGTCTGCCATCCCCGCGGTAGACAACATGGATGAAGAGGATATGGTATGTGATGGTAAAACCTGTGGAGGTCTGTAATGAATGAGATACGTATGGCAAAGGATGCAGTAAACGACTACATGAGACGGATACAAACACTTAACGAAGAGTTATCTAATGCTTTGCTCCGATTAGCTAAGATATCGGAGACTGAGGTATTTATTGGACCCGCGACAGCTACACAGGATCTAATAACCCTATATCATATTGAGATCCTAAAATACCATGCAGGGCGCGGATCTATTCGGAGAAATGCTAACTCGCGGGGTTGGGATATGTACAGTGCTCAATTATTTAAGCGCGGCTATCTTATCGAAACCTTAGATGGTTATGATATATCACCAAGAGGAGATCGACTACTTACTAAGATATGTCGAGTATTGAATAAGACATTAGCCACAGAAACTAAATACCTATTGGAGGATAACTAATGTTCGAGGTTAAAGATAAAGATGGACAGGGTATGTTCTTGCGTGACCGGGTATCATATGAGGTTCCACAAGGAATCATGGGTGACCTCACCACTAAAGAAGGATATATTATCTGCTTTCTGTCCGAAGGATTGATAGAGGTACAGCCCGATGATAAGGGAGAACCTATTATCCTACCCGCAGATTCTACAAAGGTTGTGTCCTCTCTTGTTCAGGATGTGGCTAATCTATCTACCTATGTAGAGTTCCAGTTACTCCTACAGGGAGTAGAGTCCCGGTATGAAGAAGCGGTATTGCATACCGCTAAGAAGCCACGGACTAAGGCGGAGGGTGGCACGGTAAGGGTAGCTAAGCAGGTGAAAGCAGAAGCGGAAAAGGAAGTGGAGTTTTAATAAGGAAACTATATGAGCGTAATAACATTAGCTAAGCCGGAAGAGGGCACCAGTATCCCGGAACCCATGCAACGTACCAACATATTCAAGGGTGAGTTCTCACCTACCGGTATTGAGAGTGCCAGATGTCTTCGACGCATTTACTTATCTAAGATACTAGGCATAAGTCCAAAGGAAAACAAGGTGGCCCTTGTCTATGGATCAGCAATCCATGCGGGCGTGGAAACATTCGCTAACCTACACAATGGGGAGCGTGACTTGCTTGACGTTAAGATAGCTGCGGTACAGGCATTTGCTTCGGTATGGCAGAAGGTAGGCCTGCTCGGTGACTTTAAGCGTAACCTAGATACCGGTATCCTCACCCTGAATCGTTATTGTGATACGTATCAATACGACACCTCTACCTTCTCCCGGGAAGATATTGAGAGTGAACAGTGGATACCCATGCCTAATGGTACATCCATGCTGGCCAAGATGGACCGTATCCTTAATCGGGATGGGGTTATCTGCTTAGTGGATACCAAGACAACCTCCTCTGCATTAACTGAATTCTATTTCCGGGGGTTTGAGAATAGCTTCCAGCTTAGTATGTATGATTACGTTGTCCGGAATCTGTTAGGACGATGTGATATGATCATGGTGGATGCTATTAAGGTACCGCCACCAAAGCAAGGATCAGTATCGGAGGGCTTTGCCCGACCTACATTCTTCCGGACAGATATGCAGATACAGGATGCCCTTGATACATATGTATCCACAACAGATTTCATTATGAATGCACTTGCCGGAAGTCGAGACCGGTGGGAACGTATGTTCTACTGCAATCAAGGCGAGTGTGATAAGTATGGTGGATGTCAATTCCTACCCATATGTAAACATGGATTGGATCACCCCGCTCTTCGGACGGATTTCGTAGTAAATACACCTAAGGAGGTACAAGATGGCTAAGTTAAGAGGATTAACATGGGAGGAAGAGAATGCACCAACGGGAAAGCTGGCAGACTACTGTAAGGATTGCGGATTAATGAGGTTCGCCCGGCAGAAGGTATGCCCCCGCTGTGGGGGAAAGGGAAAGACTGAGGTTTCACCAAAGGGAAAGAACTTCCGGGCTGAGAAAAACTGGATTAGTCCCACTATTATGGTTAACCAAAGAATTTCCTTTGATTAAAAATAAATTAAAAAACTTCTTGCTTTTTCGCTTCGTATAAGGTAAGATATCAAACAATAAAGAGCGTGGTACACGCAGAAAGATAACATATGGCAATCGTAAATATATCAAAGCCCCAGCCTACGGCTAGGGAATGGAGTCAATATCAAGAGGCGGTGTTTAAGGAAATCAAAGAGGGTACGGGAAATCTATTAGTGGAGGCCGTAGCGGGTAGTGGGAAGACAACCACTATCCTTCATGCACTGAACCTAGTTCCGGCAGATAAGAAGACTATCTTCCTTGCCTTTAACAAGGGGATAGCGGATAACTTAGCTGACCGGGTACCCTATCACGTTGAGGCTAAGACACTGCATAGCTTGGGCTACAGTATTATGAAGAAATCCTTCAAGCACGTGGTGTCTAATGGAAAGAAGAATAGGAACATTCTGTGGTATGAGATCCTAGATACCGATGGCGTGGCCACAGACAGGGAATGGGCTATTGAGAATGGATCCTCTATCCTTGATCTAGTATCCCGTCTCAAAAGCTTAGGTCTACAGCCTAAGGATGTGGCTCCATCGGATCTGTCAACATATGCAGAACGATTTGATATTGACCTGCCGGATGATAGCCGGGCACAACAGATAGCCTATGAGTTATTCCGTAGGAGTTGGCTATTCACCGGGGAGAAGGGTAACTGTGTCATGGACTTTGATGACATGATATGTATGCCTGCCATGTTTGATCTACCCTTTCCCTCTTATGACTACGTATTCATAGATGAATGTCAAGATCTGAATGAGGTACAGAAAATCTTTGTGGGTAAGCTATTGGCGGCAGGCGGTAGGTTGGTTGCGGTAGGCGATACACACCAAGCTATCTATGCTTTTATGGGTGCAGATAGCCAGAGCATGTCCCGAATGCAAGCCCGCTTTGCATGTAAGTGTTTGCCACTATCCATATCCTATCGTTGTCCCCTATCCATTATCCTACGTGCCCGCAATCTCGTACCTCATATTGAGGCAAGGCCCGGGGCAGAGGATGGTATTGTTGATACTCTACCACAAGGACTGCACTATGGTGTATATGAAAAGCGAGACGTACACGTCCTTGCCCGTGTTAACTCAGTGCTTGTGTCTGAGGCTTTATCTGTAGCCCGGCTTGGATATAGCATATGTATATTGGGAAATGATCTGACACCACAGCTTATGAAATACGCTAAGCAAGTGGCATCACGAACGGGATATGTAACACGATCTAATATTAACCTTACATGCGGAGAAACATTGGATGGAATACCGGAGAAGATGGCAACTAAGCGGGCACGTATACAGGATATGTTTGATACCTTATCTGCTATATGTGGAGAGGGTCTCCATACACCGGCACAGATGAAGGCCCGGATGGAGGGGCTGTTCTTTGATAAGCGTCCGGCTACTCCACACGTGTGCTTCTCTACGGTACATAAAGCTAAGGGATTAGAGGCGGAAACAGTGGTTATCCTACGCCCCGACTTATTCCCACATCCACTGGCCGGGCCGGAAGGCTATCAACAAGAGATGAACTTACTGTATGTAGCAATCACACGTTCCACTAAGGAACTATATTTCATAAATAATGAGGAGGAAGACGATGGCGAATAGAAAACAGGTAATACAACTAGGAGAGGCACCCAATGCCCGGCTGTTCCATGTGCGGGGAGAAACGCTCTATGAGTTCAAGGTAACGGAGCTGAGGAAGGATCAAATAGGGGATATCGTAGCATGTGATCAGTGTGCACCCTATTGTGGTAACCGTCGATCAATAGACGAGGAGTTGTGTGGTAAACTGCCATCTTGTACTGATCCTAAGCTCTTCGCCCTTGTCGGTGTGGAGTTCTCAGGTGTAGTAATGAATGGCTATTGGGATATAGTCCCGGAATCTGCCATCATAGAGATGGCTTTAAAGAAAGGGGTAGGTAAAGATGCAAACGATTGATCTAGGAACGATGAAGAAAGAAGAACAGCCCATCCACTGTCTCCTATATGGAGAAGCTGGATGTGGGAAGACACACTTCCTGCGGGATTGGCCTAAACCCCTCCTCCTATTCGACTTTGATGGGAAGTATGAGCCACTGTTAGGTGTCCCGGGTATCCATGTACGTAGCTACAGTATGGAGCGGGCAGAAGATGCTAAGGCTATGATACCTCTATTCTGGAAAGAGTGGAGAGAAGCTAAGGCAGATCCACAGTGGGCAACCATAGCTATCGACAGCCTCACCGCGTTGGATCGTATCCTCGAGCGGTATACGGTAGCTATGTCCGGGAAGGGTAAGGATGCCAGTGATCGGGCTACACGTCAGGAATATGGGGATATGAAACGCTGGTATACAACGTTCTTCCCAAGCATCCGGTCCGCTACGGGAAAGAATGTAGTAGTGTTAGCCCATGAGCAGGTTAAGGAAGATGAAGGAGTATTAGTTAGCGTTCGTCCTTATATCACCGGAAAGATGGGGGATATGTTAGCCAGTATCTTTCAGCATACCTTCCACATGGAACACATATCTGGTGCATCTGAGCGGCGTGTCCTACACTATAAGAAGCATAAGAAGTTCGTATGTGCTTCCTCTCTCCTATCGGAAGGGACTGGGATTATAGACAATCCAACGTATGCCAAACTGTTAGAAGTAATAAAGGGGAATACAAAATGACAAATAAGAAATGTTTAGCCACTATTGATCTTATGATAGAGCGGGAGGGATCCTGTAGGGGAATAGACTGTGATGACTGTCCCTTCTATTATTACTCTGAGTGTGTAATCCATACAGTTCAGGGAAGAGTACCAAAAGGTAAATACTTCGATCAAATACGGGAGATTATCCTACCAGCATACCGGGCCCTATACATCAAGGTAGTAGGAAAGAAAAACGCTTTAGTTACACGGTCAAATGGCTGTGGCTTATAGGTACAGGACAAAACAAAACAAACAGAAAGAAAAAACATATGGCAATTCATGAAGTAGAAGGTGTTGAACAATCCGATGGCGTAATCTTTAAAACACTACCGCCGGGTATCTACCCTGCGCAGATTACACACTGTGAGTTCAAGGACATCAAGAAAGAGGGGAGTGAATATAATGGGGCAACGATGTTGTCCTATACCGTTAAGGCAGAAGGTGAGGAGTTATCCTCCAATGCCCGGGGTACCATTATTCTTCCCTTCCCGAAAGCAATGGATGCGGATCAACAACGTAAAGCTGTGGCTAAGCTTAATCGCTTGCAGGTTGCGTGTGGTCTTCCTCCCTCGAATAGCATTGACGACGAAGCGTTCCTCCATTGTGAACTTCGCGTCAAGCTATCGGAAAAGGATGATCCCAAATACGGCAAGCAGAATGAAATCGTAGACGTTATGTCTATGTAGGTTTGGGTAGGTCCAACCATAAGAGGAATGACATCCCGTGCAGGTGAAAGGCCTGCCCTATTTGTTTATTAGTTAATATCGAAGGAGAATATATGACACAAATCAAAAAGCTTGAGGGCAGTAAGTCCGTACTAATATCTAAGATATGCATGGATGATCGAATCCGTGTAGATATGGGAGACATTCAGAACCTAGCTATATCAATGAGTATACATGGTCAACTGGCACCACTCATCGTATCACAGGGATCAGGAGATACCTATATTCTGCTGGAGGGGGAGCGTCGTATCTTAGCCGCACGTATCTTAGGGTGGACACATCTTGACGTAGACCTAATGGAATCCCTGCCTGAGAGTAGACGTAGGGAAATTGAATTGGTAATGTGCGTACAGCGTAAGCAGTTATCCTATGTAGAGGAGGCCCGTGCGGTCCGGGACCTTGTTGAACGTCGCAAGAAAGAAGGTGTTGTAGGGGGACTGGCCAAGTTCGGTGGCACAGTACGTAATAAGGACGTTGCTGTCGAGTTAAATATGACAGAGTCCCGGATGTCTGAGAACATACGCATTGCAGATATGATTGATGACCATCCAGAACTAGAAGCTGAGTGCATATCACGTTCCGAATTTCTAAAGAGAACACGTCGCCGGGAATACTATGTACCTCAGGGTGGTGTATTGCAGAGCATCTATGAACAGAACTTTATTGTCGATACTCCACTAGGTTGTCTTGCCACTATCGAGGGTAAGATCCTTGACCTTGTTATCCTACATCCCGATACCATAGATACAGATCTACTGGATGCTGCGATAGCTAAGCTGAAGACTGCGGGTCAAGTAATCATATTCTGTACGCATAATAACATTCGGCCCTGGGAAGAAGCTCTTCGTGCTCGAGGTCTACGTATGGGAGAGAAGCCATATATGTGGAACGTTAAGGGGGAGAATGACTACATCTCTTATCTATGGGCCGCAAGGAATATGGCTGGGCCTATGCGTCCTATCCCACAGATGCTATCTGCGGCACGACCCTCGGGTCACCTCGATGGTAAAGCTAAGCCTATGGTATTGCTTAACCACATTATCAAAGGATGTACAGAACGGGGTGGCTTTGTATGTGTACCGGATTGTAAAGATATAGAAACCGTTCGTTGTTGTGTAGAGATCGGAAGGAATATCCGGGCAGCTTGTATTAATCGGGTTATGAGAGATCAGCTTATCTTAAATATCGTAAAGGGGAATAGGAATGCATAAGCGTTTATCCTTCGAGGATACGATGAAATACCCTAGGACAAAACCCTGTGACTACTGCGGAGAGGCTAGTCAAAACGGATTATGTGATAAATGTGATGATCAATTAGGAGAGTTGAATCGTGAGAATTACAACTGAAAGGAGCATGTGCGTACGATGGTGACGAGTGCCGGTGCAGTGAAGGGTGCAAAGGGTGGATGACAGCAGACGAAGATAGCTTTTACTGTAACTGGAAGCAGGAAAGAACTACTATTCCAACGTCGCAGGCGATGGTTAAATTTTAATGGAGGTAAACAGTATGGAAAACGAGAAGTTATTTATAGAAGGATTTAGTGATGCACGGGCGGTCGGGGTAACGATTCATTTCAATAGGCCTACAACTATACAATTAAGCGGAGTGAAATCAAAAACGTGGTTTGTTTCATGGGACAATATAGGAAAGGGATTATGTGGTACAAGTTACACTGGGAATGAAAGCAAACAATCGACAGCGCAGTTGGAATCTTTCAATGTAATGGGATCTTTCAAGGTAATGGATGATTTTGCAGCAAGCAGTCTACCTCCAGAACTGTATTCCAAATGGTGTGAGTTGGTTGGGTATTGGTCGAACTTCACAACGTCGCTTTCTGGAGTTCAGGAAGACGAAAAGCAATACTAATTCCAACACCGCAGGCGATGGTTAGATTTTAAGGGAGATAAATTATGGATGAAGAAGATTACAAAACGCAAATAAGGAATCTGGAAATAATGCTCATCGCCGCAGTTAGAAGCTGTGGAGGGCGTATTGCTATTCCAGATATTGAAATTATCAAGGTAGCCCAACGCGATGAGATTCATAGATTTAACGACGCAAAGAACAGATGTGTTGTTCTTGAATCTAACGCCTCGCGTCAATCTGAGCTAGATTGTGGGCGATAGAGTGCGTGGCCTGGTTGGACTAAAAAATAAGGAATAAATATGAATAAAGTATGTTATATAGATGTAGAAACCACGGGATTGGACGCTGTGAAGCAAGACATTATCCAGATTGCAATGATCATTGAGGTCGATGATGTCATTGTAGAAAAGTGGGAAGCTAAGTGTCAACCAATAAGTTGGGATACTATCCAGCCGGGTGCCCTCAAGGTACATGGCTACAGTATGGATAACCTCAAGGAGTTCCCGGAGACACAGGATACCTTCGATACCTTCCTATCTATCCTAGATAAATACGTCAACAAGTTTGACAAGGAGGATAAGTTTACCTTCGCCGGATATAACTGTCCCTTTGACTCACGGTTTGTGCGTGAGTGGATGGCAAAGATGGGCAACCAATTCTTTGGGTCCTACTTTGACTATAAGGAATATGATATATTCCCATTGTTCAAGGCATACACAAAAGCCTGTGGTATAGATGTACCAAATCATAAACTGGTAACCGCAGCCGATCACTTCGGCTTAGAGCAAAAGGCACATGATGCCCTGTCGGATATCCAAGTCACCTACGATATTGGCAAAGCAATCGAAACTATTATGAAACGTGGATATTCGGAGATACACAATGATACGGTACACCGGTTTTGATGATAACTGTTTGCAGTGTTGTGTGGCTGGGTTACTTAACCTACCATTACAACAAGTACCACACATCCGAGAGTTCATGGATGAGGGGGATCCCTCGGAAGGAGAGGAGCGGTGGGTTACACCCTTTACTCGTTGGTGTCGTGCTGAATTGGGATTGGTTCCAGTACTTACCTCAGAAGAGATACCCTATGTTCGTCATATCCGAGCGATAGTATCAAGCAAGGGAAACGGACATGCAACTATAGCACAGCGGGGGTATACCCTTTGGGATCCTGCATGGATGAAGCCACAACCTAAGGTAAAAGAGACTCGGGAGTTCTTGTACTCCATAGGATTCATAACAATAAGAGAAGAGGATAGAGAAGAATGACTAACAATCTAGGTGATCCAAATAATAAACTGTGGATAGTATGTGGTTGCCCCAAGCGGGGCGACTCTGCTACGCCACTTTCTTCACAGATAGGTAGGAACTTTATGTCCACACTACATAATATGGGAATGTCTGCAAACTCTATCCATTTCGAGTATCTGATAAATCAATTGCCTCCCGCGGGGGAGCAGCGTAATGGTGTGGAATACTTCGTAGGTACATCCGAGTTTGAGGAAGAGGTAGCCCAGTTAAAGGAACGGATTAAGGAATACAAACCTAACCTAGTATTCGGACTGGGACATCATACACTACAGAGTCTATTCCGGCCCGGGGCTATTGCCAAGTGGCGAGGTCATCCCGTATGGTCAGATGAGTTAGGCTGTAAGCTAATGTTTACCTTCGATCCGCATAATGCCTTTGCACAACGTCAAGTACATAAGGATCAGAAGCCCGGGCAGTATTCCTGCTTGATGCGTAATGATATGAAGCGGGCGGTGGAGGAATCCCGTGTTCCACATATGCTTATGTCTGATCCTCAGCTTACCGTGGGCACAACACATACGCAGGTAATGCAGACACTATGGGATATGTACGACAATGCTAAGATCATAAGCTATGACATTGAGGTATTTGAGCCGTATGATGGTAGGCTCATGGATTGCATCGGGCTGTGTGATAACACTGGCCGGGGTATCTGCATCCCATTCTATCTACAGAATCCCAAGAATGAAATACAGCGGATGTGGAGATCAGAGACTGAGTTCTTTGAGATCTTCACCATGATCAAGACAATCTTGGAAAGCAACATACCTAAGGTAGCACAGAACTCACAGTTTGATACTACCATGCTTAAGAAATACTATGGCATACAGGTTAACAATTTGATCTGGGATACCATGGTAGCTCAGCATAACCTGTATTGTGATTTGCCAAAGGATTTGGGTACACTCATCTCCCTATATACTAAGCTGCCCTACCATAAATATATGATCCACAATGGTAACAGTATGGACCGCTGGCTTTATAATGCTGCGGATGCTGTAGCTAACCTACATGTAATGCAAGGGCAGATCCGGGAGTTCTATGATCTGGCGGGTCTTCCCGCGCCGACCCTATCGGAGACAGGGGAACTACCTGCGGACATAAACAAGGTAACAGAAATCATGCACTACTATCGGGTATCCAATCCAGCTATCTCTACCTGTGTACATATGCATATCGCCGGGGTTAAGGTAGACATGGCTATGCGAGAGAAGGTGATTGCCTTGGAGCAGGGATTCATGGGACAGCTTATTCAGGCATTTAACTTGGCTATCCCGGTCAGGTTGCATAAGAATAAGAAGGTACCGAATAACTTTAATCCACTGTCTCCTGACCAGAAGGGTGCACTCTTCTATGATATTCTAAAATGTAAGACATTCAGTAGCAAAGGGAAGGTAACGGCAGACAAGCATGCAATGGAATCCTTTAAGACGGACAAACGTCCTTATGTACAGACTCTTGCGAAAGCTTGCTTAGCATACAAAGCGGCAGATGCCCGGCTCCTAAAGTTTAAGGTGGATCCGGATGCCGGCTACATTCGTACACAATACGATGTAACCGGAACCGACACGGGTCGACTTGCATCTAAGGAATCCGATGTTATGAAGGCGGGGACTAACCTACAGAATGTAGCTAAGGGACCACAGAGACAGATGTTGATACCGGAGGAGGGAGAGGAGTTTGCACTGGTTGACCTCTATGCGGCAGAAGCTTATCTCAATGCACTTGATGCAGGGGAAATAGAGATGCTTAAGATGATCTCTGGTCTTGATGAGGTGGAGGTACGACAGGAATACGGAGTACGTGTAATGTCAGCTAAGGTTGCGGAACGCTACAAGATCCACAACTGGATGCAGAGGGAGACGTATGCGCATTGGCCGGAAGAATGTAAGCAAGCTAACTATACGTATAAACTAGCCAAGCAAACAATTCATGGGCTTAACTATAACGTTATGCCAGATAAGATGAGTCATGAGAGTGGCCTGCCTCTCAGCGTGACAAGCTGGCAATACAGTATGTATCACCATAAGTTCCCCGGCATTAAGAGTCGAATGATCCGAATCAATGCGGAGATTAAGCGTACTATGTCACTGAAATCACCGATAGGTAGACGGCGTTTCTTTATCATGGATGTGAAGGCAGAGCTCTTTAACATTGCATACGCATGGCCTAGCCAAAGTGCAATCGGTGAGATCACTCTGTTAGCGCAGAATAACCTACACCTGATGACTGACCTGCATGAGCGAGGAGAACCACGGGCCTTTACACGTCCCGTTCTTAACACCCATGACGGCTTAGCCATTCGGATAAAGAAGGGAACGCGCGAGCAGGTGATACCACAGATCCTGAACGCCTTTAACATACCGATGATGATCAATGGAATACAGATAGTCATCCCGGTATCCATAGGATTCGGCCCGAACTTTAACGATATGGTTGGAGAAGATGTATACTTCTTTGACTTTAAGACGGAGATATAGGATATGAGCGTAATTAACATTGGATCGAACGGAAAGAAGCACCGCCTATGTAAAGATGGTATCCTAGAAGACTACATGAGATATGCAATCCATCAGGAAAGTCCCAATGATTTCCACATATGGGTATGCATTTCCCTCATTGCGTCAGCCTTGGGTAGGAACTGTTGGACAAGCATGGGTATGTGGGAGACCTATCCCTGTATGTATATCATTCTCGTGGGTGAGTCAGCGATAACCCACAAGTCTACAGCCATCAAGATGGGTATGCGTCCCTTCCGAGAGGCACTCCCGGAGTTGGCTGCCTTGTCCCAGAAGATGAGTCCTGAGGCTTTGATAAATACACTATGTAAGTTATCCGATCCAGAGAAGGGTATTGGTCGAGCCGAGGCATTCATGGAGAGTAGTGAGCTTTCCAATCTGCTGGGACAGAGCAAGATGGATGACAGTTTGTTGAAACTATTAACGGAACTATGGGATGCACCCTCTCATTTCTCCTATGCTACGCTACAACGGGGAGTGGAGACGGTGAAGGACGTATGTCTTAATCTCCTTGGGGGAAGCACACCTAGCTGGCTAAGGAACTCAGTCCCGGAGTCGGCTCTGGAGGGAGGTTTCTTCTCACGTCTTATCCTTGTGAGTAGACCGCCAAAAGGAGAGAAGAACTCCCGGCCTATGATGACACCTATGCAACGTGAAGCCATTGAGAATGTGAAGAATGACCTGGCTTGTATTAGGAATAATATGAGTGGTGAGTTCATCATAGACGATGCAGCACAAGAGTTCTTCGATGAGTGGTACCATGAACATAACCATCCGCAGAAGGCATCCTCGTTCATGCGAGGTTACTTGGGAAGAAAGGGTGACTTCATGCAGAAGATAGCTATGTGCATGTCTGCAAGCTTCTCTGATAACATGGTAATATCGGTCGAAGATATGATGATGGCCCATAGGTTGCTGAATGAGAATGAGAAGTATACCGAGGGATTAGTCAAATACATGGGTACGACGGAGGATGGTCAGAAGTATGTCCGTGTCCTCAATGCTATTCGTCGTGGTAGTGTAGCTGTGCCGGGGGATACTTCCGGACTCACGAAGGAACAGATTCAGAGTGAGACGTATCCTACCATTATGAAACGTGGCATAGAGCATAGTATGTTACAGCAGAGACTGGGTCATCAGATTAGAAAAGATGATCTACAGATGGCGGTGGATGCCTTGATAGATGGAGGAGAGATCACCATGATTAAAATAGGACAGCGTGGACGTAGGGTGTATATTATAAATGAGGAACAGGCAAGTTTGGAAACCGGATTAGATTAAGGAGGACTATGGACGTAGTAACTAGATACATGACAATAGATGGACTGCTCTACACAGATGTGAAGGCAGCGGAGGCACATGAGGCGGAGGTAACCAAGGCAGTGTCGGAGGCATATGCTACATACAAAAAGCTGCCCGGTAATGTGCCATTCGTTACCTATCTGGAAGCGATAACACAGAAGTTACGGGAGACCGCATATGCAGAGGAATATAGACAAGAACAATTAAATAGAATGCCACAGGCATATGGGGGTAGATCATGATAGGTCCCGACTTCGATATCGTATTGGATGCATGCATTAAGAACATACAGAATACACTTGCATGCAAAAGCAAAGAGTATGCCCGGAGTGGAGATAAACTACATAACTTCAAGCGGGCCGGGGCTATCCTTGGTGTGACACCGGAGAAAGCATTGTTGGGAATGATGACAAAGCATACGTGTAGTGTCCTAGACATCATAGATGATCTGGAGAAAGG
>JFJP01038869.1_pt1 | contig 17823 bp, 11 predicted proteins | sample 431651 | NCBI WGS metagenome assembly JFJP01 (sample SAMN02602958, study PRJNA72255) | Microbial mat metagenome, whole genome shotgun sequencing project. | biome: fresh water; feature: sink hole; material: water; isolation source: purple microbial (photo- and chemosynthetic) mats found in...
TTGGGGATAACTGCTGAAAGCCTCATTGCGGGAAGCCTTACTCATGACAGATTCTCAAATATGGTGAAAGACTATCACTTCGATAGGCGGGGGGTAAAAGCATCGTGAGGTGCTAAGCTGACCCGTACTAATGGATTTTACAGGCTTTGCTTGCGTCCGCTGGCATGCGTGTTTGTCATCGTCGGTCCGAGCATGCGGGGCCTGCTCACATAGCTGCTTGCTTGCCTGGCCTATTTTAGACTGCGGCTGCTGCTGCAGCTCGCTCGCGCGCTATCCGAGTTAGGACACAGTCGGTGAAGGCTCTAGGGCCGGCTCCTTCGGAAGGAAGCCCATGCGGAAGGAAGAGCTCAAATATGTATGAGCCCACCAGAGTCTGGAGCTGCGAGGGGCGGAGCGAAGCGACGCCGCGAGCGAAGCTCGGGCTTCAGCGAGCTCTCGCGTGCAGAGTCTGGAGACGCCCAGCTTCGCGGCGGGCGTCGCATCAAGATGCGTAGCTAGAGCTTCGCAGGCCAAAGCTTCTAGCGAAAACTGGATGTCCGGGCGGGACAGCTACGCTTCGTAGTCGATCAAGATCTCCTATCGAGCTTCGCTCTAGCAGCGAGCTCTCGCCAACGCCCCATGTCGCATCAAGTAGCTCGCTATTCCTATATTTAGGTATGTCGCCATAGCTTCGCGACTGAGCCCCCGTCCGAAGGACGACACTGGACCTGACCCAGTGGACGACACGTAGTCGACCGAGCGACATGGGCCTTATCCGAACCGCCCTAAATATAGGGCTTGCTTAGGCGAGCCTAGAGCTCCCATTTAGGTCACCATAAACTCCACAAGAGACTGGTCCTCTGTACGGTCCGCCCGGTGCTCTATATAGCGTAGTTTGCCGTCTGTAGCGTTAGCGTAAGCGACGCCTGCTGGACTACGGACCGGACAACGCTAACGTCGTGTCCGGGTTGAAGCAAGGTCGTCCAAAAAGAGTATAGAGCCATGGGTAAGCTACGCGTTCTATGTTGTGTCGTCCGACCGGGCGTGACCTAGGGTGCAAAGCACTCAGACCGAGAAAGCAAGACACCAGCACCACGTTGAAGACCCCTATTATAGACAGCTGTTAGCGGAGTCCGCCGACACGCCTAGCACAGTGGCGCGCTCCCTCACTTTGATGAGGCGATCCTCGCCGCCTTCGGCTCCTAGGCCTAGGCGGAAGCCGCCACGCATCAATTGGGTGGGATGCAGACCGGACGCTCCTGGTGCGGCTCTAGGACTATTGCTAGCGACAATGCTAGCGCTTTTAGACCTCTAGAGATAGTGTGCTTCGCACCATAATAGAGTGACAGACACCCTCTAGAGGGCTCTTTGGAGATCACACAAACACTGATGCTCTAGAGGGCGTCAAAGACAGTCTTATCGCCTGGGAATAGGTCCGATACTCAGTGCAAACACAACCCTCCTATATCAAGCTCCTAGGGCGTTTGTCGGGGCGGGGCAAAAAAAGGAAGGTCCGGAACCTATTATAGTCCCACCACCACGTAGAATTCTAGGTCTACGAAATACGTGGCGGATGAGTGAATCCCCGCTGAAGCCCGCCACACCAGTTAGAAGAAGCCGCGGCCGGTTCGTCGCGTCGGGTCCCAAAGGCGGGCGGCGGGGAGGACCGTGCTGGCTGCGCGGCTAAGCCGGGGGTCGTCGGTCGAACGAGGACACTTCATCCTCCGCTTTCGATTCAAGAGACCTATCCATATATGTCGCTAGTGGCTGCTGGAGTCAAATCATCACTTTGGGGATGGGGGCATTGGCTTCTTGGTGGGTTTTGTCGTGTTCGGACATCTAGAGATGGCAGACTGCTTTAGCCACACTTACGACGCGTAGAGCGTTGAAGGGTCAGAGCCCCCTATATTATAGGGGGGCGAAGACCAGTAGCGAAGCGATAGCTTCGCGGCGACTATAATAGGTCAGAGCGAAGCGAAGACTATAGAGCCGCAACTGAGTCCGACGAACGAAGCGACGGCGAGGGGAATAAACTCGCGAGCCCAGCGAGCGAGGGTCGACGAAGGAGACAAACGAGCCCAGAAACGAGGGGAATAAACTCGCGAGCGCAGCGAGCGAGGGTCCGAGCGAAGACAAACATAGAACGAGCGAGCGCAGAAACCGAGCGAGGGGAATAAACGGAATAAACTCGCGAGCGCAGCGAGCGAGGGTCCGAGCGAAGACTTTCATAGAACGAGCGAGCGCAGAAACCGAGCGAGGGTCCGAGCGAAGACAAACATAGAACGAGCGAGCGCAGAAACCGAGCGAGGGTCTTTCCGAGCGAAGACAAACATAGAACGAGCGAAGACAAACAAACATAGAGCGCAGAAACCGAGCGAGGGTCGACGAAGGAATACATTGCGAGCGCAGAAACCGAGGGTCCGAGCGAAAACAAACATAGACACATTCGTTCGGACCCTTTTTTTAGTCGCTAGAAGCATAGGCGCGACCTCTAGAGGGGAGCGATGACGCATCTTGATTGATCGACTACGAAGCGTAGCTGGCATGACTCTAGTAATATATTATAGGCTTCGGACGACCCCCGCTATGTCGCTCGCTTGGCTCGCGACCTATAAAAGTCCTTCGTAGGACGATATATCTGCTACGCTTACCCCGCCCTAGATAGCACGCGAATTCCGCTACGCTTACCCCCAAAGCCCTAGATCATGAGGACTCAGCTGCGGAGCTTAGTGAGCCAGTCCGGCAAGCTTCGTAGGACGACATAGGAGCGTGATAGTGGCGAGGGTCGAGCGCTGCGAGACTGCAACGATACGACTGGCAGTGCTTTTAAGAAGAATACGACGTGGTCCGAAGGAGTCGGCAACAACCAACACCAATCTTGCTGCCCCTTTTCTCGTTACGGACGATCACACTATTGAGCATTCGCATATGCTCAATACGGACGATCGATCACACGCTTGAGCATTCGACGCAATTCGTGTTTTCCACAGCTGCGTGTCAGCATGTCTAGCCCAGCCACACGTCAAACCAAAGCCAACTAAGGATGAAGACCTAAGGTCTGAGGGACGCAGGAATGGACCGGGACTATCCAACGACGGTACTTGGTCCGGTACGACACATCGTCGGTCACATAGGACGATAGCACAAAGATTGTCCCGGACAGCGACGACAACGTAGGCCATGGCAGTACTAAGCTTGGGTTGTCCGATGATAGCACACAGCCTAGCTGGACCGTCCTCTAAGCGGCTCGGACGGGCCGAAGCAATCGCTTCGCTCTATAGTCCTCGCGTGCGCTCGGACCAACGATTCTAGCAACCTTACGCCATATTGTGGTCTGGTCAGCCAGCCGAAATAAGGACTGGTCGTCTGATGACTGTACGGGTCTACGTCATCACGACCGCTACCCCATTATTTAGAGGAGCGAAGCCTACGCTACGGACTGTCCGGTGCGCAAGTAGCTCGCTACGGTCCGAACGAAGTGAGGACACTGGACATCATGGCGCTACCATGTCCTAACAGACAAATCAATGTGCCTAGCGAGCGATTACCTGCTATCATGTCCCCGGCCAGACAGACCGACCACCACGTCGCGGCGGTCCGCTGTCAGACTCTGGACGAACTTGTGAAACAGTACCTAAGACTGCCAGCTTGCTTCCAGTCCGTACGTCCTCGCATCACTCGGACCCGGAGGTGCGCGTCTAAGACTGTCCGTCCAATGATCGGAGACTGCCGACATCGCTGGGTCGGAAGCCACAGTCCGCTCCTAAAGGCTTCGGTGATATAGGTGCGATAGCGTCGTCCTATATGACTATGTACCGGAACCTCATTTTGACCTTCCGATCTGAGTCCGTACGTCCGGACCACCTTTCGTCCTGGACGCACTATGACACTTACGGACCGGACCGGATAGTGGTGTGCTACTACGTAGTGGCGTAGCGAGACGCGTCACCTGAGTGTCCTAGCAGGCCAGCAGCGCATCCATCGCTTACTATGTGGGTGGACCGCTGTGGCGGTCCGCTTGGCTGGTGGCGAAGCTGGACAGGCACGCAGGATACACTGTACGCCGCGTAGCCTTGTCATCGCAGGTCCTCACCTATTCGTCGCCCCGCTATGCTCGGAACTGTGATGCTTCGCTACGGAGTAACGTGGAATTACACAGCCAACTTGCCATAGCACGCACGTGATTCCGTATAGCGCGCCTCCGTGTGTGGTCCGTCAACAGACAGGCTATACTTGTGTGCTTGCTTTGGCAAGCTTCACAGTCGCTATCGCCCCTATATAGTCCGCTACGGATCATCAGTCCCCGCCTCAATGATATAATATGGGAGCGGTGCTTTCCGAAGGATAGGCCTGGTCTACACTTTCCGGTCTGGCTGTAACACCGTAGCTTCAGCAAGATAAATATTCTCGCGGATTTGTCCTATGACTGCCACACGCTTCTTCTGTGACCGTCAGGACGACGATGCATGTGGTCGCTGCGTAGGCTAAGACATAAAGACGTAGTACTATGTGCCTTAGTCACTTGATCGGATAGCAAGCTTGCTTGCTGCTTGCTATGCGTCCTATTATAGGACGACACCTATATAGCCTATTGACGTAAAGGCGCTGAACGAGATACGCAGGCTCTCAAGCTTGGTTGAAGTGTATAAAGGGCTTCGGTGATGTCAAGACTCTCAAATACATCTCTACCCAGTTCGACTTTAAGCGAAAGCCTGCACACTTCCGGGAGGAGTCCGTTTCCTCTACACCCTGGGGGGACGTGGCTGAGATGGAAATGTACATAAAACGCGTAGTTACGCCCTCTATAAGGTCAACTCATCGCTCTCCCTAAAGCTTTGAACTCTACATTAACGAGCTCGAAGCGAGGCGGAAGGCTGAACGATCTCGGAAGCGACGTTTGGAGCTTTTCGAGTTGCCACTCTTTACCCCAAAACTTTAAGGCTGTGCGTGCGTTGCGCTCTTCAAGGGGAGGTTTTAGCAGGCGGTATACCCCCCGCGAGGTGATCCACTTTCTTCGTGTTCACGGGATAAGCGACCGCGTGGGGGCGGCAAGTGTCATATAGATAGTAACTTTTGTAAGAATCAGCTGAGATTTAAGGTGGACTTTAACACTCTCCCCCTATCCGTGGATGTCCTTTCAGTGTTAAACCTGTTCACAAAACTGGATGGTGCCTTTTCCCCCTGTACGCTCATTATATTGCCGGGTTCTATTCGTTTGCTATCACCTGCTGTGAGGCGGCAACTGGTGTCTTTATGTCCTACCGTTTGTGAGGGGGGTCTGTGGGCTGTTGCTTATCTCGATGTGGTGAGGGAGTACAGACATCTACACGTAGAAAAACCGCCCCGAGCCTGTAAGCGTGCCTTGATAGCATCCACAACGGGGGTTCAAATAAAAACATTGCGAGGATGACCATTCGTCAAAGTGAGATACTATTATAGATGTACCCGGGCCGAAGGACATTTGAGGAGATAAGACGGGAGGCGGTAATGTGTTTTCATAAGGGTCTAAGCTGGCCAACCTTCAAACGGAAGTACTCTTTGTATAGAAGAGACCAGGCCGAGCAGGATAGCCTCGCGCTTGTTTTCCTCGCTACAAACACCCGCCTCAAACGGCGAGGTCCTGAAGATAGGCAGTCAAGCGGAAAGGGGTCGCCAACCAAAACCCCGCTCCCACGACGCTCGCACCCCTTTAAGGGTGAGGGTGATCTTATAAAAAGGATTGAGGCATGTTTAACTCGTTTTGGTGGAGAGGACATGACCGACACCCTAGTAGGGGTTTTAAATGAGATAAAGCGGGGTCCCGACTCGAAGCCCTTGTTACCAGCCAAATCCCAACCGGGAGCGTTCCCCCTGCGTGTTGGGATCACCCAGGGAAGATCGGGGGTGGCGAGGCTGGGAGTGGCGGGTCCGGCACACCCGCGTCCTCAGTCGCCGGCACACAAACGGGTGGCGGGTTTACAACAGGAGTCCCCCCAACGTCTGGGGGTGGGTACACAAAACAGACATCTACCCAGGGTGTGTCACCGGTTGTGGGCAGGACAACGCGGGAGGTTCTTGCGGGTATTAGGCTGTGTGGGGTGGTCGACCTCAAAAAGGAGGCGGTAAACGCAAGACTCTCTGGGAGTGGCGTGTGTTCTACCGTCGGGCCTACACAGGCTCACCCCTGACGAACGTTCAGAAGTCCGTCGCCTCTTCGATGGGGTAATCCTTGGGCCGTCAGCAACAAACACCAACACGACCCCCGCTCCTGGAGGCCGACGGTGCTGACAATGCAGTGCATTGCGGACAGTGCTGACAGTGCTGACACCGTTAGCTGAGGGCCCGCTAGCATCTCGTCCTCTCCCCTGCTAGGATGGGGGCGTCGTAGAATCGGGCTTACCTTTAAGGCTTGCTATGCGGGTTGACGGAATCCTCCGGCTGTGTAGCCTCCCCCCGCTGCGAGGGGAAGGGTGGAACTGGGATAAGCCCGTCCCTGGCTCGCCGCCGCCCCTTGTTGACATTGTAGACACCGCTTGTTGAGAACGCGTGCAGACACTGCGGGCCTCGCCGGGGTGGGGCGGCTGTCGACAGTGGCGACACCTCTGGCACGTATAAGAGATTCCCCGCGACGCAGACTAAAAAAGGGCGCAGTCGCGTTCGGGTGTTGGATCCCCTTTATGTAAAAAGTGTGTACAAAGAAAGCCGGCGTGGCTGGACTAACGTTAAAGTGCGTGAGTGCGCACAGGTAAAGGGGCAGCGCTTCTTCGCTCGTGAATAGGGACCAACCTTGCTGCGGACAAGCCCATTGTACGCGCGCGCGCGCGCGAGCACAAGCAACGAACTCGCCCATGCCACCAAGCCCGAGAACGAGCACCTGGCTATGGGCGAGCTCCCACAAGCGAAGCCCCTGCCTATGCCTGCTGAGCCCCAGCGACTGCCCCTTTACCTGCGCGCTGTCAGTGCTGCTTTTACCGCACACTTTTTTCGGATGCCACGGTGGTTACGACGAGCTGTGTGCTCACCCTTTAGTGCTGCCTACAGTGCTGACTACCTTGCCGACAACCCTTCTCACCAACGAGCTGGCTGTGTCCATGCTTTATAGATAGGCCCATGAGAGTCAAACCACGAGCGCTGCCTACCAGCATGATAACCATCATGGTTGACGGCCCCGCGTAGCGGTACAGCGTCCAAGATACGAGGAGCTTTTGTCTACGTTCTGGAGTGCGTTTGTTGGACTGGGGCGCCGGTTCGGTTGCAGGCGCGGCCCTCATGCGAAACGCGCGTATCCTTTTGGTATGGAATAATAGGGCCTCTGTATACACCATACGGGGCGGGGCGGCGCGGCGGTGCGGACGTCGATGCGGCGGCGCCCACGAAAGCCACAACGACCAGCTAGATAGAGGGCTGGCTCATGGGCGCTGCGCGTGCTCACCGGGGAAAACAGACCCAGGAGCGCTACAGGGCCTAGGCGTTCGGCGCCCTGAACGGCGTGCGCTCGCGGACACTACTACTGGTAGGGTACTACGACCGCCCACCTGCTGCGCCGTGAGCCTTTGCTCTTTTAGGACTGTGCTCGTACGCTACGGCACACGCGGCTTTATACAGCAAGGAAGCTTGGCCCTTGCCTTTCCCCCCCCTTTTGAACGCTTGCTGTATGTGGATCACCTGCCCTGTATGCTGCTTAATGCTGTAGCAGATCACGTGCCGCATGCTGCGTCTTGTCCTGCATGCTGCATTACCACGGACTACATGCTGCATGCTGCATGCTGTACAAGCAAGAAAGCGTATCGTCCTGCATCCTGCATTACGACGGGATACATGCTGCATACATAATGCTGTATGCCGTATGCTGCATGCTGCACAAGAGCGTCTCGTTGACATATAGAAGGGGGGGAACAAGGAAGGGCCTTCTACGGAGAGTCCTTTGCCTAGGGTGGGAACCAGGAGGGGCCTTCTACGGAGAGGCCTTTGCTGCGGAGACTGCAGTAGTTACAACCAACCTCCGTGCACAAGATTGTGGCATGAAGGCGCCATCCCTCGCTTTTAGATAGACGTCAGCTTGCCGGCTGTGCCTCTCCTTGGTTATTTTGTATGTGCTCTTTGATAGACTCTGCCCCTCCCCTTGTTACGTGCCCGGACACAGGCTCTCGCCCTTTGGTGCGGTGAAGGGCTACTTGACACGACCGCACTAACCGTATAACGGAACTCGAAACAGCAGCCTTGGACTCTTGTCCTACACGAAAAAAAAGGGTGAAGCTTACAACGACGGCACTTATACGCCCCTCGTGGTGGGGCGCTACTTCTTGTTTAGACGGCCCAACGCGTTAACTACGGGACGGTGACCGGCTATCCTTTGTTCTTCCAGGTATAGACCTTCATCGAAATCCCCTTAGGCGGTTTCCACGCAACTACGGTGACGCGCTCCTTCCTGAGCCTTCTCACTGCGTGTATGCGACTACGACGCCGTGGCTGCTTTACCGTTGGATGGGATTTCGGGTTAGCGGTTTTCCATACTTTTCTTCCCCAGCTTCGCAAGTACTCTGGCTAACTCCAATAGTTTTGACCAGGTTCTAAGACTCTCGTCTTCTTTACTGGGATGCTTATTTTCCGAGGCTTGCTTGGCTGTCCAGTGTTCATATACCGTCTCTAAAAGGGGATGCTTTAGAGTTACGGCAAACTTCACATCCTTTGTAATAACGTCGCTGCAAATGTAAGGGGCTGTACTATCGTCCCCCCAGATAACACCTGTACTCTGATCTAGCGCACTATCCGCTGCATACTGTTCCTGAGGCGCCTTTGCTCGCAGTTGGGCGACCTCCAGGGCACTCAAGCCCGATATTGTTCCCAGAAGGGGCGCTGTTACGGCACGACTACACCCCCAATAGCGGCCCACTCCTGAGAATCCTGGAGGCTTTGCCTTTTGGTTCATTTTTTTCGCATACTTCGCTACTATCTCTTTGCTTGACTTCTTGCCATAAAAGGGCTGGACATGAGCACCCTTCTCTAGGTGGCTTTTGTTTCTACTACCTACAATATGGTACCACAACGGGTTCATGTACTCTTTTCCCGGAATAGGGCTTGTGGTGACCAAATGTATATGCGGAGCTCCGCTATCTTGAAACTCTAGCCACCATAGGTAACGTAGTCCCGGGTAGTCCCTTCGGAGGTGCGTCAGTAAAGTGTTAAGATGCCTTTTTATTAGGCGACCTTCGTACGGGAAGCCCTGGGGGTACGTCAGAGTGGTCAAACAATGCCACACACAGAACGAATTGCGTATCCTAAATTGAAGCCGACAACGTGAAGACTGTGTAAACCGGTTGATGGGTTTACGCGAGCCACCCTGTGGTTTAATTGACGAACCGCTTGGTTCCTGAATCTTTTTTGTGGACGATTCTAACTTAGCCAAACGAATCAGGCACCCATCATAATCACGATCCTCCGAGGAGAACGCTTCAGTTCCTTCGGCACCCGCCACGCTTTCCCCGAGGGTTTTCCCTGGGTATAACGAAACCTCGATATCCTGCGCGTGGATACTCAGTTGTACCAGCGGGTTGTCCTGTTGGTTCTCAGGCGCCTCGACTGGGAAAATTGTCCTTCTCATCTGCTGTAAAGGACTAAACCAAGAATCCCATGAGCAGAACTTACGGGACTTATTTACTGCTCCTTCGGACCCCACGGGCTTGCTGATGAGCGAAAGCTTCCCGGGATGGCTCATTTGCGAAAATAACCTATCTAAGCCCTTTCTTATGTTTAACATAGTGGTCACATGGCCCTTTTTTTATGACAAACAAATAGGTACAACTACCTGGAAACAAAGAGGTACAACTACCTGGCTAGTACGGCCCTTGCCCGTGAAGGGGGCAAAGCACGTACACTGATTGCTTATACTTGTGCTTGTTTAGCAACTACCAAGGGGGTATACAAACATAAAGAAAAAACAAAGCTTTATACCTAGCTGTCGGCTTCTCCCCTAGGTACAGGGATGTCGTCCTTGCTAGCTTCCATGGCACTACCAGCGGAAACAATGGCCTCCTGAGCTCTAGCCTCTAGGCTAACTAACTCTGCGCGGCCCTCTATACTTTCGGACATGCCTTGTCGTGAGGCGCTTTGCTCGTCAAAAAATAGGGCTCTCAAAGACGAGCGCTCCTCGGCCGTTAGGCCAAACCGATGTATACTCTTTGACCTATAAAATTGGAGTTTAATGTCCCCAACTCTGCGGTCGCCCGAGCAAGCTCTACGCACTTGTTAAACCTGGCCTCTGGTGTGCGGACCATTTTGACAGACTCCTGGGCTTGTGAACGAGAGCTACCTGCACGTAAACGCTCCTCCTTGCTCATTACCTCCGCATTAGACTTTAACAAGTGACCCCCCGGGGACAAGCCCTCGCCTGCAGACGAGCCTTGGCCTGGCGGAAACACTGGCCCTGGTTTCACGGTTGGACTTGCCACCCTTGCTCTTGGTGATTGCGAGCTGCCCTGTTTAACTAGCTCCCGGAGAAGACTTGTCATTTCTTCCAGCAAAGTCAAAGCGCGGTCGACTTTACTGCCCCGCAACAGCTACAGACTCTTTGGATAATACACAGGAAGGCGCGCTACTCCCATGGATGGGCTCCTTTGAGTCTTGAGCTGGATCATTTCCTGGAGGCTGCTCCGTGTATAGTGGGCTTACTCGGCCCGTTAAGTTTAGCGAGAGCGCTTGCCTGGGGGCCTCGGGCTCGACCTGGAGCGGTACAGTCCACCCTTTTTCGGACAGTTCGTTCTCTTGTCCAGGCTCTGGGACCGCGACCTCTTTGTCACCACATGGCCTTGGCCGGAAGTCCGAGGTCTTCGTAGGCTCCTGTGGCTGGGCCTTTGCTTCTTGTGCGCTAAGCCCTTTCTGCCCACGAAGGCCTTGGGAAAGCCCTTGCTTATCTGACTCTTTCCTCAGTTGCCATAAATGACGCCAAAGACACGAGCTACCTTTTCACGCTCTTCGCGTGGCCGGCGCTCTACATGGTGCACCTTGCGAAACTCACCCCAACTACCACCATTGTCAAAAAAAGCTTGTGCTAGTGCATAATAGTCCTTTTCAGTGCGTAAGGCCCCGCCCGGTTTGCTACTAACTTGGTCTCCGTGCTATGAGGTCTAAGCGGACACTTTTGCCCGGCATATACAGTTATTTCGTGTTTTGTGGGCACTTTACTCGTGAACCTCCATTGCTTTGAGAGCCACTGAGCTTTACACGTGGTTAAGTTCATTCGAAGCGTAATTTGTTATTCCAGCTGCGCCTAACCCGCGGTTTGAACGGTTAGGCCGTAAGAACGTAGACGTACATTACAGCATGGGTCCTGTAGTGTGCTGTTACAGCACAGCAGCACTTACGGCTAGATGCCCAGCTGTAAAAACATTTGTGACAACTCCAACAAATTCAAACCCGGCGCTTGTGCAGCTACATCTATTGCGGCCTGTGCTAAGGCAGGGTCGGCCACTGGGTGGTTAGCTTCAGATAAAGCAATCGTGCGCCTTACAGCAACGTTCACCAACGAGACACGGTTCTGTAGAGCTCCCGACGCTGGCCGCAAAACCATACAGAGAAAACGGCGGACGGTCGCGACGTGCCGCGTCCAGCATGGCTGGTGTCACAACGAGCAAGGCCTCCGAGGTTTCAGAAGATAAACCCGAACGGTCCAAGCCCGGCTCATGGGCAAGCCGCGTCTGCTGCCGATGCTGCTCCAGGAGATTCAGACGAGTACGCAAACGGGAACCCAGTGACACTGCAGTAGCCCAGTTCGACTCGGCGGTCAACTGAGAGGCATCAGCCAGCCTAGACGCGTTCCTTGCAGCCTCTGCGCCAGCCACAGCGTCATACTCGCCCCCCCGTGGCACTTCGCGACCTGCGTTTAGTGCACCCCGAGAAAGGCTAAGCGCCTCACTTTGCAAAGAGGAAACCCCGGGGTTTGAGCTACTGCCTATATCTGGCTGGTGGTCTTCGAACAAGGGGTTTTCTTGGGTCACGAAGTCAAACGAGGCTAGTCTGGATAAAACGGTCTCCAAGGCCTTCGCACTTTCCGCGGCCCAATCGAAAACGTCGGCCGTCAAGCTCTTCACTACTAGACAACGAGTCCGTTGACGTACTACTAGTACGACTGAGAGCCTTCTTTGACGCACTGCCCTCCAGGGCACTGGGAATCCAAATACGCTTGTCAGACGACGAAGGACTACCCAGGGTTGTGCCTTCAAACGGGAAGGCCTCTCCCGGATGCTGCGATGGGCCTTCCAACGGTGTAGCCCACTCTGGTGCCTCTTCGGGCGGCTTTTTAACGGAGCGCTTCACTGGGCCCGAACTTTTGCCTTTGAGCATGTGGCGGATCGCCTTGCTTGTTAACTCCACGGTTGATCCAGAGTCCAGCGACAAGCTCTTTCAAACCTGGGTTTCCTTGCTCCGTCCAACTTTAGCTCCAGCCGGTTTAACTGATCTGGCAATAGGGACGTGACCCTTTCCACTCGTGCTAGCGACAGGGCTTGATGTGCCTCTATCGAGTCTGCTTGAGCGTGCAAGTCCGCTGTACATCTTAACACCTCCGACGTTAATCTGGTATTCTGTGCTATTTCGCGGACAACCACCAAGTGCTCCGTAGCTTCTTTTATCGACAGGTGCTCCACTGCTTGGTCCAAAGAAGCCTGGCCTTGCTCGCCCAGAAGGCGAAGATTACCAGGCAACTCCACGCGTGCCGTGTTCACGTCCGATTGGATTGTTTTCAAACGATCCTCCAGAAGAGTAGTAGAGGCGTCCAGTTTGTCCGACAACAATGGCACGTCCACTGCGCCGGGCGCTGCCCCGCCGGCCCCCGGAGCCGCCGCCCCCCTTCCCCCCTTGGAGCCACCGCCAAAGAACCACCTGGTTGGGTTTAACAGGCCCAAGAAAAAGAAACCCCAACCCCACAGTTGCTTATGCAGGACACCTGACTGGGAAGGCATAAAACTTTGTACAAGAAACGAACCTATGAAACAAGCCAGGGCCGTTACGGCCAAAGTGGCCCCCACACAACCGAAAAGCAGCAAATTCAAGAGCCCTCGGATCAGAATACACGCGCGCTACCATATCTGTAAATAAAGTGCAAGACCAGTCTATCCAAGAAAAGATACCCAGCTCGTGATCAGCATTAGCCCTATGGTATTCAAGACTCTGGCGCTTACGGCTTTTATGTAGCAAAACAGGGCTTTTACTTCGACTAATAGAGCCCACCAATTGGCTGTATCCCCTTTAGCGTCAGTCGTGGTAGGTTCCGAGCCCGACCCGGGAGTCCCTCTGACATCAAAGAACGAATACGACTAATTTCGGCCGCCTGCTCGGAGAGCGCCACGGACATCTCAGAGAGCTTGGATAACACCATGGTCCAAGCACCTAGCAAAGGCTCCACTAGGCCAAAAAGCTCATAAAGGCCATACAATGAGACTACAACGAACACTAATATTATTGAATAGAGACCCTTTGGCTAGGTTAACCACTGAAGCGACCTTCTCCACAGGCCCTGACTCGGGACTGGCCACTTTGATTTTTCGCGGGTTCTTGATAGCTTCTTCTTTAATTGCATTTTGAAGTTTCATACGTGCCTTTGTGTTATAAAAGGGCAGCTTGGCCTGCGGCCAAACCAAGCACGGGTAAGAGGGTTTGCTGTGGCTCAACGCCTCCTACCCATGGAGCGAACTATTACTACAAGGGCAACAGCTTTAATCCCGCTTTTGCCGCTACAGCATGTGCAGTGCTGCTACAGGGTCTGCTGTTGCAGCGCCGCTGTAACGACACATGTTGTTAACGCTGTAACAAGGCATGCTGGAACTGGATGCACGGTGACGACAGCCTTGCTGTAACAGCAAGAATGCTGCATGGCCTGCTGTGACAGCAAGAATGCTGCATGGCGTGCTGTGACAGCAAGAATGCTGCATTACGTGCTGTAACATGACGTGCTGACACTGAATACACCGTGATGACGGCAATTGCTGAAACAAATGCTGTAGCCAATCTCTTGCTGTAACAGCTCAAAGGGGCTGCAGCTATACGAGGTCCAACAGGGCTGGCAGCTTAGTTGCTCGTGCCAACTGCACAAACGGCAACAGCATGGCTCATAGCAATACCACTAGCTACGGGGCCAGATGTAGTACAAGCGACGGCAGCACAAGGAAGGAGCACGACTACAAGGGCTGCGTCGGCAGCTACGTTAAATCACAACGGACGCCTAACCGTTATCCCCTCTTTTGCATAAGACATTTTGTTGCCTTTGCAGAGTGGGCGTGTGTTCGTGGTCCGGTTACGTTATATCGTTAAGACCGACTTACTCCCGTGGCTTTTAGTCCTTGTCCACTTTGACTTATCCAGCGCTTTATCGATCTTGGAGGAAAGTGCTGGGTCTGGAAACGGTAATAGCGTTCTGTCGTTGAGGACGCACAATGGCCCAGTAGCTTCATGACTGCGGCGGGCAGCGGAAAGTCTGCGGACTCATTTAGAAGAGACGTGATAAAATTCACTCGGAAGCAATGCGTCGTTATCCGTGGGGTCTGCCCGACCTTGGCACAGACGTATCCTAGATAGCGGTTCAACGACGTTACCCAGTCTCGTTTTCCTTTCAAGCTGCCACGAGTCTCCCCTTTCACGGCCTAAGCAACTGGCGCCGTCTTGCCCAGCGGCCAAGAACAAATTTGATAGATCGGATGAAAGCTCGCCAAAAACTTAGTGCATGGACAAGGCTTTCAGGCACCAGGACCTTACGAAAACTTCCCGTCTTTGGTTGCATCACGTCCAGCTCCAAGGCGCGTCCCTCCCTTATCTTCTGAAGGTCGCCCAGCCGGACTAGAGCGGCTTCACTGGCTCGCAAACCAAAAAAGCGTAGTAAAAAACTTAGTTATACTAAGACGGGAACGCGACCACAAGGCAGCCGAAAAACCGGAGCCTTTACGAGGTACCCGCAGTGCCGCCTCATAAAAAGACTTGCACGCAGGCACTCGGAGTGGACGTGCTCGATGCAGCACACGGCGACGCCCTCGAGTGCTACACGATGCTGTATCATCCTTGCTTTTGTCAAAGAGTTGCCCTGCTTTAAGTTGCGTTGCTAGCTCCAGGGCGACAAGCTTTATGTCCGACCGGCTCAATAGCACCGAGACTTCCATATTAGAAGCCTTTGTGCTTACATTCTTCCGTTTACTCATTGGATTTTATTTAGTTGCTTGAAAAGCGGCGTTTTCAAAGGGCAATAGCTACCGGGCGCACACTTTTAGTAAAAAGTTGGGGTGCGTGCTGTTGGCAGGGGTCGAGGCTTCCGGGGTATGGGAGGGGTGCTGGGTGTGAAATCCCGCCGCTAGGCGAAGGGGTGTTCGGTGTGGGGTGTACAAGCCCGCATCGCGTTGGGGGGGTGGGCGTTTCGTCTTCTTCTCTATATCTCTAAGCCCTGCGGCTACTAAAGGGTGGTGCTAGTATGTCGGTGGAAGACGTCCTTACACCTAAGCGTCGTGCTGTAAAAGCTTAGGAAGTATGAGTAGCGGAGTCGAGCCTCAACTAGAAAGGTGTGCTGACGGTGCTGACACTTCTTGCTGACACCCGTGCACGTCTTGCTGACTGTCAGCGCTCCCCTTGCTGACAGTCCGTGCTGACAACCCGCGCTGACACTTCATGCTGACAACCCGTGCTGACCGTTTAAGCATCGCAATCCTTGCGTATCTTGCTGACAGTGCTGACAGTGCTGACTGTGTTGACTGTGTCGCCCCCTGCGCTTTTGGGGAGGGCTACACGGGTGCTAGTTTTGGTATGTTCCGTGTGAAAGGGTCTGCGTTTTTTTGGGGGTGAATAATTATATAATATAAATAAAGAGGCGCTGGCTCGAGGGCAGTACGCACTCGACCACGGTGGGATTAGTGCGTTTGCCGGCCTTCAAAAGCCTAAGGTGATCACGAGTTGAGTCGTGGGTTCTAGAAAATGTGGCTAACGCTGACGAGGAGGCTTAGGCGATCCGAATCCAGAGTCGGATCGTCCGTCCTAAATCCGGACTATGATAGTGTTGCACAAAGGAAGGATAAGTGACGACCAGTCCGCTACGGTGCCACGACCGCCATACTTCCCGTTCCGGGACAGACGGTGCTTACGTTTTACCGTTTACTAGGCCTAGTTAGCACCACGCAACGTTCCGGACATGCAAGCGGACGTCTGATGACTGTCTCGGAACCGGACATAAGTGCGTAGCGCACTGTGCGTAGTACCGGGCTACGTTGGTGGTGCTTGCTGTCGGCGGACTAAGTTTGGATCGCTACTATAATAGTTTCGGACAGGCATACGGTGTCCAGGCCCTTCGTCATCCAGGTAGGTCGGTGGCCATGGCAAGGCATCGTCGCGGTCGAAGTATATAGGGTCCGCATCATGAGTCATGTCGGTGGTGTTACGGTGCAACGTCCTATCGTCCTAAGAAGGGCCCGGACGCCAAGGTCAAATTCGCGTGGGGCTAGGACGTACTGAGGACCGTAAGGCCGCTACCTGTGTTGAACGGTCGATCACTTTCTTCCCCTATAAAGGTACGAAGAAGTATAGTCCGTAAGAAGGGGCAGTAGCATGGTCGTCCACACTGTGTCGTATAGTCATGGTCGGAGCTAGCTGCTTGGTTCATCATGTACGGTCCTGCGATTGCTGTGCCTTGTATAGTCCTTCGGATGCTGTGTACGTCCTACGTGCTATCGTCCGTACTGTATAGCCTAGGGCTTATGTGTACTAAGTACGTGCTATCGTCCGTACTGTATATAGGCCTGTCCTATGATTCTATTCCCTATGTATAACCTTCCGATGTACGTCCGGGTCGTCCTCACCTCTAGAGGTTCGGACCCTATATAATATAGGTCAACGCTTGAGCTACGCCCCCTCTAGAGGTGAAGTCAGGGCGTCTGTCACAAAAAAGGAGATAGCATTATGTCTGGCACTAAACCGGCTTAAGGATGTGGCGTGTCTTCTGGACGCCTTCGTTTGCCAAAAGCGTTCTGCCTCCTAAAAGCTAGCGAACTCGGCTGGCGTAGTGCCCCCTCACTCCCGCAGCTGGCTTCGCAAGGTCCGGATCAAGCGCTCCTACTAGTTATCCGTCGGCGTGTTTGCGTTTGACATTGAGCCTACGCACTTACTGCCCAGCTGCTTGAGCATATGGAGCTTTTATTCCGCCGTTCGAATGGCTCGCTGTTGAGGTAAGCAGCGATGTCGTGACAGCGTGTCCCTTTCCTCGGGTCCTCGCTTTGCTCGGACCGTTTCCCAAGCAGGTTGATCACTACTTTTATAGGTCGCTGTGCTGGATCAGCTGCTCACCATGAGGGTTTGGCTTCGCAGCAAATCCTTCACTACTGGAAAAAGGACATCCACGTACGCTTGCGCGGGAACCGAGCCACCACGACCACGACCCAGCCGCTTGAACAGCTTTAGCAAAACCACTTCACGCACTCGGTCGGGTCGTCCACCTTGACCTGAGTTTCAACAGGTCCATCACCAAGACTTTCCCGTTTGCACAGCGGAAATGACCGCGTTCCGGCTTAGATGTTTGGCAACCAATACTTTGGCTCGGTATCTTGCCTTTGCTTGACTTTTGACTTCCTTCTGTCTTTCCCTTGTATTCTCTAAGTGGTTTTGACTAAGTAGTTTTGCGCTAGGTGACCTAACTACTAGGCTTCGCCTCCCTCATACGTATTGAACGGTCCGACGGATGCTCGCCCGCGCCCAGCCCCGACGACGGTGCCTCTAGAGGGGCTGCGGCTTGTGTCGCAGCTGCACCTATTTTAGACACGCTGAGTATACGGTGAAGAGCAGCGCTGCCCTTCGGACGAGCAAACTGGCCTATAGCACTAGGCCGTGCTACCTTGGCTTCCTTAC
>JFJP01002088.1_pt1 | contig 17822 bp, 4 predicted proteins | sample 431651 | NCBI WGS metagenome assembly JFJP01 (sample SAMN02602958, study PRJNA72255) | Microbial mat metagenome, whole genome shotgun sequencing project. | biome: fresh water; feature: sink hole; material: water; isolation source: purple microbial (photo- and chemosynthetic) mats found in...
GGCGCAGCGATGGCGATGCAGGGTCAAATGAACATTGGCGAGGCGTCGGCCAAGGCGTCGGCCGCCAACAAGATGCGCGAGGCCGCCCGCCGGGAGGGCTACTCGCTGACCGACCGGGCGAACAACGCGCTGGCCGGGTACCCCGCGATGGGTATGCAGGCCACGGGATCTGGCGCGCAGCTTGCCGCCGGGGGCATCAATCTTGTTAATCAAGGCGCGGCCGGCATGGGCTCTGGATTCAATCAGGCGGGCGGCATGGCGGGGAATATGGGCAGCAATGCCACCGGCATGTTCAACGCCCAGGCGAATTACCAGAGTCAGCAAAACAACCAGGATGACGGATTCATGGGCGCGATTGGCACGCTGGGCGGCGCAGCCATCACGGCGTTCTGACCATGAAGTTGGGCTTGGCGTTTTCTGGCGGCAAAGACAGCTGGGCCTGCCTGTGGCTTAACCGCGAGCGGCTGGATGAGATCACGGTGCTTTGGGTGGACACGGGGAAAAACTTTCCCGAACTGCTGGAGACGATTGAACTGGCGAAAAGCCTGTGCCCGAATTTTGTACGGGTGCCGGCGGATCGAGAGAGCCAGAACCGCTTGAACGGATTGCCGGCGGACGTGGTGCCGGTTCAGTGGACCCGCGTCGGCCAGGCGTTTGCCGGACCCAAGCCGGTGACGATTCAGCCCTACCTGTCTTGCTGTTTCGACAACATTTCCCAGCCTTTGCACCAGGCAGCGCTGGCGCATGGCATCACGCATTTGATCCGGGGGCAGCGCAACGAAGAGCCGCACAAATCGCCGTCGCGCGATGGCGCTGTGGTGGATGGCGGCATCACCTACCTGCAACCAATAGAAGGCTGGAACCGAGAGGCGGTTCTGTTTTTTGTGTCGCAGCACATGCCGCTGCCCGAGCACTTCAAGCTGGCGCATTCGTCCATGGACTGCTACGACTGCACTGCCTACCGGGCGGAATCAGCGGATCGGGTCGCATTTATGCAGCAGCGACACCCGCGCCTGTATGCAGAGTACGCGGCGCGCAAGGAGGGGCTGGTGGGCGCATTGGCCACGGCGTTGGGCAACGAATTTCAAGAGGTACGCAATGTCTAAGTGGAGAAGTTTTGCCGAGGGTTACACCATGGGCCAGCGCATGGTTAATGACTACCAGGACGCCAGCAAAAAGCGGGATCTGGCGGAGGTTGCCAAGGCGCAGGAGACGGACATCACCCAGTCGACGCCGGCAACGCCAGAGCAGCTGGAGCGCGCCGCGAATGAAACCAGCGCGCTGGCGCAGCAGGATGCCGCTGAATTTGGGCTGGAGAAGCCGATGGAATATCGGCCGGCTTCTGGCCAGTCGATCCAGAAAACGGGTGTCAGTTTCCTGGGCAAGGAATACGACAAGCCGCTTTCCGACCAGCAGCGAGACAGCGCTCGCCAGCTGGCCATGGCTGGGGTGCTGGAGAAGCATGGGGATATTGACGGCTCCAACAGAATGCGCCGCGATCAGAAGCGCGACGCGCGCGATGACGACCGCTATGCCTGGGAGAAGACCCGAAACGAGAGGCAGCTTCGCCTGGACAAAGAAACCGACGCCGACAAGGCGGTGCTGGCCGATGTGGATGCCAAAACCGGCGAGTGGTTCAAGACCCGACTGACCGGGCCTGATGGGGCCCAGCGCGACGCTTCGGTGGATGACCACTTGGCGGCAAGCCAGTTCCGAGCCAGTCAGCTGATGGGCGCGGGCAAAACCGAAGCGGCCGGCCAGGTGATGAAGGATTTCAACGCGCAAAGCCTGGTGAAGATCCAGCTGAATACCGCTCAGCGCAATGAGGATCTGGGTAAGACAGCCGGGGCGCTGGCCAATGGCGATCTGGATTCGGTGAAAAACTTCTACAACCAGTACGTGCCAGACGGTGCGCAGGTGTCAAGCGTCAAGCGCGGGGCGAACGGCCAGATCACGATCGAGCGCCAGCGACTGGACGGCACACCGATGCCGCCGACCGTGATGAAGGATACGGGGCAGCTACTTGCTGCCATGACCTCATTCAAAGATCCCATGGCGCTCTACAACTGGAGCCAAAACGAGTTCAAGAACAATATGGCGGTGCGGGCGGACAACCGCGCCGCAGCGGCTGATGGCCGCGCGGGCGTCGCGTTTGCGCAGGGCCAGTCGGACCGCGGAGACGCCAAGACCGAGAAAGCTGCCAAGGCCGCGGCCGCGGTGAACCTGTTCAAGGAAAAGAACCCGAATGCTTCGCCGGCCGAGATTGAAGCGGTGAGAGCCGGGGTGCTTGACGCCATCCAAAAGGAGGACAGCAGCGCGCCGGCCGAGGTGAAGCTCGCCAATGCGGCGCTGAACGCGGGCGTGCCGGGCGTGACCGATATGGCGTCTGCCCTGAAATGGGCGCGCTCCAACAACGAGAAAAGCCCGGATGCCCTGCGCGCGGAGATTTACGGCAGGGCGCTCACGGCGTCTATGGGCAATGCGGATGCGGCAGAGAAAGCAACCAACAAGGCCATGGCCTACCTGAGCCCAGCCAAGCCATCAGCCAAGCCGCGCACGCCGCCGGTGGCAGTGCCCGTCAAAGGCGAGATTCGGGCTGGTTTTGAGTATGTTGGTGGCGACCCGAACAGTCAGAAAAGCTGGCGGCCAGTGTCTGCCGGCGCTGTGAAGTAGCCGGCTTCCGTGGCAAGCATGCCACCCTTTGCCCCACTGAATATTTGGGGTGAAAAGCATGTCGAAGCCTTGGGAACAGAACTACTCAACCCAGCCTGAGCAGGGCGAACCCAACGGCGCGATGCCGTGGGAGCAGGACTACGGCGCCGAGGGCGCCGATGCCGACAAGCCAAAGCGCGAGCGCCGCGCGAGTCAGGCCAGTGCCGTTGACTATGCTCGGGCAGTTGATTCTGGACTGGGCCAGGGCATCGCCAACTTGGCCGGTGGTATTGGCACGTTCATCCAGGATCCCGCGGCGAATATGCTGTCCGGCGTTGTGGGCGGCGCGCACCTGGCGGATCGCGGAGTCACGTGGTTGCTGAACAAGGCCGGCGCAGACGCCGAGGTCAACCCAGCATTGCAAGAGCACGCGCGCCTGGCGTCTCGGTTCGCGGCGGAGTCGCGCGACGCGCAGGTGAAGGACCCGACCAATCTGCCCGCACGCGCCGGTCGATACCTGCAAGAGGACAGTGAGCGCGCGGTGCGCGAGATTCAGGCGCGCGACGAAGCCAAGAATCCCGAGCTGGTCGCGCAGATGCGCAACATGGGTCAGGCCGAAGGCTTTGTTGACAACCTGAAAGCCGTCAAGGACAACCCGCTGGCTTTCACGCAAATGATGTCGCGATCTATTCCGGACATGGCGCTTGGTGCCGGCGTTGGATCCACGTTGCACCGAATGGGCGCTGGCCTGGGCACGGTGAGCGCGGCGGGCGTTTTGTCTGAGGCGGGGTCATCTGCGATGCAGGGGCGCCAGGGCGTGTACCAGCAGGTGGCCGATATGCCACTTCAAACGCTGGCGCAGTCGCCCCGATTCCAGGAGGTGCTGAGGGAAGCGGGCGGCGATGCGCAAAAAGCCCGCCTGCTGCTGGCGAATGAGTTGGCCGACCAGGTGCCACTGTTGACGGGTGCCGGCACGGCCCTGGGCACGGTACTGACCAACCGCCTGTTTGGTGGTGACGCGACCGCCAAGACGATCGCTGGCGTGGATCGCATGACGGCCAAGGAGTTTGGATCGCGCGTCTTGCAGGACACTGTTGAGGAGGGTTTTCAGGGCGTGCCAGAAGACACTGTTCAGCACGCCGCCACGGTTCAAGCGAACCCGAGCCAGGAATACGACCCTGGCGGATCCCTGGCGCAAAACCTGGCGGCGGGCTTTGGAATGGGTGTAGGTGGTCACGGCATTGGATATGCGCGTGAAAATTACTCTGCGCTTCGCGGCGATAAGGCCCCGAACCCCGGCCAAACCCCGGTTACCCCGATTTCCCGAGATGCATTCACCGGGGTAACCGGGGCCCCGAACCCCGGCCAAACCCCGGCAGTGCCTCGCCCGGCTTCGCCCGTGGCCGATCTGGTTGGGACGGCTGATGCAGAACAGGCTGCTCGCGCGTTGCGAACACCGGTTTCCATCGGGCCGCTGGAGCGGGCCGACGCCATTGATACGGAGGTGGCGCAGCTGGGCGAGCGCGAGGCTGAGCTGGCGCCTGAGAATGGCTACGGCCAGATTTTCGACACGGAGCGCCAGGAGATTGCGCAAAGGCGCGCCGCGCTGACGGCCGAGCGCCAGGAGATTGCCAAGGCGTGGCCAAAGGCGATTCCGGGCGCAAACACCACGTTTTCCACTGAGGCGGGTGTGCGCCTGGATGGTCAGTACGCGCTGATGGAGGCCGATGACCTGGTGACTTCGCACGACGAAAGCCTGCGGCCGAACCCGATGTTTCCGTCTGAGTTGCAGCCGCGGGACCGCACGCGCCAGGCGTCTGAACTCCAGGTGTCGAGCATTGTGCAGAAGCTGGACCCGGCGCGCCTGGGGGTGTCGGCCGATTCTGCGACGGGCTCACCCATCATTGGCAAGGATGGCCTGGTTGAGTCGGGCAATGCAAGGACAATTGCACTAAAGCGCGTGTTTAGTGCCAATGGACAGAAAGCCGAGGACTACCGGCAGTTCTTGCGCGAGAGTGCGCCTCAGTTTGGCTTGGCGTCTGAGTCAATTGATGGCATGCGCCGCCCGGTGCTGGTGCGCGTGCGCAATACGCCGGTGAATCGCGCTGAGTTCGCGCGCCAGGCCAATCAGGCAACCATTCAACGCATGGCGCCGGCCGAGCAGGCGCTGACCGATGCCAAGCGCGTGACCTCACTGGAGGGCCTGGACCCAGACGAAAACGGCGACTTCGATAACAGCTACGACTTCATTCGGCAGTTCATGGGCGGCCTGCCGGTGACGGAGCAAAGCGGCATGCTGGAGAGCGACGGGCGCTTGTCGACCGAAGGCTACCGGCGGATTCAAAACGCGGTGCTGGCCAAAGCCTACGGGGACTCGCCCACGCTGCGCCGGATGACTGAGAGCCGGGACGACAATTTGCGCAACATATCGAAGGCGCTGCTGCGTGTGGCGCCGCGACTGGCCGAGGCGCGCGATCGGGTGGCCAGCGGCACGCTGAACGACGCGGACATCACGACCGATCTGCTGGCCGCGGTGGAGGGCCTGAGCGCGCTGCGCGAGCGCGGTTGGTCGGTGGAAGATGAGTTGTCGCAGTCTGACCTTACCGGCCCGAAGTATTCCGAGGAGTCGGCGGAGCTGCTGCGCTTTCTGAGCGCGAACATGCGCGCGCCCAGGCGCATTGCCGAGTTTTTGCAGCGGTACTACGAGGCGCTGGAGCAGGCCGGGGATCCGAGCCAGTCCAGCATGTTTGATGACGGCGCGCCCGCGCCAACCCGCGGCGAGTTGTTGCGGCGTGCAAAAGGAGAAAACGATGTCAACAAGTATTCCACCGGGCCAGCAGGAAGCGCTGTCCAGGGTGCGCAAGCTGCTGCGCAGGACGGACAGCAGCGAGAAGCTGCGCCGGGCGATCAAGGCGGCAATCAAGGCGATGCAGCTGCCGCGGCCAATGCCGATGCCGGACAGCCGCGAACTGCTGAGTCAGGATCTGCCGAATCGTGGGTGAGGTTCGGGCCGGAATCCGGTTCGCTGGGCATTCCGCGCGCGGATATGCCGCAGGTGAAGAGGCAGCACCGCGCTGCCCTGGTGCAGTTCCTGGCCGGCCGCGGCATTTCCTACACCACCGAAGAGGGGGTGGACCCCGCCTCGTTGAAGCCGACTCAGGCTGAATACAGCCCCAGCAAGTCGACATCGTTTGCCAAGTCGGGTGATGGCGAGCGATCGGTGCTGGTTTCGCGCGAGGGACACGTGCTCGATGGCCACCATCAGTGGATGGGCGCGATGGAGGCCGGGGAGCCGATCAAGGTCATTCGCTTCGATGCGCCCATTCGGGAGTTGCTGGCAGCCACTGAGGAGTTCCCGAGTGCGCAGCGCAGCGAGGGCGCGCCTGAGTTGAGCGAGCGCGACCGAGCGGTGTCTGACTTCAAGGCAGCGCTGGGCGACCTGGCGAGGCTGGCCACCAAGCACACGCGGGCGGCCATGTTGCCTGAGAACGACCCGGACCTGATGCGCACGCTGGTCAACCTGTTTGACGCGGCGATTCGCATTGTGGGTACTGACTTGAAGGCCGCCACCCGCTGGGTGAAAGCCAAACTGAAAGAGAACGCGAGCACCAAAAAGATCTGGAACAAGATTCCCGAGGCGGCCTACAGCAAGGCGGCGATTCGGGCGCTTGAGTCGATGGACAAGCCGGCCCAGGGTGGCCTGTTCGATTCGATGGAGCAAGCCGACGCCGCGGTGCAGCGTGGCTTGTTTGAAGCCCCTGCGGCCAAGCCTGAGCCCAAGTCGCAGCCAGACATTCCGGCTTTGTTCGTTGGCGCCGATGCGCCGCCCAAGGACAAGCCGGTGGTGTTGGTGTACGGCGGATCGTTCAACCCGATTCACGTCATGCACGTCGAGATCGCGCGGCAGGCCAAGCAGATGCTTGAGAAGGCTGGCTACACCGTCAAGACCGTGCTGGTGTCCCCGTCGCCGCAGAGCCTGCTTGCCGCCAAGTCGGGCAAGGACGCGGCCCCGTTGGTTGAGCGCACCGCAATGGCCAAGAAGGCATTTGCCGGCATGGATGGCTTTGTGGTGACGGACGAGCCCAGCCGCGAGGCCGCCGAGATCACCGGCAAGCTCAAGCGCACCCAGCAAGCCGACTGGACGCGGGCGAAGTATCCCGATTCGTCGGTGGTTAGCTTGGCTGGTGCCGACACTGCGCCGGGCAGCCCACCTGGGTTTCCGAGCGTGTATTCGGGCGACAAGGGCACGTCCCACGAAGGCTATTACTACTTGGCCATGCCGCGCGACGAGTCCGATAGCGGCGTGAGTTCCTCCAAGGTGAGGAAGCTGATTGCGGCTGGCGAGAGCGTGCCCCCCGAAATGGCGCGCGACGAGGTTGTGCGGCACTTCAAGGCTGTCCGCGGTGCTTCCAATGAAATGGCCATTGACGGCATCCTGTACGACGCCACGGCCGAGAACTTTGGCATGGATGCGCCGCCCGTCACGCTGCCTGACAACAGCCCGTTGCTGATCGAAACCAAAACGAAGGGCGACGACAGCAAGGTCGAGTTTGAGGGCGTGGAAATGACGCGCGGGAAGATGCGCGACCTGATCGTCGACCGCCACTTTTTGAAGCACTCGCCCGCACCTGCCGACCGCAAGCCCGTGGCCTACGTGATGGGTGGGGGTGGTGCGTCTGGCAAGGGGTTTATCAAGAACAAGATCAAGGCCCAGGGGTTGATCCAGGCCGCCGAGGCGGTCGACCTTGATCCTGACGACATTAAGGAGCACATCCCCGAATACCAAGCAATCCTCGATGCCGGTGATTGGCGGGCCGCCGATACGGTTCATGAGGAAAGCTCGGACCTTGCCAAGCGCATCAAAAAGCGCGCCATGAAGGGCAGGTTTGATCTGGTTCTCGATGTGACTCTTGGCGACAAGGCCAAGGGCCAGAAGTACCTGCAGGAGTTGAAGGACGCCGGGTACGAGGTCCGCTTGTATGGCGTGACCATCCAGCCAGAGGTTGCTGTTATTCGGGCGATGCTGCGCGCAAAACAGAAGGGGCGGCACGTTCCTATCGACCGGCTGTTGAGTGCCCACAAGGGATTCAACAATGCTTTTGCGGATTACGCGGCTATCGCGGACGAGGCGCGCCTGTACGAAAACACGGACGGCACACTCAACATTGCCGAGAAGGAAGGCGGCACGCTAGTAACCAAAAACGGGTATAATTTGGTAACAGAGAGAGGCCAGATCAATGAAAACGCTAGCACCCTCAGACAGATCGGCGCAGATCAAAGCGGACAAGGCGGCGGCCAAGGTGTTCGACAAGATCGAGGACCTGCGGTTGAAGCACAAACTCAGGTCGAACGAGTTGGACAGGATCGAGGATCTGCGGATTCCCCAGGCGGACAAGGCGGAGTTGATTCGCCTGAACAGGGAGATCAAGCTCCTCTACAGTTTGGGCTCTCCTTTGTAGACGGGGCCGACGATGCAAATACACCACCTTCTCAAGGCGGCAATGAAGGAAAAGGCGCCGGCACTTCACGCGCAGCTGACGGCATCGGGCGGGCTGACGCGCCACGTGGTCGAACTGGCGGAGCAAATCGCGCAGGAGACGGTGACAGCGACGCAGGCCGATCGGGCGCGGGGGAAGTGGGACAGCCTGGGTCCGATGGAGTGCGCGCGCAAACTCAAGATGGCAAGCGCCCTGAATCGAGAAACCGCGCTGGCCAACGCGCTGGATTTCCCGCAGGACGGGACATCGCCCCAAAGACCGGACGAAACTACGCCTTCGGACCCGACGACCTAACCTACGCCGGCTCCTGGTTCAGGAAGGCCGAGCAAAACGTCGAGGCGGTTGAGCTTCTGCGCGCCCTGGAAAAGGAAGGGCGCCAGGCCACAGCCGCCGAGCAGGCGGTGCTGGCCAAGTTCATCGGCTGGGGCTCGTCTGATATGGCGAACAACCTGTTTGGCGGGAAGCTGGACAAGCAGATCAAGGCGCTGGAGAACTACGAGGCCGCGATGGAGGGGATCAAGGCGCGAGACGGCCGACCCCTGACCCAGAGGGATCGAGGCGCCTACCAGGCTTTCCAGGTGCTGGCAGCAAAAAGCGACAAGCCGCTTGACTACTACACATCGTTCCCGATCTCTGAGGATCAGCTGAAAGCGGCGCGCCCCAGCGGAGATCCCAAGCGCTGGATTCCGCTGCGCGACCGCCTGCGCTCGGTGTTGAGCGAGAGTGAGCTTGCCGAGGCCGCACGGTCGACCCAGTACGCGCACTACACCTCCAAGCCGATCGTGTCTTCGATGTGGCGCGCAGCCGAGCGCATGGGGTTCCATGGCGGCGCGATTCTTGAGCCGGGCGCCGGCATTGGCGTGTTCCCCGGCCTGATGCCGACCGCGATGGCGAACAGTTCGACCTACACCGGCATCGAGTTTGATTCGGCCTCCGGCGGGATCTTGAAGCAGCTGTTCCCCGATGAGCGGATTCTGGTGGAGTCGTTCGTGGACTCCAAGCTGCCCAAGGGCTTCTACGACGCGGCGGTGGGCAACCCGCCGTTTTCCCCGTCGAAGATCCTGAGCGACCCGGAGTACAAAAAGCAGGCGCTGCCGCTGCACGACTACTTTTTTGCCAAGACCATCGACCGCGTGCGGCCGGGCGGCATTGTGTTCTTCGTGACCAGCCGCTACACGATGGACAAGATGGATGACAAGGCGCGCCAATACATGGCCGAGCGCGCGGACCTGGTGGGCGCAATCCGCTTGCCGCAGACCGCGTTCCGGGATAACGCTGGCACGGATGTGGTGACGGATGTGCTGTTCCTGCGCAAAAAGGTGGAGGGCGAGCCGTTTGAGCAGGCCCAGGCGTGGTCTGGGGTGGCCGAGGCGATTGGGCCGGATGGCAAGCCGGTGATGGTCAACGATGGCAAAGGCGGCACCAAGCCGGCGCTGATCAACGAATACTTTGCGGCGCACCCTGAAATGGTGCTGGGCGATCACTCGTCGGCCGGCAAGATGTATTCGGACAAGGAATACACGGTGGCCGACCGTGGTGGCGACATTGAAGCGGCGTTTGCCAAGGCGGTGGAGGCGCTGCCCGAGAACGTGTACCGCGCCGAGCGCGGATCTTCGGCTGAGGCGGCGGCGGTGCGCGAGATCGACTTCAACCCGAAGGCCAAAAAGGAGGGGAACTATTACCTGTCCGACAAGGGCGTTCTGATGCAGCGCGAGGGCGGCATGGGCAAGCCGGCGGACCTGAAAAGCCAGGCCGATGTGGAGGTGGTGAAGGACTTCGTGCCGCTGCGTGACGCGCTCAAGCAGGCGCATTACGACCAGCTGAATGACGGCGAGTGGGAGTCCAGCCTGGCCGCCCTGCAAAAGGCATATCAGGCGTTCACCAAAAAGCACGGGCAGATCAACCAGTTCACGCTGCGCAAGTCGAGGGCGAAGGTGGTGGATGAGGAGACCGGCGAGAAGTTTGATGACGACTCGATGGTTCGCGTCTTCCCGCTGCTGAACAAGCTGTCGGACGATCCCGACTACACGCTGGTGCAGGCGCTGGAAACCCTGAACGAGGACACCGGCGAGATCGCGCCGAGTGCGTTCCTGAGCAAGCGCGTGCTGGGCAGGCCGGCCGAGGCGGCGATCAATTCACCCTCTGACGCGCTGCTGGCAACCCTGAATGACACGGGGGCGGTGAATATCGGCGTGATTGCCGCGCGCCTGGGCATGACCGAGGCCGACGCGATTGAGTCGCTGGGCTCGTCGATCTACAACAACCCCGAGGGCGAGTGGGAGACGGCCGACCAGTACCTTTCTGGCAACGTGAAAAAGAAGCTGGCAGCGGCGCGCGCGATTGCATCGTCTGACCGGAAGTTTGAGCGCAACGTCAAGGCGCTTGAGGCGGCGCAGCCGGCGCCCAAGACGCCCAGCCAGATCAGCCCGAGCATGGGCATGAACTGGATTCCTGGTAGCGATTACGCGCAGTTCCTCAAGGATGTGGCTGGTGTGAAGGCGTCCGTGGAGTGGAATGAGGCGACGCGCCAGTGGAACGTGACCGAGGTGGCCGGCGGAAAGTCGATGGCGGCGACCAGCGACTGGGGCACGAGCCAGCGCAACGTGACCGCCATTCTTGAGCACGCCCTGACGGGGCGACCGATCCGCATCACCAGCACGCAAGGCAGCGGCGCGAACAGGAAGACGGTGTTTGAGGCGGCCGCCACCGAGGCCGCGAATCAAAAGCTGGATCTGCTGCGCGCTGAGTTTGAGCGCTGGGTGTTCAAAGACGGCGAGCGCACCGATCGCCTGGTTCAAAAATACAACGACACGTTCAACACGACCGTGCCGCGCAAGTTCGACGGGAAGCACCTGACGCTGCCCGGCGTTTCAAAGACGATGGACGTGTTCGACCACGTGAAGCGCGGCGCCTGGCGGATCATTCAGAACGGCAACACCTATCTGGCGCACGCCGTTGGATCGGGCAAGACGTTCCAGATGGTGATTGCGGCGATGGAGCAGAAGCGTCTGGGGTTGATCAAAAAGCCCATGATCGTGGTGCCCAACCACATGCTGCGCCAGTTTTCCAGCGAGTGGCAGCAGCTGTACCCGGCCGCGCGCCTGATGGTGGCCGATGAGGCGAACTTCCACAAAGACAACCGGCGCCGGTTCGTCTCACGTGTGGCGCTGTCTGACCTGGACGGCGTGATCATCACGCACAGCGCTTTCAAGCTGCTGGACCTGGACCCGGCGTTCAAGGCGAAGATGATCGAGGAGCAGCTGACCTACATGCGCGCCGCACTGGAGGAGGCAAAGGCCGAGGATGGCCGCGGCCTCAAGACCAAGCAGATTGAGCGCCAGGTGGAAAACATGGAGGAGAAGCTGAAGGCTGCGCTGGACGGCGAAGGCAAGGACCAGAACGCGCGCTTTGATGAACTGGGCGTGGACCAGATCATGGTGGATGAGGCGCACGAATACCGCAAGCTCGATTTTGTGACGCAGCGCCAGGTCAAGGGCATCAGCCCGATGGGCTCGCAGAAGGCGATGGACCTCTACATGAAGTCCCGCTACCTGGAGGAGAAGCACCCAGGGCGCAGCCTGATCATGGCGTCTGGCACGGTGATTACCAACACGGTGGCCGAGCTTTACACGGTGCAGAAGTTCATGGGCCGCGAGGCGCTGATCGAGAAGGGCATTGAGGATTTCGATTCGTGGGCCTCGATGTTTGGCCGCGAGCGCACCAGCCTGGAGCCCGACGCATCGGGCAAGTACGCGCCGGTGACGCGGTTTACAAAGTTTGTGAACGTGCCAGAACTGGTGCAGATGTTCCGCGACTTCGCGGACGTGCTGAACTCGGACCACCTGGCCGCGGTGCTGGGCGACAAGCGCCCGCGGGTGGCTGGCGGATCTCGCAAGATTGTCATCACGCCCAAAACGACCGCCTACGCTGCTTTTCAGAAGGTGCTGGAGGAGCGGGTGGCCATATCGCGCGCGTGGAAGCCGAGCAAGGACCAGCCGAGCAACCCGGACCCCATGATTGCGATCATTGGGGATGGCCGCCTGGCCGCCATTGACATGCGGTTTATGGCGCCGTCGACGCCAAGCGACCCTGAGTCGAAGCTGAACAAGCTGATTGACTCGGTGATCGACAAGCTCAAAGCCACGGCCGATATGGAGTACCTGGACAAGAAGACCGGCAAGCCCGAGGCGGCCAGGGGCGCATCGATGATGGTGTTCTCGGATCTGGGCTTTGGCGAGCAGGTGGCCAAAAACCGGGGCTTCAATGCGCGTGCCTGGTTTGAGAAGCGGCTGCGCGACGCGGGCATTCCCATGTCGCAGGTGGCGTTCATGGGGGACTACAAAAAGTCGGATGCCAAGCTCAAGCTGTTCCGCGATGTGAACGCCGGCCGGGTTCGCCTTCTGGTGGGCTCCAGCAAAAACATGGGCACCGGCGTGAATGCCCAGCAGCGCCTGCTGCATGAGTTCCATCTGGATAGCCCGTGGTTCCCGTCTGACCTGGAGCAGCGCGAGGGCCGGATCATTCGCACCGGCAACAAAAACAAGGAAGTGTTCATCGAGGCGTTCGCCACCAAGGGAACCTACGATGAAAATATGTGGAAGATGCTGGCGACCAAGCAGTATTTCATCGACCAGGCCATGAGCGGCGATGAGAATCTGCGCGAGATTGAGGACTTGGACAGCCAAAGCCAGTTTGATCTGGCCGCGGCGCTGGTGGCGGACGATCCGCGCGTGTTGCAGCTGGCAGGCGCCAAGGCTGAGATTGACAAGCTCAACCGGCTGTACCAGGCGCACGAAGATCAGCGCATGCGGTTCCGCCAGGAGTACCGAGACGCGCAAAGCACGATCGGCTTCATGGAGAAGCGCATGGCGGCCGCCGAGGCGATGGCGGCCAAGGCTCAGGATCTGTCGGGGGACAAGTTTGCCGCGGCCATTGGCGGCCAGACCTACACCGACCGCGCCAAGTGGGCCGGCGCCCTGGTGCAGACGTTCAAGGACAAGCTGGCCAGGTTTGACCAGGACCGAGTGTCGATCGGCCAGATCTCCGGTATGGATGTCTGGTACGAGGGGCGCGTGATCGGCAAGGAGTTCTACGCTCGCATGAGCATGGACACTGGCGAGACGACCGAGCTGCACGCCACGGGCTACGCGGACCCGAACCTGGCCGGTCTGGCCATGCGCGCGCAGAACGCGGTGGCATCGGCCGCCCGCGCGCCGGCCCGGCTGCGCGAGACGATTACCCAGGCCCGCGCCACCATGGATGCGGTGGGTGCGCGCATGGAAGCGCCGTTTCCCATGGCTGAAATGCTGGCCAACAAGATCCGCGAAGCCGCGGACCTGGAAGCCGAGATTCAAAAGGGAGACGTGGAGCCCAACACCGTGGAAACCCTGTGGGGCGATATGGGCCCGCTGGTGAATGTGGAGGGGGACACTGACCAGGTTGCGCGTCTGTCCCGCGGGACCGGCGGCGGGCTTGATGTGAAGGTGCTGGCTGGCCTGGCGCAACGGATTGCCGCCAAGCTGCCCAATCTGCCGAAAGTGCACACGCTGTCAGACCCGAGCAAGGCGCCCAAGGCGCTGCGCGCCTACATCGAGCGCCAGGGCGCCACGGGCGACGTGGAGGCCGCGCTGCACGATGGCGAGATTTACCTGTTTGCTTCTGGCTTGTCTGACCCGCTGCGCGCCGAGTTCGTGCTGGCCGAGCATGAGGCCGCCCACTTTGGTCTGAGCGCCCTGTTGGGTGGCTCGCTCAAGTCGACCATGCAGACAATCTACAACCAGAACGCGGACGTGCGCCAGGCCGTGACCCGTTTGCAGGCCCGCGGCAAGCTGTCGGTGGCCGAGGCGGTGGAAGAGGTGATTGTGGACATCCCATCGGCGCAGCTGGCCCGCTTGAAAGGCTGGCGCAAGCTGGCCCAGGCCGCGCGCGAGTGGCTGGCGAGCCATGGCTTTGATCGGATGGCTCAGAAGATCGGCGCCTGGCTGGACGGTGGCGTGAGCGAGCAGGGGCGCGCTGACCTGTTTGTGGCGGACTTGGTGCGCAGCGCACGCGCCTACGTGGCCGGCAAGGCGGGACCAGTGCGCGCTGCGCCCGCTGGCACCGCCCTATCGGGCAAGCTGTCTGAGGATCTGGCCGCCCAGGAGAATTACCTGACGGCCGAGGCCCGCGCCCGAGGGTTCAAGGACATCGAGGATCTGCTGGCGAAGAACTACCCGCTGTTTGAGAAGCTGGCACTCAAGTGGCGCGAGAAAAACCCGGCTGAGTCGCTGCTGTCGCGCACGCGCGCCGCCGACCAGACCGAGACGGCGGCATTCAAGCGCTGGTTTGCAGGGTCAAAAGTGGTGGACAAGCGGGGCAAGCCGCTGGTGGTGCATCACGGGACGAAAAGCGGCGGTTTTTCAAGGTTCCAGATATTCAACACAGGAGGAAGAAACCACTCTCCCGGCGCATGGTTTAGCGACAGCGAATTGGTCGCAAGCACGTATTCTGGCTGGGACCGTCATGGAGCTGTTTCAGCCATTGCCAAAAATGAAAAGTACGGCATGACGGTGGGGGCCGTTTACAGTTCATATCTCAGTTTGCAGAATCCGCTTGTTGTCGATTACAAAGGCGCCGACGCGACTGGTCTTGACAAAAACGGAGATGACGTGCTTCCGAGTACGGACGCATGGGTATATGAAGCGCTGGCAAAGGGCCATGATGGTTTGATAATTCGTCGAGTGGTTGATCGCGGCCCCTATCGAACGGGGGAGTTGTCCCGAAAAGACGGCACCTCAAATTTATACGTCGCCTTCCACCCCGAGCAGATCAAGAGCGCCACAGAGCGCGGCCGAGCGCGCCGACAAGATCCTGGCCAAAAAAGCCGGCAGCGCCGCGCCGATCGATGCTGCGATGAAGCTGCTTACCCGCGTGACGGGCGTTGAGCGCCTGACGGGCGCCATTTACGACCGCGCGGCTTATTTGCTGGACCGGTACACGCCCGAGACGATCAAGGCCGGGGTGGTGTCTGACTACGGCATTCCCCAGGCCGTGATTGATCAGCGCGTGTTGTTGCAGGGCCGCCAGCGGGTGCAGCTGCGCAAGGCCGGCGAGTTGATCGAGGCGCTTTCGACGTTGACCCGCGAGGAAAGCCGGGTTGCCTACGAGTGGATGAACATGGATGGCGCAGATCCGCGCGCCTACGTGTCCATGATGCAGGGCCTGCCGGAAGAGTCTGTGAAGGTACTCCAGGACGTGCAGAAGATGGTCGACCAGCTTTCGCGCGAGGCGGTGCGCCTGGGCCAGTTGAGCCCCGAGGCGTTTGAGCGCAACCGCTGGGCCTACCTGCGCCGGTCCTACGCGAAACACATCCTGGAGCAGACCAACGGCGAAAAGGCCAAACGTGCCCGCGCCATTTCCATCTTGGGCGACCAGTACAAGGGGCGCGGCCTGACGGAATCCGCCGCCATGGACAAGATCAAGTCCGCAGCGCCCGAGTGGTGGGGCCGCAAGCTGGCCGGTGGCAAGGCTGACACGGCGCTCAAGGGTGAGAAGTTTGTCCGCCTGGAGTACCGGACCCACAAGCAAAGCGGCGTTGCTGTGCGCCTGCTGAAAAACGGCGTGAAGCCATATTACGTGACACGCAACGCGATGGCCGACACCAAGACCGGCGTGCTGCCGGGCATGGAGGTCGCGGCGCATGAAACCAAGCTGGCAGAGGTGGTGTACTGGCCCGCTGGCGTACCGATGCCCGCCAAGTACAAAGAGTGGGACCAGGCTGGCACCTGGGAAGTGCGCGATGTGAAGGGGCCCAACGCCATCTTCTGGCGCGACTTCACCAAGGAAGAGCGCGAAACCATGGGGGAGGTCGACGAGGCACGATTCGCCATTGCCAAGACCTTGCAGGCCATGATCCATGACGTGGAGACGGGCCGTTACCTGGAGTGGATCGCGCACAGCCAGGCACTCAAGGAGGGCGAGACGATCCCAGGCCCGGTGATTGAAGCATCGGAGCGCTACAAGGACACGTTCAAACTCGGGGAGTGGGTTCGCGTGCCCGACTCCAAGATTTCGGGCACGTCTGTTTTCAAGTACGGCAAGCTGGCCGGGCGCTACCTGCCTGGCCCCGTGTGGAACGATCTGCGCCAGGTGGTTGGCGGGCAGTTTCAGCCGTTTGGGGAGACTTACAACGAAATCCTTTCCATGTGGAAGATTTCCAAAACTGCCCTGTCGCCCGCGGTGCACATGAACAACGTCATGTCGAACTTCGTGATGGCGGACTTCCACGATGTGGGCGCCGCGCACGTGGCAAAGTCGCTGCGCATCCTGCTGGCCGCGAGCCGAAACAGCAACAGCGCGGAAGCCAAGATCTTGACGCGCTACAACGACTCGGGCGCCGATATGGGCTCGTGGGTGACAAACGAGATTGTGCAGGACCAGATTCAGCCGCTGCTGGACAAGCTGGAAGCCGAACTTGCGCTGACCGGCGGCACCTCAGTGCAGGCGCAGACTGGCGTTTTCGCGGCGCTGCAACATCTTCTGATGCTGCGCTTGCCATCGGCCTACGCTGCATTCCGGCCAACGGTGGGCGGCAAGGTCGCGGCTGGCGCCGTCAATGCGCTGCTGGATGCCTACCAGGTCGAGGACGATGTGTTCCGGCTGGCCGCCTGGCTAAAAGCGAAGGAGAACGGCGCTGATGACCTCAATGCTGGCCGGCTGGCTCGTAAGTCGTTTCTGGACTACAGCATCAACGCGCCCTGGATCCAGGCCATGCGCGCCTCTGCGTGGCCCTTCATCAGCTTCACCTACCGAGCGGTGCCCATGCTGGCCGAAGTTGCCGGTAAGCGGCCGCACAAGCTGATGAAGCTGATGATGCTGGCCGGCACCCTCAATGCCCTGGGCGTGATGCTTGCCGGCTCTGGTGATGATGAAGACGAGCGCAAGCTGCTGCCAGAAGAAAAGTCGGGCCGGATCTGGGGCATGGTGCCTAAGCTCGTTCGCATGCCGTGGAACGACGACCATGGGTCTGCGGTGTACCTGGATATTCGGCGCTTCATCCCGGTGGGTGACGTGTTTGATGTGGGCGCAGGCCAGGCGGCTGTGCCGATTTTCCCTGGCCTGCAACCCGGCGGCCCGCTGGTCATCATGGCCGAGGTGCTGCTGAACAAGTCGGCATTCACCGGCAAGGCGATCAGCCTGGAAACGGACACCACCGGCCAGGCCGCGGCGAAAGTGACCGACCATCTTTACAAGGCGTTTGCGCCCAACATTCTGGGCCTGCCCAACACTTACGCAACCACTGGCGTGATGGGTTCTTTGACGGGGCGCACCGATGCCTTTGGCCGGGAAATGTCAACCACCCAGGCCGTTGCCTCGTCGTTTGGTGTGAAGCTGGGCAGCTACCCGGCCGATGTGCTCAAGCGCAATTTGCAGGCAAAGGCCAGCGCTCAAATGATGGAGATTCAGAAAAACATCAGCCAATACAAGCGCCAGCTTCAGACCGGACGCATCACGCAAGACGAGTTCCGTGACCTGGTGACCGCCGAGAACGAGAAAATGGAGGACATCGTGCGCAAGCTGAACGAGCAGATGAACTGACTATGGCCGCCTGCCCTTGACGGGGTGGGCGGTTTTTTTCATGGGCGACCATTTTCCTGACGCCGGGAAAATGGTCGGTGCTGTAAAATCCAGCCG